>Ga0123340_1000117_pt1 | contig 35944 bp, 16 predicted proteins | sample SirMexnodulemix_FD_89961 | JGI IMG/M metagenome (GOLD analysis project Ga0123340, IMG submission 89961) | Root nodule microbial communities of legume samples collected from Mexico - Siratro Mexico nodule mix | ecosystem: Host-associated > Plants > Roots > Nodule | place: Mexico: Nepantla...
ATTGAATATACAGAAAGAATTCATCCTTTCTTGTTACAGTAACTATTTTTACTTATATTTTAAATAATATAAGCGATCCATTAAAACAACTTCATATGATAAATTAATTTGTTTTATGTGAGAATTGGTGTAAACTAAATATATTCTTGATAAAGAAATATTAACTGTATTATTTTACTAAATTTGGTACTTATGTGTATTTAGTATTATATTTTTTAAAAAGGTATCTTTAACCAAAAATATTAATTTTCTTTATCTTTACTTTCTAACAAAATTTTATAAAAAGCATTCCTTACCATACTAAATAATTCTGTGCTATAATATTTAAAAACAATATATAAAAGTACAGTTAATTTCTTACATATATTTCTTTTCCTTGTTATTTTCTTTACACCATTCTCACCCTGGTCACAGCGCCAACGGAAGCATATTAATAATATTGGGAATTTAGCTACATTTCTTATTTAGCAAAAAGTGAAAAGAGTATAAATATAGCACCGACACAAGAAGGTAGTAGTGATGCGGGTTTTGGGTTTGGGTTGGTAGGGTGGTGTGGGGGTGGAACCGTGTCTGTGTCTGGTTGAGTCATAACCCCCACATAACACCAATCACACCGACAATACGAATGGTAGAAAAAATTAAAGAAAACAGCAACTTCCATCAGGACATGCAAAAGAAGCAATCCACCAATCATTATGCATTTTTAGGAATTCAAGGACTTGTATTGCAAATGCAGCTAAAAATAAGATATTCCATTTAGGCAATTTTACATATAGCATAGGAAGCCAAGCCACAACATATATAGATTATAGAATTGATATATAGCAATTATACATGCACGTAATTGCGTACAGGGCATGGAAGACTAAAATTGTACACATTAAGAGAAAAAGAAACAAAGGAAAGAAAGAACAAAGGAATCGCAGAAGCTAGAGTAACATAGATTTGCAGGGTGGATCTGAAAGACGCGGGTGCACATGAAGCATTATAGGAGGGAATTCAGGAGGAGGAGTATGTTTGAGGAAGTGTGGCATGATCAGAAGAAGCTATGAATCTTCGGATCTCAGAGCGCAACTTATAGATAACATGTCTCAGAGTGCCCTTGTTGTGGGAGCCGAGGAGCTTGGTTTCCTGGTGGTTCATTTCGAGATCCACAGCAAAGATTGGCTTCCTGGAGAGGATCCAAGCCCAGCTCCAGTCCCACCATTTCCTGATGGAGGTGCCGGCGTAGTCACCCATGGATGAGAGGGACTTGGATCTGGGAAACGACCAATAGGATGCGCCTCCGCCTGCGACCGTGGAGCCTTGGATCTTGAGAGACAGAGAGGAGAGACGTCTGCGAAGGCCTCCTTCATTTAGGTTAGAGTTAGAGTCGGAACGGGACACCGGAAGTGATGCGTTTCCAGTGCCGAAGAAGCTCCTATTCTCACCCACAGCCATGCTTCCAACCACTCTCTGGTTGGGAAGGAAAGCAGAATAAGAAGGTAGAGAGGTAAAATGGAACCTTCACACCACACAGCCTGTTTTATTCCTTTGGTGGGGTCAGCGAGCATTGGGTCATGTGTTGCTATTTTAGTTGTTCTCTTCTTTCTTTCTTGCTTCCGTTTTCCAATTGTCTCTTCTTATGGCACTTTGCTGAGGTGTTTTCATAGTCGACTTAATACGCACTCACTGGATCCAGATGATACCAAAGCGGTAAAAACGCTTCATCTGTTGTTCTTTTTATTTCAAGGGCTATTTTCGACATTCTCCCACTTAAACACAGTGTAAATGAAATATAAGTATAGAAAATGAATGTATATAACAAGGAAGTATTATAAAACAATATTTTACTATGAGTATAAAAAATCATATTTTACTATATGAATATTTTCTTAAGTACGTTAGTATAACATCATTATTTATTTATCCATTATAAAATGTTTTTGTACAGACTTGAAAATATCTCCTGACACATTATACTTAATTGTTGAATTGTTGACTTATTAAGTGGAGAAAGATACCTGCAACGATATTTCGATACTTAAATCATTTTTTAATTGTCAGAAGAGAGATATAAGAATTAGAATGTTTATATTTTCTAAGAATTTTACTTCCTATTTATAAAGGTCAACTGACAAAAGTCTCAATGTGATTAAACAAAAGTACATGTATATAACAGGCTGTTATTGTCAGAGATTGTTTGAAGGTGACTAAGCATATTTTAATAATAGAATATTAGGTATAGGTCCAAGACCGCATACTTATTGTAAAAAGCAGGTGCAATGTGGATGTTTTTTTTAACAATGGTGTTAAAGAATTATGTTTACCCATTTTTATGTCTCTACCTTCTTAATAACGTTTAAAAGAGATTAAGACACTTAGATCTATTATTACCTATCTTTCTATTGGATAATGTTTGGCTAGATTCTTAAATTTTACAATTTAATGAGAGCCAGCAACACTCTAACTAGCCTTCGTCTATCAGCACAACCAGATTGATATGTTCAACCGAGTGAGTCAAATTGATAAAATTTTTGTCTACTGGCTCAACCTGATAGATAAGCATTTTGTCCATCGGCTTGGTGAGATTGATAAAAATTTTATCTACCAGTAGGACAAATTGATAAAACTTTCATTCATAAACTTGATCTGATTGATAAAACTCTCATGGAGAGGCTCACCCATATTAATGAAACACTGATTATGATTAACCTGGCCACCAACTTGACTGGATTATTAAAAAGCTTACTATGATTAGCCTGGCCATTGATCCAACTTGAGTAGAAGCTAACTATGATCAAAGTTGTTAAAGCTAATTAAAATTATTTAAGATTGTTTCAAAATGCTAGAAAAACACATGAAACGATTGTGCTGGATAAATCTCTTCACCTACTGGACTCTAGACTAGAAAGTTGTATATTATCATAACTGGATTGATGACCTATAATTATATAACCATGTATTGTTAATTAGTCATCCTGTTAAAAAGAAATATAACTTAATTAAGACTTACTAATCAAGAAAATTTAATAAAATTATCAAGAATATCAATTAAAAAAATCTATTTATAATAGTTGAAGCTGCTTGGAACAAAATACACATTTTAAGATAGTATTAGTTAGAATTCACAATATACTTTTATTACACATAAAAATTGAAATCATTTTTATTGTATAATTGTATTAGCATTTAAAAAAAGATAAAAGATTTTATAACTATTTTTCTTATACATATTTTATTATAATTATAATTTTTATTTTAATAGAAATTTATAAATGCTTTTATAATGTCAGAGCTTTCGAATGTGAACACGGGATATAAGAATTAGAATGCGTACCTATAAGAGAGCATGAACCAATTACTTTCTAAGCGGTATAGTACATAAAACATTTTGTTTACGAGCCATGATACCTTACATCCTAATTAACAAATTTACGTACATTTAACAATTGGAAACAACAATATTATTTGATTAAAATATAATATTTTATTATAAAAAGCAGGTGTAATGTGGATGTTTTCTTTAATAATACTGTTAAAGAAAATTTTTCCTGTTTATCCTTTTGGTCTCTACCTTGGTAATAACTTTTGAAAGATTGAGACACTTAGATCATCTATTACCTATATTTCTATTGGAGAATGTTTAGTTAGATTCTTGATGATCCAAAAGAATTCTTCATCTCCTCATTTAAAGCTCTTAATGGTTTTGAGTTGTGTATTTATTTTTTTTATTTGAAGATGCAACAAGGATAACTAAATTTTACAACTTAGTAAAGACTCCCCATAAGAGAGTTAATGAGAGCCAACAACACTCTAACTAGTCTTCCTTCACCAGCACAACCAAATTGGTAAAACTTTGGTGGGTCGAATTGATAAAAATTTGTTCACTGGCTCAACCTGATTGATAAGCATTTTGTCCATCGGGTCGGTGGGATTGATTAAAATTTTGTCCACCAGCTCAGTCAATAAAAGTTTTGTCCACTAGCTTGAGCAAATTGATAAAAATTTCGTCCACTAACTTGACTGGATTGATAGAACTTTCATCCACCAACTTGATCTGATTGATAAAACTCTCATCCATAGGCTTAGTCAGATTAATAAAACATAGATTATGATCAACCTCACCACCAACTCAACTGGATTATTAGAAAACTTACTATGATTAGCATAGTCATTGACCCCAACTGGACTAGAAGCTAACTATGATCATAGCTATTAAAGCTAATTAAGATTATTTAAGATTGTTTCAAAGTGCTAGAAAGACACATATGAAATGATCTAGTATTTGCAACTCTTGGATAAACCTCTCTACTTACTTGACTTGAGATTGTAGAGTTGTATATCATCATAACTCAATTGATGACTTGTGATTGAGTTTAAGTCATTAGATATTCAGAATGAGTCAATTGTATTAGGTCGTGTTTAAAATTATTATTTAAAATTTACTAATTAAAGAGATTTAATAAAATTATCTAAAATATTAAGAAAAAATAAAAAGAGTTGAAAATGCTTAGAACAAAATATATACTTTAAGATAGTATTAGTTTTATTACATATAAAAATTGAAATCGTTTTTATTGATTAATTGTATTATCATTTAAAAAAAGATAAAATATTTTATAACTATTTTTCTTATACATATTTTATTATAATTATAATTTTTATTTTAATAGAAAGTTATAAATGCTTTTATAATATAACTATAATATTATAAAATTAATAAAAAGTTTTAATAATAATTTTTAATTAATTTATCATAATAATTAATTCCTTAATTATACTCTTATTTGTTATTATCGTAAAAAAAGAGTTGACTCTGCTTGCATTCTTGTAAAATGTTTAAAAATTTTCATACATTTTTTTCCTGTAATAAAAGTCTTATCGAATTTTAATACACTTCTTGAATAGGAATTTCATGTGTGTCATTCAGAGATAAGAAAGAGCACTTGGGTTATTAATTAAGCCTTGGTGAGCAGTGGAGAGAGATCTGTTGGATTGGTGAGCAGTGGAGAGAGATCTGTTGGATTGGCTGGCTGTGGGTTGCATCCAGGTTTAGGAAAGTAAGAGTTTAGAATTTGAACTCTGTTTTTCCAATGTACATAAGAGTAAATCGTAGATCTCTGTGATATAGGCAAAATAAATGGAATACAGGAAAATCAAAGACGAGGTGAGGTGACTGCTTTGATGAAGAACTAGTTAGCATATTTCTTCCGTCAATCGATTGGTTTCTTCAATTAATGGTGATTTTGATTTGGTGTATTGTTGTAGGATGAAGTTAGGGATGGGGCCCTTGAAGACGTTGAAAAATCATTTTTGCTTTCAGGTACCGTATGTCGCTCCTCTAATGTAAAATCCATTTCGGGTTTCCACTGTCCATATAAACCTTTTCTCCACTTCCGGTGCCAGATAACAATTTGAGTTCCGAGGGAGAAAACAAAGTTGACATCCACAGAACCAAGGCAAAGTGGAAGCGCAAGTAAGACAATTGACATATAATAAGGAATACTTGTTTGATTTCTTAATTAATCATTACCCCTGTTGGTATAGGTCCGTTGTTACACTTGCATTGACTATTCTTACCAGTTCACAAGCCATTCTAATAGTTTGGTCCAAGAGAGCTGGCAAGTATGAGTACAGTGTCACTACTGCGAACTTTATGGTGAGGATATACAACATCCTCATATCCCAAACGCTCATTCTGTTAATTCTCTTTTACTTGTTTCTACTTTTATTATCTTTCGTACAGTGATAATATTTAGAACTTTTTAATTTATTTTGATTTGATTACTCTTTTGGTTATAGGTGGAGACTTTAAAATGTGCTATGTCCCTGGTGGCCCTGGGAAGAATATGGAAAAAAGATGGTGTCAATGAGGATAATAGGTGCTCTTTGATCATAAGTTTTTTTATTTATTTTTAGTTCTTAAATACTACTATGCCCAAACTATTATGCAATAACGAGGAGCAGGTCAGGGAGTATATTAACAGTTAACAGTGCATTGTCTGTTTATATATGTTGTGAAGATTTTTAATCCATTCTTTTGGATACTTTTTGAACTGATCCATTCTTTTGGACACTTTTTGAACTGGATTAATTTGAACGTTAATTGCATTTGTAAACTCTCGGACTTCTTTACTTCCTGAGGAAATAACCTTTGGATGGCTAATTCATAGGAAGAAAAAGTAGCTGTGTATTTCTTTTAAATCTGATTGACAATTTAATACTTCTCCATATATATTAAGCACAATTGCGTTCAGTAATCGAAACATATGGCTATACTATATGATCTCACTAGGTAAATTTTGAAGCCAAAACTCTCTTAATGGGAATTTGAACTGTACTCCTCATGACCACTCCATCACTATTTTTTGATACTTTAATTTTGAAAACAGACAAAAATTCTTTTATATTGTGTTATTTAATGTGTGTGTTGAGGGGAGGGCCTGAACAGTGTTCTTTTGTAGAAGTGTTTAGGCATTTGCAGCTTCACCTTTTCATAAAAGCATTATCTTTTTCCCTTCTTGGTTTTTTATATAAAATGAATTTAAATAACTTGATGTGTATTTTTCCTTGGACCTAGGTTGACTACAACCTTGGATGAAGTTATAGTGTATCCTATACCAGCCGTGCTATACCTTGTCAAAAATTTGCTTCAGGTTGGTGATGGATGGTTATGTTTGTTATGGTGGCAATGAGAATGTTCTACAACTTTGTTATTGCAACTGATATGTTAATCCTTTCTGAAATTTGATTGTACCTTCTTTTGAATTTTATGGCAGTATTACATATTTGCATATGTAGATGCTCCAGGCTATCAAATATTAAAGAACTTAAATATTATCAGTACAGGTGTCCTATACAGAATTATACTTAAGAAGAGGTAAGTCTTTTGTTTTCTATTCTTAAAATGCACTCTCCTTCCATCTCACTTTTGCTTGTTTTATAGCTCATTGTGTTATGAAATGTTCTACGAACATACTTCTGTTATTCCTTATTTTGGATATTTAATTATTTTAAGCCTAATGACTTAGAAATGTTATCTGGTTGAATTGATTACATCACCAAAATTCATGGTTCTCGAATCTGTTTGGCATTGTCTTCTTGTTACATTTCAGGTTAAGTGAGATTCAGTGGGCTGCTTTTGTTCTACTCACTGCTGGGTGCACTACTGCTCAGTTGAATTCAAAGTAAGAATAATTCAAGCCTGACATGTGGCCTTCACTTGGGTATTTGTATGTTCCCAAAAATGTTGTGTAGATGTTCTCTGGTAATAAACTTCGTCATAAAGATTTTATTTACAAGTTATGATGTAATGAACAAATGAATCATAAATGATAGGTTAGTAATTTAGCAAGTTTGACTGCTAAAAAATGTGAGCTATTACAGTTACTGTTCCGTGCTTGTATCAATATCAGGCATAAATTGTAGGGATCAAAGCATACACTTGATTTTTTGTTTATATATTTTTTTTAAGAAGTTTATGGTTCTTGGCACCCACCGGTTTTGAGAAGACTGTTGCATAGGGGCATTCTCTTTTTGGGGATACTTTACCCTTGTCTCTATCATTTCAAAGTGGAAAATGGTAAAAAGGTGAGGTTCAGACGTCTCATGGGGAAGGGTGTCTTTTTTCTGTAATAGACAAAAAAAAAAGAGTTGGGGTTGGTGGGTTGTTATGGTTTGAGAAGGAAGGTGAGCTTGGAAAAGAGGATGGGACAATGAGGTGTGTGGAGAAGAGGTGTGTGGGACAAATGAACTTGGAAAAGGTGAGCTTCACACCTCTCATGCCTGGTGGGTGGAGAAGCTGCCAGAACAATAGTATGTAGGGGTGTTTGCAAAAGGCAGTAATTTTGGGAACTCTGCTTTGGTTGGTTGGTGGTTTTTGTGGCTGATTTGACTCTGCCAACAATTGAATTTTGCCATAAAAATACGTTGGCAGAGAAGCTTGGAGTTTGTTGCTAGTCTTTATTGTTCTTTTCAATGTTGCTTACTTCATTCCGCAAATTTTCATCTAATGAGTTTTTTTTAAATGATTAATTCCATCATCTTCCCTTTTTTTTCCCCTTATGCTCTTTGACTTAAGTTATTATTGACTTGTCGATTGTGAATTGTGCCTTATATTGATGATGATTCTGTGTATAAGTATGAATGTTGCTTGTTAATTATGAAAATGTTTACTTTTGGATTATTAATAATATTTTTAGCATTTGTTTGTCTACTGTACAAATTCTTTTACTTGTATCTATAATCTTTGGTATAGCAGCTATCCTGCTAGTTGCTATCTTGCTATGGAGTACTCGAGGTCTGGCATTCTTTGTTGAGATTTGGGATTGATAAATAACTATGACTTAAATCTACTTAATAGATTAATAGCTTGAGAGGGAGTGATAGAAATCTGCAAAGTACCTTAGGGGGAAATAAGGATCTCTGATAGAGCAGACAGTTCCTTATTTTAAGGCCAATTGCGTTAATTTCACCTTAGGTATGTGTTTAGGAACATTGTCTTATTCTTAAGGATTTTATCTTTCCATTAGTAATTATTGGAAAAAACTCAAGTTCCACATAAACTAGAGATAATGCCAAAATATAACTATAAGTAGAGACAATCTTCACCTTGTAAGCCAGTTTTGTAGGGTTGAGTTAGGCTTAAACCACTTTGTAAAAGTAATTATTTGTTCCCTTAGTTTATTAAAATTATTGTAGTATATAACCTAATTCTTAGTATAAACTAAAGTGGTGCTTCGTTTTTTGTATCATATCATGATAAACCGGGTCAGTTGATGTCCTTTTAGTCTGGGTCTCTTTTCTCTCCTCTTCTGCTATCTTAAATCCTATAATTTGAACACTTCTGGTAAAAAATGTATCACTGAAGTTTTACATTTTATTGATAATTATGCTATATTTGTCTGAAGAAAAATTGTATTGTGTTTTCAGTTCTGATCGTGTTCTTCAAACTCCCTTTCAAGGTTGGGTGATGGCAATCGTGAGTTGTTAAGATTTGTGGTGCTCTCATATTAGGAATATAAAATATAAGCTGAATTTATGGATTGAAATTGATCATGAATTTTTTCCGTTTAGGTCATGGCTCTCTTGAGTGGTTTTGCAGGAGTATATACCGAGGTAATTTTAATTTAGAGCAGTTACATTAATACCCTTGCGGCTTCACGAAATGACACTCGATGTACAGCCAAAATTATACTCTGTACTGTTGACCACTATTGACTGGTGGAATATGCTGCTTAAAAATTGTTGAACATTCAAGCCTTTTTGGATTAAGTTCAAACTATTTAATCAGTCCATCTGAATTTATTAATGCTTGAGCTAAATTTGATTAGTCTTTCTGAATCTGCCAGTCTGCTTAAAGTAAGATTTATGAGCTCTATTACTATAGCATTGAGTAATATTTCTTAGCGATCAATTAGTGGCTTAGTAATTTTTCTACGTAATTTTTGGCAGGCTATTATTAAAAAGCGTCCTTCACGGAACATAAATGTTCAGAACTTCTGGTTGTATATCTTTGGCATGTGCTTCAATTGTGTTGCAATGTTGGTTCAAGACTTTGATGCGGTGATGAACAAGTAATTTGATCTTTTCTTTCAGATTTTGATTTTGCTGTCAGTTTGTTTTTTTCGTTGCTCACTATTTTATTGTGATCATATATGAAGAAAATCTTCTCATCAAATGGGTAGCACGTAATATATGCTGTTTGATGATTTGATCGTATGTCAGCACCAAGCATTGTAAAACCATATGTTTATTGCTAATGTAGTTATAATGCCTAAATTGTCAAATGATTAATATATACTTATACCTTATGTTGTCTTTATTCAGGGGATTCTTCCATGGATATTCATTCATTACAGTTCTCATGATTTTCAACCATGCACTCAGGTAATGACGACATAAATTTATTGAGCGCTGGAAGTTTTTTTCTTAATTACTATTCTTGTATGGCTAGTTGTTGGTTGGATAGGAGCCATAAGTTTGTCTTATGAGAGGCCCAGACATAAAAGCATAACTCTTAGTGATTTTTTTTTTTTTTTTGAATATGCATAACATGTAAATTTAATATATATAACTAATATTTTTTGATTGAAAGAAATACACAATTGGCTCGAGTACTTGAGGTATCGACTATACCATGTGAGTATATCGCCATTTAAATTTACCACTGTTTCTCACTTTCCCTATTACGTCAAAGTTTTTAAACCTATTGCTACAATTTGTTTGTGGGTTCACAACATTTTTCTTGATTTTATTCATTTGGGATTTGCTTCTTTTCTAGTATTCTTTCCTCAAGTCTTAAAAGGATGGAATAATGGTGTTTACTTTGGGTTTTATTCACTTTAATGAAAAGAAACTCCAATCACTAACAAATGATAAAGCTATAATTTAGTAGCACAGATTCGTACCTTACGAATATAGAGGAATCAAGATTTGATTGCAATTTCAGAGAGAAGAAAAATGTCAGGAACTGTGACAAAATTGAACTGTCAATGAAGAAAACCAAGTGAAGGTAGAGTAGGGTAGCATCTCTGAGAAGAAACAGAATAACTAATAAGATTGAAAAGTTTAGTTTACTTTTACTACGTAGATAGCTAGGGGCCCAAAATAAGTTTATTTAACAACATAAATATACTATAAAAGTTTGAAGTGACAATGACCCCCTGGGTCACTGCTCCCCCGTCACTTGTTTTTGGGATTTAATCTCTCGAGCTCTTACATCAATTGTAGATATAGATAAAACAGAGTTTATAAAGGGCTTGGACAATTTCTACCCCATGATACTAGTTTTTGAGGTTGTTAGGTTTTTAGTTCAAATTCAAGACAAATGTTATGCTGAGTTGACTAATCAGTTGGGAGGAGAGTGGGAATACAGGAAGGAGGAGTGGTTAAGAGGCATGCTGAGGTACTGTTCTTTAACAGAAAATAGCTTTTTATGAGGATCCCGATCTCTGGTTGCTTCGTTGTAGGAGTGTAGGATTAGTTCTTTTGAATAGAATGAATAGAAAGATTCTAAAATAATTTTTTCCTAGTTACTATGGAGATATTGAGAATATTTTTTATCCTAATAATATGTTATCTACAACACTCTCCTCTCAAGTTGGTAAATAAATATCAATCCTTCTTACAAGATCCTGGAATCTGCCCTGAGGAAGCCCTTTAGTGAAAAAATGTCTACTATCTGAAATCCGGGGACGTAAGTTGTAACCACTAGGCCTTTGTCAATATTATCTTTGATGAACTGTCTATCAATTTCCATATGTTTGGTCTTATCATGTTACACTAGATTATGAGCAATGCTTGTGGATGACTTGTTATCATAGTACAATTGTGTAGGGATGTCAACCTTATTTTAATGTCATTAGGTATGATCTTCATCTAAAGTCCTTCACACACACCTTGAGCAAGGGTTCAAAATTCAGCTTTTGCACTAGAACGAGTTACTCTGTCTTGTTTTCTACTTCTCTATGTCACTAGACTTTCTCCAAGAAACATACAGTACCCAGATGTAGATTATCTATCAGTAACATAACCTGCATAGTCTGCATTAGTAGATATCTTTAAGGTCAAAGTGTCTCCTTTCCTGAAGAATAACCCCTTTCTAGGGCTTGACTTTAACTATTGAAGAATTTTGTCAATTGCTTGCGTGTGTCTTTTTTCTTATCATGCATAAATTGACTTATAACGCTATCTGCATAAGTAATGTCTGGCCTTGTGTGATATAAATAAATAATTTTCCAAGTAAATACGTTAGTTTTTCCAAGTCTTTCATTTCAAAGCCAATTTTTATTTTAAAGCTAATTTTTCTGTTTTATCATCACCTCCAATAATCATGTCATCTATATAGACCAACAATAGTGTATGTTTACCTGTAACAAGAGTGTTTTATGAATAGAGAACGATCAATAAGCTTTGATACCGTATTGAAGTAAAAATGAACAGACTAAAAGAACTGGAACCTTTATATGAGTAAACTGCAGAACTCAAGTGAGCTTCTGTTTACATACACATACATATACGCAAAAACTCACTTAACAAACTGAAACCATTATAATCAACTACAGAGACAACTGTCATCAGCTATAGTACAGCTAATGACAAGTGATAATGGCCAATATAAAAAATACAGTAAGAAAAGATAACACTCTAAAGGAGCTGTACACTCACAGAGTATGAGAGGCAAAAGGATGAAACACTTTTTGACTGTTGATAAAACTGTGAACGAGCAAATCTCAGGAAGGGTCATCTGCCAATTGCATGAAACAGCCCTTATTTCCACTTTTTCTTTGGTAATTTCTATTTTCAACTGTTGTCATTTTTAAGCTATTTTCTTTTTACTCATCTAGTCCTCTCCTTTTCTGTCTTTACCTGTCTTACCTCTTAAACTGCACAAAAAATGCGAATATCTCTTTTCAAGTGAACACTAGCAGAAGTTTTCACTTGCTTGTTAATGTTATGATTTTACATGGTTGTTTCTTTTTGCAGCGGAATTGCCGTATCAATGGTAATGAAGTATGCTGACAACATTGTCAAAGTAAGACTTGGGTTTATGACTATGTTATGATACTTCTTCCACTTAATTGCATCAATATAATTCTGGACATTAATGAGTTTAATTAAGTTATGGGATTTTTTTTATAAATGGAGTTGTTCGTATGATTAAACATGCTACTTCCAAAATAAGTTTTTATTATTTGTCAAAATAAGTTTTTATTATTTGTTTGTTCGTAGGATAAACTTTTTGTTGTTTGTCTCTGGATTTTATGGTCACAGATACTGAACATGAAAATGGTGAAATGACTAAAATTGTGCAAGAATGTTATATTAGAATTACACGTTCTTGTGGTGTCTCATGTTGCCTAGAGTGTATGCTAATGTTACTTACTACTGCTGACCCCCACTATTCATTATATACAAAACTTTAACGATGTTTCTTAGATGATTGCTCTCAGTTTCTAAAGTTGTTAGATGAAAAAATGTATTAAAATTTCTGACTTGTTTAATCGTCACTGTACTCTCTGATATTATTCTGTTACTTTTCTAATCATCATACTTGAAAAGGAAGAAATGATTTCTGAATTACATGAGGAAATGCTCAGCGTGATTGAGTATATAATGTGATTTACAAACACTTATTTAATGAAACTAGAAATACAAGAAAATAAATCAGAATATATACAAATCACATCCTAATCATTAACAGCAAAAGTGTGGCCCCTAAATAAGAGATATTTATCCCTGAATGCGATATACTTTCTAACAATTAATTTTGTGTCTTCTGTGTTGATATCTCACGATGTGGCCAAAATCGAGATTATGAAGGATTGGACAATCCTCACCTCTTGAGCTAACTTCTTGGATTCAATTACGTGGATCCAAATTGATATTATAGAACTTCTTATAGATCTGATAATGGATCGCCCTCAAATGTCTAAAAATATACTTCTCCTGCAACTTTCCTAGTACAATCTACCTAGCTTCATGCCTCTCCCAATGCTATATAAATAAAACAGTTCTACAATCTGCATGCCCTAGATGTCCAATCTTGGACTGTGCTGAGATATCACATTGGCTATAGGTATTAATAAAATGACTTTTGGTCACTCCTCTATTGAAACAAAGGGACGTGGTAAAGTTGCAGAAAGCTCAAATTTCATGGAGCGTGTAATAAACTGATAGAGAAAACGATGATGAGAATGTTTCAGCTCAATGACAAGACTGAGCCTACACACTCATGATACAAATTGAAAAGAAAGATGTTATCTTAGTAACAGACACATTAAACAAAATCTTAAATATTAGATATTGAATTCACAAATTTTGGTGGGTCTAACTTCTTATTTAGTAAGTTCCACTCACGATTTTATAGTTTATAATAAATTTTGACCAATAGAGTATGTGGTAGAAGCAGTCTGTAAGAAAGTGTGTTGTTAATATATTTTTTTTTGCTGTACTTGAATTTGTCATTAACTATGTGGGAATTGGTTGCCTTTCCAAATCTTTCAGAATTTGCTACAAAAATAATATGCTCAAGATAAGAAGCCAACGACAATTTGTTTCATTTCCCATCTGATTATTGCTGTTGGAAATAAAAAGTGACTAAGTTTGTTTAATCGGGATCTTGAAAACTTGCTCAATTAGTGTAACAGTCAAAAACATGGAGCTATAAATTGTAGTCATCTTTTGCTTTTCTCTCTAACTTTTGATTGCATTGAAAGCATGTTCGTTGAAGTTTTAGGTGCTTCCTTTATCTATTCAGGAAATTTTACAAAACAAATTAATATCAATAGGATACAATCTGAGGTTTGATGAGTTGGAAATCTGAACGCATTCATACATAATGATTGTAAAATTTTAGAGCTCACTAAATTAACTGCACACAGGTTTTATTCTGTAACTACTGTTTAGAATCAGAGCTGCATTATGATGATGGATAATGCTTTCATCAAATGTGATCTATATGTGTGCTTCTGATTGTTTATTCAAACGTTACAACACCTTTTATTTTCTCAAGACAAACCATTAAAGTGGAATTCAAGTGTATAGTTAACTTTCCCATTGACACAGGTGTATTCTACTTCAGTTGCAATGCTTCTTACAGCAGTTGTTTCTGTGTTCCTTTTTGGCTTCCATCTCTCCCTCGCCTTTTTCCTGGGCACAGTGTAAGTTACTTATTATTATATCATGAATGTGCTTGTCATGTTCTATCGTGTATTTCTTCCCATGACCCCAAGTACTGCACTTCCTCGAATACGTCATATTGTACCATCAACTGAAATTAAAATGTTGAATATTTTTGAGTTTTTTTATGGCTTTGGCACTTAATAATAACTCATGTTACATTTTGAAATGCTTCCTTGTGATGTGCATGCCACGGGGCAATTGCATTTAATGCTTCATTCTGTAGTCTCACGTAAATTGGTCTATAACATTTTCCTTCTCTTTAATACGAGTCTTGACTTATGTTTACAGTGTTGTCTCTGTTGCAATTTATCTGCACTCTGTTGGGAAGACGCAAAGATAAGCAAGACTTCCGCCTTCTGTTTTTTCTACACTGGATTTTTTTATTCTTTGTTGTTTAGCCTCGAGCAAGCGAATACATGTTGAACCTACTAGTTCATTGTAATAGTGTATACATTGAAATTTATTTTCGTGTGTATCTCAACGCGGAAGTGACAGGCTTAGGCTCAGTTGTCTTCAATGTGCTTCTTGATGAGTGAGACGTTGCCATCCTCCAAGGGGAAAAAGCTATGGCAATTGCTTTCTGGAATCATGAAAATAACCTTTTAAAATCCCAACATTTTCTGAAAAATACTATCCAGAGTGTAATGAAAAAGCTTTTGGACGCATTACAAAAAAAAAAAATAAAATGATTTTGGAATGAGGAATCTAAAACAATTTTTGGAATATATAATCCATAATTAAAATTTTGCTACTTTGAATTATTCTTCCCGAAACAATCCAAAAATTCATTGTTTCGAAAGTTTAAAATCTATTCCAGAATCTTCTTTCTGGAAGCCTTTGGGATAGAGACAAGTGTGATTGTGTATTTCCTCCCACCAACGTTAAATTGCTCCTCCGAATATCTTTAATTTCTTGATACTTTGGCGACCTGATAAGACTAATTACTCTGAAACTTTTTCATATTAAGTTTCAGAAAATAAAGTTAATGACACAAAGTAACATTTTTCTAATTTAGCGATTTCTTAATGTGTATTTGGCTAGATAATTTGGGGGAAGCAAATATTGGTGAAAAAGTACTTGGGGGTTGTGGCATTCAACAACGTCACCGGTTTGCATTTGGGAAAAAAAAAATTATAAACTAAGGTGTAATGGACTAGCAAGAGGTGAATTTATGAACTTATTTTTCAAATACTATCCCGTTTACAAAAAAAAAATTAAAATCTAGTAGGTTTTTCTAACAGCAATTATAGATGGGTTGTTAATTTTTGTGAAACATAAGTTTTTTTTTTTATCTGAGAAATTCTGTCCATTTTTTATGGAAAGGATAATCTTTCTTTTATTATGTAAATAAAGAAATTTAGATAGTATAACACGATTTTATTTTATTATAAAGAGGCTATATCAACCGTTCTAATTTGATTAAAATGAAATTATATCAGTTTAATACATTTTAATGTAGATATAAAATTATTTTAGACTGAGATTATTTTAAATAAGATTAATCAAAATTTATTTATTTATTTTTATTTTAAATGAAATTGTGTCAAAAAGATGACAGAAGTTAACTTGTAACAAATGGACGAGTCATGTGTCATATTTTGAAGGGTAAGTGGAACGTGGAGAGGGAAGAGAAGAGAAGACGCTAAAAACATTGTTTTAAAAATAAAACAGAGTTGTATATTTAATTTTATTTTGAATTAGAGGGGTGGGAAGAAGTGGGAATATCTAGAGAAATGGTTGGCATAGTATGCATAGCGGGAGTAGGAGTTTATCACCCCAGCTGGCAGCATCATCGAATTCGATTTATCGCTTCTAAATCAGAAGAAGCAGCAGTAAAAGTAACACGGTGGTGGTCGTTGTTCTCTGCTTCTGGATACGGGACTCGTCTTCGGTGCAGGCCCAGGCGTCCGTGTTGTGTGCCTGACAGTAGAGACGCTGGGGAGGAGGGAATCTCTACTTGGGAGCGAATAGAGTTAGAGTGGAAGCTCCTCAGCAGAAGGATTGGAGATTCCGGAATAATTTCTTCGTGTTTGGTCGGTCTCCTCACCGGCGTCGCTGTGGTGCTCTTCAATTATGCTGTAAGTTTACTCGCCCAATGCGATAGATACTTGATTCCTACTATGCTCTTCAATTATATTCATATTTTCATGTAAGGTCCATGAAATTCGTGATTTGTTCTGGGATGGGATTCCCAATCGAGGCGCCTCATGGTTGAGAGAAGCGCCTATTGAGACAACATGGGCACGGGTAGTACTAGTTCCGGCTTTTGGAGGTGCTGCCGTGTCTGTGCTAAACCTCCTTCGTACACGTTTTGATTCCTCTCTCCAACAAGATCCTTTCCTCCGAACACCTTCTGCCTACCTCAAGTCTGCTTCCCGCCCTTTGCTAAAGGCCATGGCAGCTTCTGTTACTTTAGGCACAGGCAATTCCTTGGGTCCGGAAGGTCCCAGCGTCGACATTGGCACTTCCATTGCCAAAGGCCTCGGTCCTTTCTTTCACAATGGAAAGAGTTCCGGCAGAATGCTCTCCCTTCTCGCTGCTGGATCTGCCGCTGGTCTCGCTGCCGGTATCTATTTTACATGTTATGCTGTCGCTTTTACCAGTTTCATCACTTTTCTGGGAGTGACATTATTCTCATTTCTAGTTTGTATTTCTTGTCAGGCTTCAATGCTGCTGTTGCCGGTTGCTTTTTTGCTGTCGAGTCTGTCTTGTGGCCATCGCCTGCGGATGCATCTTTACCACTTACAAATAATACTTCCATGGTCATACTAAGTGCTGTCATAGCTTCTGTAGTTTCTGAGATTGGCCTTGGCTCCCAACCAGCCTTTAAAGTTCCAGATTATGACTTCCGGTCTCCCAGTGGTAAGTCATCAAGGGATTTTTCTTTGAAATGATAGATAATTTAGCACGATTACTGTTTTCACAGCTTCCATATATCGCACTTGCTCATTGCTTTCCTCCTTCTTCCCTGCCATATATTACCAAAGTATTTCAAGACGTGAAGTTGGGCCATTTTTATGTCATGTTTGATTTTTAGGAGAGAATAAGATGAAATGGAAATAGAGAAGAAATGAGTTGACAAGTTGTTTGGTAGAGTAGAAATAATTGAGAAATGAAGAGGAAGTTTTTAAAGTTGCGTAAATTAATTGTTTTGATAGGAAATAAGAAGAGAGATAGAAAGATTAATAGAAATAGGTGAGAAATAACGCAGCTTATCCCTGTAAAACAAGTTTAGACCGAGTTCAAGAGGGATGAATTGAACTTTTAAAGAATTTTTGCAAGAAGGAAAGTGATTTAAATTAGAGAATGAAAAATCTTGATTAAACCAATCAACTCGCAATTCTGAACTGTTCAGTAAACAATCAATTATATACAGCGGAAGTTGTTAGAAATTAATCCGCATCACAACAAGTTCAGAATGTAGCAAGAATATAGTTTTTGGAAAGCACTCAATTAATTACAGTGTTAAGTCATTTGTTAAAGCACCAGCCGATTAAAGAAAAGATGCAAGGAGTGAAAAGAAAGAATCAAGAACACACGAATTATCCTTGTTCACCCTTCCTCAAGGGCTACGTCTAGTCCTTTGCTAACTGGCAAAGATTTACACTGAAAAAAATCACAAGATCAGTTTCACAACACTTGCTCCCAACAAGTAAACACTGCTCCCTACAGTACATATTGCTCCCCGCAGCACTCACACCTTACTGAATCCCTCATATTGCACAAACACCACTTGCAACCCGTAAGCAAACACTGCCCCCGCAGCACTCACACTCTACTGAACCCTACAACAGATGTAAAACTAGTGCAGAAACCCACTGCACCAACTCAATTACAAACCCAGTAATTGAAAACAGTAAACAAATTACAAGAAAAGTAAGATCAACAATTGATCACTCAGTACTTCTACACAGAACAAATTACAAAAGACTAAAGACCAGGTGTAGAAGACTTAGCTTTGGTCCAGAACCAAAGTCGCAAGAACTTCACTCAAGAAATGCTCCAAGATTCACTTTCTTCAAGTATTCTTGTATGAAAATCAAAGTAACTAATCGTTTGCACAAAAAGGACGCTTTTTCTCTCAAGGAATTCTCAATAAAGCGTTTTTCAGAAATCTTAAAATTGTTAAAATGATCATGCCAATTCCTTTATATAGCCAGATCAGTTTTAAAACAGCTTAGCTGTCATTGTTTCGATTAATTGAATAAACCATTCAATCGATTGAATTGTCCGTTAGAAGACTCAGTCAAAGATTCCATTTGTAACAGAAATAACTGTCACAATTCAATCGATTGTTTCAAGTATTCAATTGATTGAAAAGATTTTTAACAAAAATCAGTTTAGGCTATTTATCTTAAAACCAATTTAATATTGATAAAACCAGTTTTAAAAATTGTAAATCTTTAGACTTCTCATGAGTGATGATCAATGCCACTAATGGTTTAGTACCAAGCTCTCACACACATACCAACCCAACTTAAGGACCTAGAACCGAAACACCCAACATCTTCATGTTGACCCAAAGTCATTCACTTGAACAATTCTGGTCCAGGTTGGTTCCAACAGATTGTTCATGAAGCAGTCTTCGTCAACTCACGTGCTTAGCATTGAGCTTACATAGTCCAGATTAATTCCATCAGAACTTCAGCAAGCTATGGTCTTCATTGACTTCATCAAATCACATGCTTAGCATTGGTGCTAACAATCCCACCATTTTTAAAATTATTTCTCTCCTCTTTCTGTCCACCAAACATCCTATTTTATTTCCATCTTCATCCATCCTCTCCCATCTCCACAACCAAACAACGCATTAATGTGTAATATGTTTACTGAATTGGTTTGTCAAAGCAATTTTGACTTAACTGACCAAGACTATCTTACAAACATACATATAAGGATTGCAGTATCTAGGTGTTTCCTTACAAACTTGGTTAAATCTAGTCAAGTGTAATACTAATAAGTGGAAGCCCCTAGGAAAGTAGTTCTTTTCTCCTACAATGCTAATTTATGCAACCAAATACAAGTAAAGTATCCTTTTAGGGTGTCATATGGGATTATTGAACATCTTGGGCATAAATTCCTTAGAAGGACTATGCTCGTCATCAATTGATGGTTTGTGACCACGCTCATCTTGTTACTATGGTCATTGTTGTTGACAATTCTTCTGCCAGGTAAGCTTATACTAATGCTTCTTCACAGTTCCTCCATTTTTGACTGCTGAAAATTTTATTTTATTACCAACATTGCTGCTGCCACTGCTGCTAATTGGTTAAAGAATTGTTTGTACTGCTGGAAATCAAAATCTATGACTGCTTCTAAATCTACAAGAGTCACAGGTGCATAGTCTCACTCCTGCGGAATCTCCTAGTTTGGCAATCAGAACTTTGGAAGCATAGCAATATATTAATGGAATTACCTTTATCCCACTTTTGCAAGATTTTAAACTTCAAAATAAAAAAAAATAAAAAAAAAGTTTACTGGTGAATGTGATTTCGTTTGTAAATTACTGCTCATAGAAATTAAGGTTCGGTGTTGTATATTCTTTAGTGATATTTAAGCCTCTTTGCACAAGAAACTGAGTAATACATTCTATTGAACTATTTATTTTGAAACTCAAGAAAGCAAATTAAAATCTTTGTGAACATTTCTTGCTATTGTTAATCTGATGGGTAAGATTTATAGTGAGAGTATTGAACTTGATTTCAGAGCTCCCGCTGTATCTATTGCTGGGTATTTTATGTGGCCTGGTGTCATTGGCCCTATCTAGGTGTACGTCATATATGTTGACTATTGTTGACAATCTGCACAAGGCCACTGGCATTCCAAGAGCTTCATTCCCTGTATTGGGAGGCTTATCGGTTGGGTTGATAGCATTGATATATCCTGAAATCCTCTACTGGGGTTTTGAGAATGTTGACATTTTATTAGAATCTCGGCCATTTGTTAAAGGCCTTTCCACTGATCTATTGCTTCAGCTAATAGCCGTCAAGATAGTTGCAACTTCTCTGTGCAGGGCTTCTGGATTAGTGGGGGGGTATTATGCCCCGTCTCTCTTTATTGGTGGTGCAACTGGGATGGCTTATGGAAAATTAATTAGTTTGGCTGTTGCTGAGTCTAATCCCCTGATTAACCTCTCTGTGTTGGAAGTGGCATCACCCCAAGCTTATGGCCTGGTACTATTCTTTTCTTTTTGGCTATATGTTTTTTACCATTTAGTAATTTATGATTGCCATGTTCATTTTAGGAAAGAAATGTATCTTTCCAAGATGATTTCCATGGGTATACAAACGAGCCATTTTCCAATGGAACTTTCTTTTGTGTCTGTATCTAATCATGAGTTCTTAACATTTCAGAAATTTATTTCAATACAGGGACTGTAAGGTTTAATAGTTTGGTGTCAAAGCCCTCTTCAGTTCTCTTATGTTATCTCAGGAGAATCTCTTGGATATCTGTCCTATAATCTATTTTACAGTTCTCCATTCTTTACTAGTGATGTTCTCCTGTTAAATATCTGATTAAAAGAAGGATGTCCAGGGAACAATAAACGTCATACATACTAGTTGGCAATTTAGGCTGTATATGTATTAAGGGAAATGAAAAGTACTCTCTCTTGCTTGGAAGTATCTTCAGTAAATGAAAAAAGGTAGTTTACCTAATAATTTTTAAATTCCCTGAGAGTGGTGGTTTGGTTCATTCCTCGTGTTTCGTTAATGTCTTTTTGCTATTATCTTTGCATTGTTTCACATTACAAGGGTGTTTGGTTTATTCTTTGTTTTACTTTCAAGATTTTGTGAAGGAAATGGTTAATAGAAAACAAACCATACAACCTCTAAACTTCCAACAAAGAAGTACGGTCTATTCGAACTTAACTGTGATGAAATCATAAAAAGTATTGTGTACAATTAGCTGGCATGAATTTGCATAAGCCTCTATTACATATAGCATTACACATTTACAATTATCAATATCACGGTATACAATGTTATAGTTTGAGTTTGTTTGTTTTAGAACAGTCTTCTATAAACACTTACAAGCTAGAGATATGAGTCATCATATGTTATATGACTAAGGTTCTTATTTAAGTTTTGGACAATCCTCACCTTCCAAGCCAGTTTTGTAGAGTTAAATTAAACCTATTAAGCTCAAGCACTTAAGATCAAATTAGAGTTTATCCTAAATTTGTTTAGTAGACCACATGTCTTGTGTAAACTCAAGATGTCTATTTCTAGCTGTGAGGAGGTGTTGTTAGTTATAGTGCTATGATACCTGCATTTGTCTACACTAAGGTCTAGTCCTAGGCATGAGTGGAGGGTGTTGAGATCACACGTCAACTAGTGAAAAAACTATCTTCACATACTTTTGGAAAGTATAATTGTTACAATCCGATTTTATATGGTTGAGTCAAATTCTAAGTTCTTATTCTAAATAAGATGAAAAAAAATACGTTATCTATCAATCTAAAATTCTAAAGCAATGCATAGCATAAGAAAATGGTTCCTGTTATGAAACAATGAAGATCTGACTTTTTATATTTGAAGGGATGAAAACTTAAACAGTATGGTATAGGCAGCGTGTTGAGTGATTTCTCAAGAAGAAAAGGCTGAGGTTAATGAAACTTTTAGTTCAGGCTTTCAATATTCCATAAAGGGAGATATTATTGTTGAAGAATGAAGGTCTTGTTTTGGATATCAATCATACTATCTAAAGGCGGTTAAAAAGAAACTAAACTACAAGGAAATAAACATGTACCAATACAAACTGAAATATTGGTACAAGGAAATGATATCACATAGTCCAAACACTTCCTCTCAAACTGTTTAGTGAATATATATATCATTGCCAGTTTGTGGGAAAAATCTTCAAAAGGCTTTCAAGCTGGTGTTGAGTTAATACAGCTGCCAATTTACACCCAAATGGGATCTTTAGGTGGGTCACCAATCACGCTGGACTGAATTTATTAGAATGCTAATAATAGCAGATTTATCATCATAAAGATGCTTCATAGGGGCTGCATATTTTATTTTGAGACTGTCAAGATCTTTATCCATTATAGCCACAAATCCCTCAGGCAGTAGCCAGAAATTGTGCTTGACCTTGCAATTGTGCTTTGCCTCATGCTTCTCCATGTCTCATAGTTTCCCCCAAGAACATACAATATTCTGAACTGGACCTTCTGTCCATAATGTACCTTCTGTCAATAATGTACCTTCATAATCTACATTAGTGTATACCTCCATAGAGAGTCTCTGTCTCCTTTTACAGAGCAGCCTTCTTCTTGGGCTTCCTTTCAGATACTGAATAATTTATTTATTGTCTACAAATGTCTCTTGTAGATAATGCATAAATTGTAGAACCAGGCTTACTGCAAAGATGATCGTATTGAAGTTCTTTTTGCAGGTTGGAATGGCTGCAACTCTTGCAGGAGTTTGTCAAGTGCCACTTACTGCAGTTTTGCTTCTGTTTGAATTAACACAGGACTATCGGATTGTTCTACCGCTGCTTGGAGCTGTAGGGTTGTCTTCGTGGATTTCATCTGTACAGACAAAAAGAGATGACAGAGGGGCAAAAAGGGTCGAATTAGAAATTTCAAATTCTACTTCACTTTCCAAAATATCTTCTCCTAGTTCAAGTGAGTCCTCTGCAGGCAATACCTTTGCTGAAGGTTCGCCATATTTGAGTAGTTTGTGTCAAGTGGAAAGTTCACTTTGTGTAGAGGATGATACTGTTGAAACAACATATATTTTAAGGAGAGCATTTGTTTCAGAAGCCATGAAGACGAGATACGTGACGGTTTCAATGTGCACACTGCTTACAGAAGTAATAGATCTCATGATTGCAGAGAAACAGTCTTGTGCAGTAATTGTTGATACGGATGATACATTAATCGGTTTCTTGACACTTAGAGACATTCAAGAGTATGGTAAATTTGCAAAAGGAACAAGCAAAAAACACAAGGTACACGAATCCAAGATTAATATTAATTGGATGTGAAATCTATATATTTCTTTCAAATTGAAGCAATCTAGATTATTTTGTTAGAAGCTAAATATAGCAATGAGGAAAAAAATAGTCTCAAAAACTTCATTGAATCTATAGATCCCTTGATAACCAGTGATGGATATGCTATTGAAGTTGCACCTTAATTTTGAGCTTGCAATTCTATACCATCAATTGCAGTTGATTGACACTTGTCATTATATATTAGTGGAGAACTAAGTTCTATTACCACAAATTTAACCAATCACTGACTAAAAGTGAGCATTCATCACTCAAATGTAGAAATAACAAATATAGGTTTCTATACTTCTAAGTTTTAAAAGTGCCTTGTGGATGAATTGCTTGAAGATATTGTATGTGCCCCCGCCTCTGTTTTGCATTATTGTGTTTCGTTTGTAGATAATTCGTAGCACAAGTAAATATTAACGGAGGAAAAGAATGGCTACCTATCTGCGCTCCATAAAGCACCATTTTACGATTTTTGGCCCAAGCTAAATCAGTCGGAGAAATGCTTACAGTAGGATTTGGTCTTGGCTTTACAAAAATCAATAGATAGTGCTAAAGCAAGTGCTGAACTAAACTACTTTATTATTGCTTCACAAATCTGATTATTTGATTATTCCTCTTACAGGAGCTTTTAGTTTCTGAATTATGCCTTTTAGATGGAGAAATATGCAACGTGCCATGGACAGCTACACCTGATATGGAACTTCTTTATGCTCAAATGATTATGAAGGAGTGCGGATTCAATCAAGTTCCAGTCGTGAGGAATATCTGTGAGAGAACGTATCCAGTTGGCATTATCGACCTTGAGAGTATCAGTCTAACATGCAGGTTCCATTACTTTCTCGAATAGTAAATTTCACTAAGGATAGTAAATTTCAATAAGGACCTGTTTGGAGAAAGATATCTATAAACATATTAATGAGAAAAGAATAAGAAAAAAAAAGAAGAGGAAATCAGTTGTTTTATAAGTTAAAATTAGTAATGCATGAACTAATTTTGTAAAGCTATGTCCTGTTAGCTTTTCTAGGATCTGATTTCTGACTCGTACAAAAACTAATTTTAGTTTATGATTTCATTTTTTCAAATAGGTCCCAACTATTCTTGAAAGTGAAAAATTACGTAAACATTTTCTATTTCTACACTAATCTCTCTTGATTGTCTGAAAAACATTATTCTGGCATACCTTACTGATATAGCCTTCGACATATCCTTAAGTGCAACTACCAAAGACCCACAATAAAAAAGGGCCTAAAATGTTATTTTTTTATATAATTTTATATTTTTCATTATTTTATATAAATAAGTTAAAGTTATTGTTTTGTTTTGTCTTTTTCTTTTTAAGTTAAATTGTGAGACATGATTAAAAATAAATTATGTTGCCCGTTAGGTTTTACTTATGTGTTACAATTCCAAATAGGCTGAATAGCATTTCAAGTCCTTAAATGTGTATAGTGATTTTTTATTAGCCCTTTAGATGTCTAGAAATTCAAAATGTTACTTAAGTGTTATTTAAATTCGTTGAAAAAATTATTTAAATACTATCTATTAATTTTAATTATATTTCACTTTTGTTCAGTATATCTGACAACCATAAGAAAAACAGGATGTAACATTTCATATAACATGTCATGTGCATGTAGGTGTGTCAAAAAGTGTTCGGACCTGTGAGTCAACTGACTCACCATGAGTTGGAGCGAGTTAAATGGGTTTGAACTGAGTTGGATGGTTGATTCATAATTCACCAACAATAATTTTTATAATTTTTTATTATAAATATTTATTACTTTTAATTACATAAGTTAACATTTTTTAAATATGTTCAATATTAAATTGTTTGGATCTTAATTTATATGTTACCTAAGTTATCCCTTTTTATTTATTATTTTCTAGTCATGATTAGTGTTTAGAGAAATATATGAAACACTAATTGAAATACAGGTGGATTTAGTTATTCTACTTTGATTGTATACAATAGATATATAAAAAGTATGTTGGCAGAACATATTATGTTTGAACGAACCTACTTAGTAGCAACCTGTGCTGGGTCAAATAGGGTTATAATCACAAAAAGGTGAGTCCGTTTAAGCTGACTCGATTCCTCAATCTATGAGTCGAGTTGGTTTACTTTTATCCTCCTATATATGCATGTCATCAAAATTAACCGTGTTAGTTAATTCCATATAGGGAGGGTGGTGAATAATGGATCTTAGTTTTAGGGACTGTTTTTTAATTTCGACGCATCTAGATACTAACTAGAAGTTATTATAACACGTTTAAGAACCTAGAAGTATATTCGACCTTACAAATATGGCTTAAAAAGATATTATGTATCCTCTTCCGCTTTCTGTTTGTTATATCTTTTCTTAATTATTTGTTTTTGTCAAGTGCAGTGCTTTGGCCACCAGACAAACCCTCAGCTAATATTCCACCCTAGCACTTAATTACCTCTGGGAGGCTGAAGACTCCCCTCTCCTGATATTTATTGGTTTTCAAGTTGAATCATGCCACGTCGGTCCGTAACATATAATACTACCCCTGCCTTTCCATTTTTATTACAAAACATCTTTTTCTATTACTCTTCAACAGAAATGTAGCAGTTTTTATTAGTATTTTTTTTTATATAACTTTCTAACAGAAATCTAGTAGCTTTTTTTTTTGTTAAATTCAATCTTTTCTTATTAGTATTTTTTTTCTATAACTTTCTAACAGAAATCTAATAGCTTTTTTTTTGGTTAAAGTCAATCTTTTCTGATTAGTGTTGTAACCATGTTTTTAATAAACTATTATTATAAGGAGGTGAAAGTCGTAATTTACTAGAGAAAATATTTAATAATAAAAAATATAACAATACCTTTGTTAGTTCATTCAAAATCATTATATAAACTCTCAAATATTTTTATTAAATGTGAAATAACAAAATTTAAGAAGAATAAATATTTTATTTTGATTTTTTAATATATTAAATCCTATACTCATTTTTAAGATTTTAATAATTTAAAATTGTCAAGACATTAATTAACAAGTCATTAAAAGTAATATCGTAGAATATCCAAGAAAGATTTTAGTAAAACATTAAAAAGTGTCTACATTAGAGACAATGAAAAATTTAGCAATGTTCAAAGTTAATAAAAAAATATTAATAATCACATCTATACATTTATTTAAAGAAGATATAATATCTTTTGTAGAGGCTTGGATATATTTGATCATTTTAAAATTTATGAAAATTCCTTTTACAACTAAATGTATCCAAATGTATAATTTGATTGAATTAGTTTATAAAATTTATATTACTTTAGGTACAAAAGAATGTTATAATAAATTATTTATAAATATTACTTCTACATTTTCTTATAAAATATATCAATTATTTAGATTGAATAAACATAATTTAGTAAGAAATGCAAATAAAATTTATATTAGTTCACGAAAAAATAGTTGATTACTATCTTCTTAATTATGCATACCAAAATAGAGGCTTTTAGTAATAATTTCGAAGCCATTCTTTTGTCGGTTATTGCGGAAATTCTTTTAGAATGCTTGGAACATGTCAACTTACTAAGGTTTTATCATTTCAAAAATAAAACAGATGGCTTTCAATGGCATTTTCATAAAATTATCATTGCAACTAAAATTAGTCAATCCCAAAAAAAAAAGAAAAATACTAACAAATAAACAAATTTGATTTATCATTACACTTTAAGATATGAATGATTAAGAAAATACTACTATTGGGATAGAAAAACTATTTTTCTTGTTTAAAAAAATTGTTCTAAATACTGAATAATCTCATATGATAAATAAAAAGGAATTGTCTTAAATATGGTTTTAAGAAGTGCATTAACTAAAATTATTTCTCTAAGAATATTTTTGAAAAAAATGTATATATCTAGAAGAGTTTTATCAAAAAAAAAAAAAAAAAAATTTTATTCATGTGAATCTGACCTACAAGGAAACGTGTATAAATATTCTCAGGAGGAATGCCTATGATTAAATAATAGATTTTAGTTATTCCCATAAATCATGATTAGCATGATCAAAGATTCTTAGAAGTCGTGACTCTTGAAATTTATGATTTTCAGCGATCATGATTATTGGTATATAAAAAATTATCCTTTACCAAATACCTCCTTGGTTAAGGTTACAGCTCATGGTCAACGTTAATTCTCCAGAGTCTTTAGATGCCATCTTTCATGCTTATTTTGATATTTTCCACCTTAACAGACAACTCTAGCTTGTGATCCTCAACAGCTTTCAAAACTGAAAGCAGGTTGGACCGATAAATTTCACACTTCCGATTTGCACACTCAAGCTCATTCAGGAGTTTTCTAATATTTGTATCCAAATCATCCTGCAGTACATAAAGCAATGGAATTATAATAAACAAAGCATACTTGAGCGTGAATGGATATTTAAACCAACGATACTATAAAATCTGTTAAGAATTCCAACTTTCCCACCCCCAAGAAAGAATATAATATCTGAAAGAAATAAGAGAAAGTGCATCTAGGAGAAGAATATTAAGTCCTAGATAGAAAAATGATAAGATCCGCTAATTAAAAAGGTAACGAAGTTTTTGAATCTCTTTCGACACATAAATATTTTTGACCTTCCTCAATCAAAATGCATGCATGCATGCGAGAACAAAATAGGTTTATGCACTTGAAATCGCACTTTTGACAAAAACAAGGACAAAAATAAGCACATGCTTCTGCTCCAACAAATAGTAGAAGCTAGACACGTAAATTTACAAAATGTAAAGCTAAAGTGGATATCAGACAATATCCATTCAATAGTTGTGTAATTATGAGATCTAAGTAAATGCATCCGGCAATAACCATATGAAGGTATTAAACAAGGCCAAATCCAGCTTCTGCACAGCGTGAAAGGGCGATGTTCTACAAATCATGTAATTTTGTAAATGTTTAATTTGGCTTAATAAACTCCAAATGTTTATTTCAAATATCTATTTAGATGATGTGTTGAATTCATAAGTATTGGCGTTCTCCATAGTAGCCAATTCAGGTAATATTCTACGGAAAGTAAATTTGTAGCAAATAATTTGTTCAGACATAAAATAGACAGCTTAGAGCAGAATCTACCATAAGTATTTAACTTCTCTATAAGTACAACATATCGATAACTAAGATGCTCTCCATTTAACAGAACAAGTGTTAAAATGAGTGTTCCAATGGTTTTATTCAAGTTGAGTTTTATAAAGCTTATTTAAGTTATATCTCTACTAAATGTAGGATCAAGCAACCATCCTTAAAGATGCAATTAAGACAACCTCCAAAGTGCTGTTGGAAATAAGAGTATTTAATGTTTATTATCTTTCCAAGTAGTTTAGTTACTGTTTAGCTTAGTCCAATGTACCTTAGAAAGTTATGATATTTTAATTGTTCTCTTGAAAATAGTAGAGAGGGCATTTATTATCTTTGTAACCATTCTTGTAATGAATAAATTAATTTAAATTGAATGGAAAAAACACTCAAGCACATTTAGAAAATTTCCATGCTATTTTCTCACATGGTATAAGAGCTGTCGATTTAAGAAGGCTCTACTTTTGCAAAAGTTCTTAGCAAGCTTGACTGGACTCTTGTAGCTATTAGACTTTTCAGGTGACTGACAGATTTTCTGGCAGCTATCAGAATTCCAATTACTTTTCCAGTGAATCTGGCAACTTTGCAGGGACTTTCTATGTCCAGAAATTTACCTTCTCATTTTCTCACAATTGGACTAGGGGATGACCGCAATTAAGGCAATTCAACACTCTCCCTAATGCCTCGGGCTACCAGCACAGAACATTACAAATGTAGGTAGCTCAACATTGGATCTATGATAGACCCTAAAGACCAATTCCTAAGATAGTATCAGAGCGTCCCCTTTTCAACTCACTTCAACAGCTATGAATCCCGGATACTACAAAATGGAAAAAGTATCAGTACCGTACCCGTGTCGGACACCAATACACCGGGATATGTATCCTAAAATTATCTGATTTTTTTTTTATATATTTTTAAAAATTTGCAGGATACAATGTATGGCCTGGATACGACTACTTTACAAGGGATCTGGTAATATTTAAGTTCATGAAAGATAAAAATAGTAACAAAGACGCTATCTCCTTTGTGGTTATGTCACATAGTCCCTAAAGCAAAAATATAGGAAGTCGATTAGTCTTCTTCCCTCTTCATGCTATTCTTCCTCTCTACCAATTTACTTGGCCTGTAAACTTTGTTCACCGTAAAAATCTTCATATAACCATATATATTTTTTATTAACGTATCCTAAACATGTTGTATCCTTAATTTCCAAAAAATTATCGTATTCTCGAATCCATGTCATGTCGTACCCGTGTCATATCCCTGATCTGGGCTTCATCGGTCAACAAAGAAGATTACAGTACCAAAATCAGAGACATGTAGAAGGACCCAAAAGATAATTGTTGGACTCTGATTTGGAAACAGTGAGCAGTCTTAATTGATTTTATTTTCCAAAGGGTTTGACCAGCTATAATACTATTTATTTGCCTTCTTTGAAATGCTTATTCCTGATTCATTGCTTTTCAGATTACTGACTAAGGTTTATTCGTTTCCAATTTTGTATCTCCTAATGTTAGTTGCACTTCTGTTTACTACATACTCTATCTGATCTCAAAATAAGAAGAAAAACTATATATATGTTGTCTCAAATATAAGCAAAACTAAATTAATTTTACCATATTTAAAGAAATCATTCCTAAAATACATTCAATTGAGATTGTATTTCCAAAGACCCTTATTTATTTTTGATATCCAGTTCTGATATAAGATATAGTTAAGGAAAATAATTTGTTTTTAGACAGAATTAGTGACATTGATGTTAACTAAATTAGCGTGAAATAGTTTTCCTTTTTTTGCTTATATTAGAGATCAAAGGGATTATGAAACATCAGTATTTATAATCGACAATTACAAGTAGTTAGTTTAGTTAATAACCCAGTAACTAATTAACATATAACCACTAACTAAATTATCTACGATACTTCTTTTTAACTTATATTAGCAATAGATTGTACCGTTATCAATTCTCCAAACAACTAGAATCAGTTAGTCTTAAGAGGATTTGTTAAAATATCAACCACCTATTCATCACACTACGATATTTCAACACCAACTTACCTTTATTGACTTGGTCTATGAGGAAGTGGAATCTTGATGTGTCCTCCTTCACATCATGTTTTAGGGTTGTTTTACACCCATTTGTGTTAGTTTAGGCTTCATTCCATCGTAACTTGCTTACTTTTTCTTTTTTTAAAATTTTTTGCTGAATTAGGTTGTGTCTGTGATTTAGGAAAAAAGATTACTCTTGGAATGAATTGAAGCAAGAGAAAATGGATTAGTAATAACTCGGGCTCAAATAATGTGATTGACGTAATTTTAGTGTCTACGGAAGTTTAAACGAAAAAGTTTTACGTTTTATGGAAACACCTATTAGGTTTGTGGTTAAAGCTGATACTCAGTCTAGATAGCTTGACATAGATGCAGTGTATTGAGCATATATTGAGTTGTAGGAATCAAAACGACATCAGTGCCTAACTTGTTAAGACAATTTATCTAAATCTTTAAGGAACCTTGGTTGAATTGTTCACCGCTTGGCCATGGGGTGCCCCCAATCAAGGTGCCCTGTAGCACTATATTTTACATCTTTTGTGTTTTAATTGCAATGGGCTTAGAGCCCCTTTTAGGTCTTAGGTTTAAATAAACCTTTTAGAATTTGTTTTGTTGACTAAGTACATTGTGTTGCAATTTATTGTCCATGAATAAATTGACTCAAGACCTTAACTGTGTAACTAAATTCCTTGCTCGCGTGTGAATTTCAATCTCCGGATTCAAGGAGAAGGATTAACAATATCAAGGGATGTGTAGGATTGTGCTTCCTTCAAGTTAAGTTTTGGATTCAAAGAGGAGGATTAACAATGTCGAGGAATATGCAGTATTATATTTCCCTCAAGTTTATGACTACACGAGGCAGCTAAATACACCAATGTAGCCCCATCCCTTACTAGAAATGCAGAAAATCTCGTTTTTGTTATGTTCCTACCGTTTTGGACACCTTATTTTTGCATACCTCGAGAAGTTATTCCCTTTACTGTTCAATACGAACTCCAAATCATTTTAATGCTGAATTTTCCAACCATGTCACTCTTACCCAACTCGATCATTTAAACGATCTCATCATTTTTCATTAATCCAACATGATGATGTGGATGATGTAAGAGACCGACCATGCTGTGTAAAGATCATAATAGGATGTATACATTTTGTAATGTTTATTGACCCCACCAAACAGAAGATGTCTTCGTTAAAGCTCATCCAAGTTCAAAGTATAAGCAACCAAGATCCAAATTGAGTATGGTTTGCAGGCACTTATCACCAAGCTTTAGGGGGAATGTTGACTATTGCCACTAATTTCAAAATAGTAATCAGTCATAATTGACTGATTCTATTTTTCCCAGGTTCTCTAAGTTGGACAAGCTGTAATATTGTCTATTTACCTTCCTTAAAAGGATTATTTGTACATAAAACCCCCCAGATTCTAATCAGTTCAGATTATTTCAAGTTTAGTCATTTCAAGTTTAGGCTTCTAAATTAGTTTACAATCTTCGTTACTTATTTGACCTGTAATTCATAGCAGAGCTTCCTTCCAAATACTGCAATGATTATATATCAGGACTAGAAAACACACAAAATCACTTACAATAAAAAAAGGTGATTGAAGTATTAAGAGTATAAAGTAACTAGCCTTATTGTGAGAGCTAAAAAGGTTATGTCAAGGACCAACTTTCTTAAAATATTGTGGTGTTAGATGAAGGTTTAAGACTACTTATTCTTAGAAAGAAAAATTTAAACCTAACTCAATCCTACACAACCAACTTATAAGGTGAGATTTACACTTTCTTATATATTATAATTTCGTGTTATTTCTAGTTAATGTAGCATCTCCAACACATTCCTTAATACAAGAATTGGACATCTCGAGTGTGGAAATAATATATATGGGTGGTCCAATAGCAACCAACAACATGTGACACAATAGGCTCAACAAGCCTCATAAAGATAGGTTCCGATACTATCTTAGAAAGTAAACTTAGCCTAACTCAACCCTACAAAACTAACTTGCAAGGTAAGATTTGCACTCACTTGTATACTACAGTTTAGTCATAACTCTATATGGGATCTCCATCAGTAATACATTTCTAAACCCGTCACACCAATTCCTTAGGGCAATGCACACCACAGGTTTTTCTATCTTGTGATGTAATTGAACTTTATTTATAAGAATGGGAGTGGCAGGGATCAAACTCCTAACACTTGATCATAGTAGTTCTGAAACCATTTCAATATACAAGATTGGTTAGATGAAGATTTATATCATAATACCTTAATATTAGGTGAAGGTTCAAGACTGGTTTCATAAAAGGGATGATAAAATAGTAAACCACACTCAATACCTCCATAGTTAAACAGGTTAAATAATATTTATAAAAAAGAAATCTGACCTTAGATGTATGTTGGCTCAAGCATTCTTCCTGGCATGCACTTGTGTAATTAGTGTGACTTTCATCATTCAGCACATGACTCCTTAATTTTCCATTACTGATAGGAATTCTTGCCTCATTTTGCATTGCCTGAGAAACTCTTTTTGCCGCTCCTTGTAAAGCATCCATTGCAACATCATAAGTTTCAGCAGATTGCGCGCCTTCATCAACAAATTTAAAGGCCTCATGTCGAAGGGTGTTATATCTAACTGTATGAGATTCCAAATAGTAAGTATATACATCACAAGAATGTTCTTCTAATATTACATTGCTCTTTGCATTTCTTGTCCAACGTTTCAATATATAATGAGATGGGAGAGTAAGCACATTGGTAACTCTAAAGACTGCCAAAACATGTCTGCAAAGAAGGCCTGAAAACTCAAACATTTGGCAACTACAAGTTGCTTTCATCTCCAAAACATTAAATTTAACATAGTACCCCTTATGTTCCACTCCAAATTTAGCTACATTATATGTAATGACCTCCCCATCATCATCAGCTTTGGATGCCATGAATGTTAGTGTACCAACTAACTCCTCCTGGAACCTCATGAAAATTTTTCTCGTATAAAGCTCAGATGCTTGCTTCTCCATTGGAGATGGGGTCCTCAACACTGGCAAAGTATTCATTGTGTCATAATCAGCTCTCACTTCCTTCTCATTGCGACTTTCAAGTGCTTTCTCATAAAGCTTAAAGAACTGATTTAAATTGGTTGAAGCATTTATATACCCATCAAAGTAAGAGTTCATGCTATCACTTCGCTGAGTGATGGACATTTCTGCAAAGAATGTGTCTCGCAAATATACAGGTACCCACTGCCTGCAAGCAGAATATATTGCTTGAAGCCATTCATGGTCCCTGAGATCATATTTATCTACAAGTGTTGACCAGCAAGACTCAAATTCCTCAATTGACTCAGTCAAGTTAACACATTTGTGAAATTCAGCTTCAAAATTTGGATATTTGAGGAAAATATGAGATAACTTCTCCTGGCATTTTTTAAAAATGTGCCACTTGCAGAAGCGGTGCCTGGTCTCCGGGAAGACTTGTATTATGGCTGATCGAATTACAGAATCATGATCAGTCGTTATTGACACTGGTGGACGTCCAGACATGGCCATAAGCCATGTCTTGAAAAGCCACACAAATGATGCTTCAGATTCATTAATTAGGAAGGCACAACCAAAAAGAACAGGCTGGCCATGATGGTTTACACCAGTAAAGGGAGCAAATGGTAAGCGATACCTATTAGATCGGTATGTAGTGTCAAAAGTTACAGTATCACCAAAAAATGTATAATTCATTCTTGCCTTGGGATCAGCCCAGAAAACATTGTTTATGGACTGATCCTCATCCCCTTGCACAGCATAGAAGAAATTAGGGTTTTCGGCGTGCATTTGTCTCAAATAATCGAGAACAAGTTGAATGTCCCCTTCTAAACTTCTCTGCCTATTATTCCTCATGTAATTCCTACAGTCGACCTCTGTAAAGCCGACTTTGCTAATCCCACCGTACTCTTTAATCAGTGCTGACATAATTCTACGAGGGCCCATCCCAGCAGCCTGCAAAGTATCAATGAGCGTCTTCGCAGCTCCTGATATTTGCCTGTGAGAGCGAAGACAATGCACCTGGTCCGGGGGAACGAGTTCGTGATTATGTTCTCTAACAAAGCCAGACACCACCCACTTGCCAGAGTCTTGCATTTTGACAGACAAAGACGCCTTACATCCGACTCTTGTAATTGTCCGGGGGCGCTTGATCTCTCTATCCTTCGTGCGCTTCTCATTCAAGTTGCGAAAACCCTCCTTTGCGCAAACAAATTGCCTCTGTATGATAGCTCCATCGCGCCTGGAACGACGTGATGAGCTGACACGAGTACTAAACCCAACACGACGGGCATAGGAATTGTAGAAGGCCTTAGCAGCCTCTTCAGACTCGAATTCCATACCCTCGCAAGGTTCCAGATCTGAGAGGTCCCCCTCCGGAAGATATATTCCAGTGGCTCCAGCGCCACCCCCACTGCTATCCCCCAATTCCTCCTCCTCAATTGGGTGTTCGATGTCCCCTCCATCATCGTCATACTCTCCCTCCCCTCCTTCCAACCCAATATCAAATTCTAACACCTCGTTATCCATCAGCAATTGAATCTTCCAAATACTACTACCCACTACTTATGCGATCAGGAATCACCGAATCAGGACTACTACGTCGATTTCATATACAGCGAAACTACAAATTTAGCATACCATAGAAACCAGATATATACACATATATGGAAAACAACTAACCGTTGTTGGACGACTCGAGTTAAAGACAGTGAAAAGAGCTCTGCCAGTGGAGTGGCGACTATGCTAACCAGAAATTATACACTAAAATTGCAGAATGAGGGAAATGCTTTCTCTTCAACATAAACTTACTCCACAATACAATACAATGATTATACTTAACAAAAAGTTCTAATTATATATATATATATATATAACAATTTATTGGAATCACCTGTAAATATTATATTGTCTCATTTTAATTTTCATAAATTTGTTTGTAACTTTACATTTTTTAACATTTTCTTACTGTTTTTTTAATTCTTATCATTATTTATAATTAATATAATACCAAAAATATAAAATATTAATTAAAATAACTAGATTACTTGTAAGTACTTAATTCGATTAATATATATATATATA
>Ga0123340_1000122_pt1 | contig 35658 bp, 18 predicted proteins | sample SirMexnodulemix_FD_89961 | JGI IMG/M metagenome (GOLD analysis project Ga0123340, IMG submission 89961) | Root nodule microbial communities of legume samples collected from Mexico - Siratro Mexico nodule mix | ecosystem: Host-associated > Plants > Roots > Nodule | place: Mexico: Nepantla...
GTTCTCGCTATATGCTTACTTTCATTGATGATTTTTCAAGAAAGGTTTGGGCTTATTTCTTGAAGGAGAAAAGTGAGGCCTTTAAAGTGTTCAAGGAATGGAAGACACTCTTGGAAAATCAGATTGGAAAAAGATCAAGAGGTTGAGGACTGATAATGGTTTAGAATTTTGTAACCACCAATTTGATGAGTTTTGTAAAGTCGAAGGAATTGCTAAGCACAAAACAGTGGTTAATACTCCACAACAAAATGGAGTTGCGGAAAGAATGAACCGTACATTGCTTGAAAGGGCTTGTTGCATGCTTTCCAACGAGGGTCTTGGCAAGGAGTTTTGGGCGGAAGCGATTAGCACGGGGTGTTATTTTGTGAATTGATCTCCCAACACTTCCATAGAGTGCAAAACACCCGAAGAAGTATGGTCGGGTAAGCCAGCTGATTATTCAAACTTGAGTGTGTTTGGTTGTCTTGCTTATGTTCATGAATGAAGGAAAGTTGGAGGCAAGAGCAAAGAAGGGCGTTTTTGTTGGGTATCCCATGAATGTGAAGGGGTACAAGGTGTGGTGTTCCGTATCTTCTAAATTTCTCATTTCAAGAGATGTCACTTTTGATGAGTCGGCTATGTTGAAATCTAAGGATGTTGTGCTCAAGTCGACCATTATGGAGAATGAGAAGATTGACAAGAAGGTGGAGTTTGAGGTGCCGGTCCAACAAAGTGATGAAGAAGAGACTATGCCACATGAAGATGCTCATCCGGAAGAACAAGAAGTTGAAGAGCAACCATATTTGTTGGCAAGACAACATGAAAGAAGAGAAATTAGAAAACCGGTGAGATATGCTGATTTTGCTTATTGTTTTGCAGTTGCCAAAGAGGTGGAGTATAATGAACCATCATCTTACAAAGAAGTTATTTCTTTCAAAAATACAACGGCTTGGGTTTCTGCCATGAATGAAGAACTTCAATCGTTGGAAAGAAATCACACTTGGACTTTTGTGAAGCCACCTAATAGTAAGAAGATTGTAGGTTGCAAGTGAGTCTTCAAGAAGAAGGTAGATGGTTCAAGACCAGAAAGTCTTCGGTATAAGGCAAGACTTGTGGCGAAGGGTTATAGTGAAGTTCAAGGTGTGGACTTTGATGAAGTATTTTCTCCTGTTGTCAAGCATACCTCCATTCGAGTTTTGCTCTCTTTAGTGACAATCAAGGATTTGGAGTTAGAGCAGTTGGATGTGAAAACTGCTTTCTTACATAGTGATTTAGAAGAACAAATTTACATGAAGCAACCAGAGGGTTTTGAAGTTGTGGGAAAGGAGAATCATGTATGTTTGTTGAAGTCACTCTATGGCCTCAAGCAATCACCTCGACAATGGTACAAGAAATTTGACTCATTCATGGTTAGTATAAATTTCTCCCGCTCTAATTATGATAGTTGTGTCTACTTCAAGAAGTCGAGTAGCGGAGAATTTATCTACTTGTTGCTCTATGTCGATGATATGTTGATTGCTGCTTCCAATATGGAAGAAATTGTAAGATTGAAAGAGCAACTTGGTTCGGCATTTGAGATGAAAGATTTAGGGGTCGCTAAAAGAATCCTTGGCATGGAAATATCAAGGGACCGACCCAATCAAAAACTCTTTCTCTCATAAAAGGAGTTTGCAGGAAAGGTAATCCGTCGTTTTGGCATAGAGAAAGCCAAGATTGTTTCCACCCCTCTTGCAACACATTTCAAGCTTTCAGCTGCTATGAGTCCTAAGTTCGAACATGATAAGAAGTATATGGAAAAGGTTTCATACTCAAGTGCAGTTGGGAGTCCTATGTACTTGATGGTGTGTACTAGACCCGACATAGCTCAAGTTGTTAGTGTGGTGAGTACCTTGCTTGTCCTAGAAGAGGACATTGGGAAGCAGTAAAATGGATCTTTCGCTACTTGAAAGGTACCATCAATGCTCATTTGGAGTTTAGAGGAAATGGGATACTAACAGGTTATGTGGATTCGGATTTTGGTGGTGATTTAGATAAGAAAAGGTCTTTGACAGGTTATGTTTTTACTCTTGGAGGGTGTGCAATTAGTTGGAAGTCAACACTTCAATCTATTGTTGCACTCTCTAGCACGGAAGCATAGTACATGGCAATCACAGAGGCTATTAAGGAGGCTATTTGGCTAAAGGCATTTCTTGGTGAGATTGCTTCTCTTGGTGATCCTATCATGGTATCTTGTGACAACCAAAGTGTCGTTCATTTGACAAATGACCGGATGTTCCATGAGAGAACTAAGCACATTGATATACGGTATCACTTTGTGCGTAATGTGATTTCTGAAGGTAATGTGCTTGTGAAGAAGATTAGCACCGAAGAGAATCCAGCTGATATGCTCACAAAGCCTCTTCCTATTGCAAAGTTTTGCTAAAAGACAATTTCAGTCTGTTGTTAGTTTGTTTTTGAGTTTGTTCTAGTTAATTTTCTGTGTATTTTCTAATTGTGCAATTCGCCTCAAGGTGGAAATTGTTATATGTTGATCCGAATTTACTAGTTTGCCCTTTTATGTTTAGGGTTTTGAATATTCTCTTTATATAGTTTCATTTTTCAATTGAGAAAATAGAGAGTCGTTTTAACATTACTGTTACACGAAAAGTAAATGGTAGGTAGTTATTATTGTTTTTTAACAAAAAAAAAATACATTATAGATTTTTTAAATTATTATTACCTAAAAGAATTATATTGTAAATGCTTTCCATTACTAAGTATTGACCAAATTACCTCAAAATGACTATAATATTAATATAATGTAATTTTAATCATAAATTTACTAAAAAAAGTTGACAATAGTATTATTAATTTTAAATCTTAAACATAAAACAATATTAGTTTATTAGAAGACTTAATTTGAAGTAGTATTTAAGTGAATGAAGTATAACATTGGAACCAACTTTTTCCTTATAGCAAACTCGACAATTCTCTACCCTCCATTTTTACATCATTTTCTGTGGCTGCTTTACTTTAGTTCACATTATGAAACTCATGCTACTCTTTTTCATATTAGGAATTTGTTCATATGGCATTAGATTGGTGAAAAAGTCTGTGCAAATTTTCCTGCCAGAATACTCTAGGCACTATATGCTTTTATTCATTGCCAGGAATTTAGAAAAGGATAACAAATCTTCTCTGCTATTCCTTTTTTTTTTTTTTTAAATTAAGATCTATTGTGTAACGGGTTTTATTAGTGAATTAGTTCCCTACTCAAATAGATCAAGAATTTTCGAAGAGGTGTGATGACACACAACCGGTTGAAATTTAAATTTCATATTTCTTAAACCAGTATAAATTTGTTAGGGTGATACGATTTTATTACGAAAAACGTTATGAAAAAAAGTTAAAATTATGTTTCTATTACACCTATGTTTTGAGATCATGCTTCTTTTATATTATTTTGTTTAATTTATTGTCGTGGTTATACTTAATTAAATTAAAAGTGCTTGTGCATGAATGATGAGACTTTTCCATGATTTCAGTATTCATCCTATAAGCTTGGTTAATTATAATTAATTTTATTCAGTACATTTTTGTCAATTACAATTATTTCAGTGTAACATTTCAATTCTTGCAATTTCATTATTAGTTATTTTAATATTATTTTGTCAATTACAATTAATTTTACTTCGCATCCTTTATAAATTACAATTAATTTCATTAAACATTTCACTTCTAACAATTTCATTAATATTGATCTCCATTTTAAGGGATACTGATTTAATTATTAACAATTACAATTAATTTTACCTAACATGTTTGTTTATACTCATTTGAATATTGTTTCACCCAACAAATTTGGTCAATTACAATTAATTTCAATTCCCATTATTTCATCATCCATAGTAGTAATATTAAAATATTGCATGAGTTCAACCATTTCTGTTCTAATGTCTAATGTTAGTTACAATAGTCTAATGTCTAATGTCAGTTACAATAAATAAATAATTAAGCAAAATAATGCTGGAGAGACTATCCCAATGTTAACGCCTAGTTCATTTTCTGAAAATTTTCATTTATAGAATATGACACAAAAATTGCACCAATTAGATAATTTTGTCGGCATATTTACTCTACAAGGTTTTAACTTCCACAAGTTCGATGATTCAAAGATCAAGGAATGACTATATAGGTGTGTTTCTTTGGAGGAGTAGACTTTTGAGATAGAGAAAAAAAAAATGAATTTGAAAGAAAAAAGTGAGATTGTTTGGATTAAGAAAATGAAAATAAAAAGTGAAAGAAAATGAAAAGAAAATTTATAAAAAGTTAGTGTATGATGGTTGTAAATGATACAAAAAATTAATTATAAAAAGTTACAATTTTAGTCTTGTAGTTAAAATTAGTTTAAAATGAGATATGATTAGTTAATTATAGACTGAAATCTCATTTGATTCAAACATTACGTGTGCTAGATCTTTAAATTTAGTTAAAAAAAATACAAATTATGTATCACAATACACATCATTGTACCTTTTTATGTGTTGAAGATGACCACCAACACAACCCAACAATCAACACTAAAATCACAACACTCACTACTAAAATTGACTTCATGTGAAAGAGGCCAACATCTTTTCACATCAACCTTGGATGATTCAATAAACTCAATCCCTGAAAAAAAAGAAATTAAAACATGATCGATTATGGGAGACACACATAATCAATTATACTTGCAGAGGAACTACATAATCGATTATACTGAATCACATAATCAATTATTAGTTTATTTATCGATTATACATACCTTCATATATTAGATTTATGGAATGTGACTCTCTGTATGAACCCATGCACAGTGAAAAAAATGATGACACTTGAATAATTATAGATATGTTTAAGTGACTTTCTTAGATACTTTATTTATCCTCACTATTAAATCCGCATTCTCAAATCGTTAAATGTAGACAAAAACAAACAACTTAGTTAATCTTTTTTCTTTACTCATGAATAGGACTCACCCTGGAACAAGGAAAGCAGGACATGTGTGATAAATTTTTTAGCCTTAATATAGTTTTATGTAACGTAATATCTACTTACAAAACTTTTACTTATATGAAATGATTTTATAATTCTCATACTTCAATCAAGATTTTGTTTCATTGAGGTTATTCCTAAAATAGAAAAATACTTTTTTATTTATTTAATTTAAAATTTTGTTATACGAGCATAGTTTAATAAAATATTAAAAACATTCACATCTCAAACTTATACATTACACCGGATATACCCCTAAAATTTATCATACCAAATTGGTTGTTATAGCAAATTCAAGAGAAAAATCGTTTAAATTTGATAAGCTTTTAATTTTAGTCGTATATTATTTTCCATCTTGAACCGAAAGTTAATAGTCAACCTTTACATAAACGATCAATGTCAAAGGAATCACTTCCCTTAGAATAACTTAATTTCTTCTAAATATGCAGAAGCGTGTACTCATATATATTGAGCAACAGTTCAAATCAACTTATTTCATATAATTTATGTACAAGATAAAATAAGCTTAAAAAAAATCGGATATATAAAAATTGAAGTATGTAAGTTAATTTTTATTAATAGGATAAATTATATTTATATTACCCTCACTTCTTTTTGAATAAATGCATGGATTTTTACAGCACAGCTTGGGGATCAATCAAATGCTACATTAACAGTAACACTATTTCTAGCTTCCAGAACACATGTTACAAATTGGCACAAAGTTTGTCGTTAGTTTCTCACGAGACAGATATTTTGTCCTGAAAATCCCAACAATACTCTAAGAAATAATAACGATGTTTAAAGTGAAACAGACAATACAATATATATTGATTCAGATATGCAAGGTCGGAAAGTAGTGTTCAACAGAAGTAGTAAAGATGTGTAATAGTCTTCTTAACCGTGGGACCTGAGAGAATACATTTTAAAATTCTCAGTATTCAAGGGAGCCTATTGATGGAAGTCCAGAAACAATTTCATGGGAATCTGCACCAGTGCTATTCAGCCTCTGTCCTGAACTTGGACCAAGGGATTCTACCGCTTGTTCTCCCATTTTCTGGATATCTTCAGGTGAAAGTATTTTGATGTACCAAACATTATTGACAAATGATCTAGAAAAGGATATGCAGAAAATCCACACACCAGAAGGACAAAAAACAAATGTCAGCAAAACATGGACAAGTGAAACAAGTTAGCATGTTTGCATCAGAAGATGAATGCTTTAGTAAGTCTATTGATAATGCAAGTTGAAGTTGAACTTACTCCCACGGATCGTCTCCAAGGAGAAGAACATCGTTCTCCCTGTCGACGAATACAAGCTGCCAGCCTGATCTAAGAGGGTCTTCTAATTTTCCCTCAATACCAAACATCTGTGCCAACTCCTCCCTCAGCTCATGATAACTGCTGAACCGGGAGATGTCAAGTGAACGCCCTACAGACCCTGATTTGTAAACCTGTGAAAAGACAATATTTAAGTAAAAGAAGGGCTTCATTTTGCAAAAGACTAATATTTATGACTCAGACCTTGACAAATGTTCGTGTCTGGTTTTGAGGGTCAACTTGCCCTGCACTTCGCAACAACTCTGATGAATCTTGGACGCAAGGATATAGAGGAGCTTGGAATCCAGACTCCCCTAATGGCATTGCTGATGCATCAGTATCAGCTGAAGCGGTGGTATAACGAGGGACAGTGGTAGGAAGCAGAAGGCCAGATGAATCAATGTTGACACCAAATAGAATAGAATTTTGGGTGTCTGAGTTACAATGTGGTGACACCATTGCGGTATCTTTTCCAGAATATTGCACATGTGGCATTGAGTTGCCAAAAGTATTGACCTGCAATGGTGTAAACTTAGGGGCCCATGATTGTTGGGGTAGCTGTTCAGTCAGCATTGACTGACCACTTCTGGATAAATTCAAGAGACTACCACTCCCTTCAGGACAAAGTGAACTCATCATATTCTGTCCTGGTGAAACCGTAGCAGGGAACTTCATGCTTGAATCTAAGAAATCTGGTTTTGAATAAGATGGTGAAGGTAAACCAGAGTGTTGCCTTTGATGGAGCTGATCACTTTGAAGTAAAACCGTATCTTGATAAGTGTGCTGCTGCTGTGTTTGGTCTTCGCGATTGTGTGATTTCTGAAGGAGATGCTGAGACAGGTTCTCTGCCAATACTTGGGCTTGTGGCTGTAGGATATTGTTAGAAGATACGGGTTGCTGAATTGCTTGTGGTTGCTGAAGCTGCAAAGAAGGATTGGGGTTTCCTGATTGTTGAAGATAATTGAAAGGCTGTTGAAAATTCATCATTTGTTGTCTCATTAGATCTCCACTCCCTATGTTCTGCAAACCAGATGCAAACATGGCCTGGTACTGCTGATTATGATCGTTTCCAAGCAAAGTTGGATCCATTCTCTGCTGCATCCATGGCAACAAACCAGACCCTTGAAAACTCAGGGAATTTAGACCTTGGTCTCCAGGTCCACCCCTCAGCCACATCAGCCCATTCGTCGCTTCATCTCTGCCATCTGTAACAATATCCTTTGTAAAGAAAGGAGACAAAAAAGTGCCCTCAAAACCACCATGGCCACTTATTATAATGATGGGGTAGGAGACACTGACAGCAGATAAAATGTAAATGGAAACAAGGAAACTGATCCCTACTTTTTTGGACATGAAAAATGGATCACCAACCAATAATAAAACCTTGTGTAGCAAACTAGATTTACATTTATAAATGTAAATCTTTCACGAGTTTCATCCAATCATAGCATTAGTGTCATCATAACGTTGATTCTATGATGTACTTCACATATAAAAGGAAGATTAGAAGTGAAAAATGGTATTGAGGCAGAAATGTACCATGAAAAGAAGAGGTGCCAGGATGCCATGGCCGTTTCAATCTGAGAGGAAATAGTGATGGATACATTGGAAATGTTGTTAAAGGCTCAATTTCCCACAATGATACTCGTGGCTGCCTCTCTCCTGCTGTTGATTCATCCCAGCCAACCTACTCATACAGATAAAACAGTTAAAACCTTGTAGCAGCAGTCACATAGGAACAAAGTGTATTGCAACTACAAAATAATTATGTGACAGAGACATTGGAGGACCACACAATGTTTACCCTCTTAATAGTCCAGCATTTATAATTGCACAATGGGCATTTTCATATAAACGCTATTCAATCATATTCATTACACTGAAGATTTTACCTTAACAGACCGCCAATGAGAATTCGGCCAACGAACTGGATCCAGATCACTTATGCCAGTTATTGTACCCATGTACCTGCAAAACGAAGGTGGCTCGTGCATAAGTAAAGGAAAAGCATAGGTAAAATGTACAATACCCTACCAAAGAATAGCACTTTCCACTCCATCAGATTGCAACTGCTAACTCTTTTCTCTTGAAAGCAAAATTTAAAAACGTTTAAAAAAATTCGCAGCTTATTATTACCAAATTACTCTGGAAACTGGTAAATCTATTTTATAAATATAGATCCATTTACCAATAAACAATCCACCTTATACAGTATAGATGCAGATGCCGCACCAACCTTGTCAAAGCTATGTTATTTTAAAAGACAGGTTCTGTTACAGATGTCACAGATGTTTATGATTATACCTTGCAAAATACAATTATCCGATCTAAGAAGTGGAAGAAATATCTAAACAATTTATAGAGTAAGAAAAATCAATATACCCTGAAGAAAAAACTTGATGGCTAAAATTACCTGCGGACACTTGATTCTTCAGTCTCGAAAAGCATCCTGAAACGCATACCAACAGACACTCGTGTATGGTACACAGCTTTGATATATTTTGAAAGTGGTATGACAAACTCGGATGGACTAGCCCTGTCCATGATATAGGTGTCAAAACAAGCATTATAATTTCTAATAAATATCAGATTCACAAACGGATTTGTAGATAATAAATACAACCTTGGATTATAGAACACTGTAAAGCAGCTATTAGTTGCTGCAGCATGAGCAGCAGCTGCAAGAAGCCCAATGTGCATACTATCACTGGATAGAACTGAAGATGGCATGACAGTTTGTGGTCGATTGGCCCTTCGTATTCCCAAAAGAAGCTGATTCTTTTCGTTCCTAACAATGTGTAAAAAATAAATAAGCAGTTTGCACAATCCAAGGGTGAGAAAAAAGTAACACAAATGAAATAAATACCATATGAAAAGCACAGAATCCCCAGCAACTAGTCTTTTGGCACTAACAAATACACTCCAGCCAGTCGTAAGAAGGTGTCGTTTTGGCTGTCCTGGAATGATAAGCAAGATATAACTAGATTAACAATGTTTTGTCAGATATAAGGGTTTGAATTAAGCTTATTAATGTATTCAAAGCACCTTACAATCATTTCTAAAGAAAGAATTTGTAAAAGGGTATTTTTACCCAGAAATAATTAAAAAAATGCAATAAGTAGTATGATTAACAATGATCCTCGCAAACAAGCTCCAACTTAATAAAAAATTCACCATGGCAAATTTTTCTAGGTCTAAAGCTGGTGGTGTTTCCAATAAAACAGAAACATCAAACGTTAAGGAAAGTCAGTAGTTATTACATCAAATAGGTTTGTCTATCTTTCTGAAATAGCAAATCACAAGCTACAAAATATTGTAAAACGACTGATAGAGATATGTTAGCCTAACAAATTAAAAAACAAGAGCCACACACATCACAGGCAAAGGCTCGGTGGAAGACTGAAGACCTCAATTTTGGAACTTCCTTTGAAGAAGCTGATGTTCATCATCAAAAGGTAAAATGCAGCTGGCTTGCCATGTATGTAATACAGTCAGCTTTGCAAGTTACATTAAATTTTATGCCATTGAACTAATTGTACAATAAACGGATTCGCTAGCATACATGTGTTCGTCATAGCAAATGTTTGATATGCTGTTCCATTTGTGTAACCTATAATATTGCAGGACATTATGCAAAAGACAATGCAGATTTCACCAAACATAATCAATTTTTTGGCCTCACATTCAGAATTCAAGGATTATTAGCCAATGTAATGTAAGGTTAGCCCAAGGGGTAAAGCAAGAAACTTAACATTGGTGTGTTTTATATATGCTGGACAGAGTGTTTTACTCCATAAAGATTTGAATAAGTCCCTTCATTTATTACTGAAAGATAGACTTCCTTAAAAGACCCAGTATATTTCCTATGGGATATAATACACATTCAAACAATTAAGTTGTTTATACTTTCTTCAATTAAGTAGTGAAACTGAACAGCCACAAGAGACTGTAATTTCTTATCCATGCTGAGATCACTTAATTTTGGGTATACTTCATATTCCTCACGGGAGTTACACAATACATCAGACAACTGCACCACCTATTGGAGACAGTTCAAATGATATTTGATATCATTGACAATAACTATTATTGGCGATAGTCAGGATTTTGTGATAACGCTAATTATTTGCAAGTTGATATCTTGATATTAAATAATTTCAAAGCTAATGAATTTGCTATACACAATTACAAATGAAAAGAGGAGAAAAAATAGCTAACAAGTGGTAAGCTCTATATATTTAATGCACGTACAAGAAGGAGATCCCCCAGATCTTGAAGTCAATTAAGATAGGCAAGAAACTGGTAACCACTAAGTTGCAGGCGTTACAAGTCATAACTCAAGTAAGGTGACACCTCATAAGATAAAAAACAAGTTTTTGACAACATAACAGAGCCCATCCACTGAATCACTGCTCCAACATTAAAATAAAAGAGATTGTACATCACTCAAATGACCAACAGCAACTTGGCAAAAGACACAGCCACAGATACTCTTATGCTGACCAGCCAAGAGGCCCTAGGAAATCATCACCTGCTCCACTGCCAAGTTGACTGCTTTTCAGTTGACAAACTAAATATTGTCTTAGTCAAGTACAAACTACCATAGAAGCGTCAACAAATTGACCATCAAGACACTCAACCAGAAGCACCTCCAAACCAAATCAAATCTCAAAATCAAGCACCTAAAGTTCACAACTGAATCTGAGTGTTAGGCAAAAGGAATGGAAAGATTTGGAGAAGCCATCCTTGGATTGGGTTCTTTATACTTTGAGAGGGTTTTATGGGTTTTATGTTTCACAAATGGACCACTAAGCCAGCATGATAACATCAATCTTGTGCAATCTCTCACAAAATTGAGCACAAGCGGGATCAGCATCGAAGCAGAGTGCAATCATCACAATGCATGGATAATTTTAACTTCCTTTGATTGATGTCAGAGATGGTCAGAGCAGTTTTCATAAGCAGTACACTAGAGATTTCGTAAGTATCAAGAAAGCACGACTCTATAGATATAATTGATGAATGGTATGTTTCCACAGCTACAAAGATATTATAATATATAAAAGCTAAAGCTTGGACAATGGAATAGGGATGGTTATGAAACTGCCATATCAGCTTTCTCCGTCTTACTTTTAGGCTGCATCCTGAAAATTCAAGTGTTCATATTCTCAGCTTCTCTTTTGCTGTCTTTTTAACTCTTCTTACCATTGTTTCTACACAAATTTAAATATTCTTTCCATCACAGTTAACTCTACCAATCTAACACTGTTATCTCACTCTAACTTTAATCTTACAAATGTCTTTTCCATGGTTACAAATTTAGAATCTTTCAATTCACATTGCAAATCCTACAATTTGATACCATTATCATATCATCAGATGAATCTCAAATTATTTTACATTTAACAATGCACGAATGAATATGTACAATTTTGTATCATCAATAGAATCATAAGATTTAGTAAGTCTTAAAAGTTAAAATTGTTAAATGAAAGGAATTGAAGTAGTACTTGTTAAATTATCCTATATTATTATTCCATTACTTTCTTTGTCACCCACTTATTCAATGCATGTGCTCAAGGTATTCTATTGGTTCATTTCCATTCTCTTAAGATACGGGCTTTCGAATAACAAATAAGTTGGTGTTATAATACTTAAGGTTAAGATGTTTTTATCTATTTCAAGTTTAAAATTATTACATTGAACACTATATTGTCTTCACAGACAGTTATGGTTAAGATTCAAAGTCATTTGACATAAATATTTGTAGGCTAAAATATGTTTTTAGACCCTACAAAAATATGTGAGTTTTGATTTAGTCCCTATAAAAAAATTTCTCTAGTTTTGGTCCCTCTAAAATTGTGAATCACCACTATTAATCCCTAGTATTATATGACACTAATTAGCCGCTTATGTTTGAACAAATAATTAAGTGACCATTCTAAATGACAAATATTAATGTTGTAACATAATGTTAACACGTGACATATAAAAAAAAAAAAAAAACTCAAAAGATCCATAAAACAAATATTATTCATCTATCTTAAAATGAATATTAGGGCCAAAAAACCGTGATTTGAAATCTTCGCGGGATGAAAATCATCGAAAAATATTTCCTAAGCCAAAACCAAAACTCTACACATTTTATAAGAACAAAAAAGGGTTATTTCAAATTTTATAAAAATGAAAAATAGATAAAGTTTTATAGGGATCAAAACGCAAAACATACTAATTAGCTTAAAACAAAATTACCTTACTGATTCACGATTTGAATCTCTATTAGGTTTGCTTGGTCTCTGAACTACTTAATTAACCATCTTACCTTTTTTTTTTTTGCTAATTACTCTTCTTACCGAGTGTCTACTAATAAAAGATTTAAATAGCCACAACCTTCATGTGATATAGTAATAATATACTTTTTATAACAATTTGATAAATATGTACTTTTATTTGCAACATGTTGCTTTGTATATTTTTTCCAAACTGCCATCTTTAACATGATATTATCTCTATGCTTATAGTGTCACACGTAATGCTCAAGCTTAATAATTTAGGAAAAAGTTGAAGAAGCTCTCGATCAGGTAAAATCATAATTTTTTTTTTTTTGGTGCAAACATAATAACAACACATTAGCAGCATCGATTATGATTGTCTGTATACCTAATTAGCTAATTTCTTTATACTTGGATAAAAAAGAAGTTAGTGAATGACATTTTACACATTACATTTAATATCTTTCACAATTTAAAGGGACCTGTTCATACATCTAATTCACAAAAATTCTTCAAATTTACAGTGAGATTGCTGCATCAGTTTTTCGGTAATCAGGGTTTCTTTTGAAGGGATCAAGGTAAAGTCCCAAACACAAGAGAAAAGTTAATTTTCCATTGAACATGTCGAGTTGACAACACTCCATCCCCATCTTCTCCAATTGTTTACAACATTATTATAAGATAGCCAGATACTTCTTGAATAGTAAATTTTAGTGTCAAAAGTTCCCATTGTAATGTACTATAAGTAGTTTATGAGTGAATTAAAATATGACTAAAGCATCAGTCTTATTAAGGTTCCTAAAAGTATGTAAAAAGGATTATTTAAAAGCTTAAAAAATAATGAGAACATTTATCTACTAATTCTCCTAGCATTCCAAGGGGAAAAACTATTCAGAAGTTGGATTGGATTTTTCCAGGGTTGTAAACTACTTAAATATTCATCCTTCGTTTTAAATGATCCACTTTGAAAATAACATTTCAATTCAACCCCTTAGACCAAAGAACAAGAACCTTTCAATCCATTCAAAATTACAGATGTTAATTTCAAACCGTATTTCTGTAGGGAGAAATGTAAGAAGAGTTAGATTCATTATGTATTCAGGTGAGATCCAGCATGTAAGGATAGATGAGAATAGAAGTAATTAATGCTTCCTTGATTTTCTACATTGGCAAATGTTTTGATACAAACTTCTAGAGTGACAGATAATACGATAAAGAGGGAGCAATAACAAAGGAACATAAGGAGGCAGGGCACAAAGAACTATCATACAACAATATCTAGTTACCCTAATGTAGTAATGCAATAAATACATTTCATTCCCATTAATTACTACTTTAGCATACAGAAAAGATTTCAATTTTTGTACAGTGATAGTTTTTCTGGTAATGCAAAGTGCTAAATCACGGTCTGGATATGCTGGATGCATAAAATAGCAGATCATTACAATCGATAGAACAGATAATCTTATTATAATCCTCTTCCACTTAGTGGAACTCGTCCTATAAAATGCAAGATAATGAGAATTTAAACAACAAAGAAATAAAACCTTACCCCGAAAAATATGTCGGAACTTCCACTCAACATCATGGAGATCCCTAGCAATTAGTTCTTGAGCAGGTGGTTGCTGTGAGAAATCCTGTACACAGAAAGAAGAGAAATATATCTATGTCTAACCAGAATTGACACACAAAGGGAAAATATGAACACAACCAGTGGAGGGAAAACTTTCTCAGCTGCACGACGAGGAACAGAGAACCCTCCATGCGTGCTGGTGTCACTTGCGGTTAATGTCTTGCAAAAATAATTTGAAGGCTGCTTACTTGGAATGCCCAACTCCATGGGAAGAAACGTATCCTTCTGCTCTTGCTACACATAAGATTGAAGACAAATTTTTCAATTCCATGTACAAGAAATATTCCTATCATCAATACACCAAAGCTTCAATAGAGCAACAAGATACCGGAGTCAATGGCTGCAGCGTCATTTGAGCATACACTTCATCTGTTTCAACGTCTGCCTGAAAATCAAGACACCCTCTAGTTGACTGAGTCTACTCTAGTGGGAGGTAGAAGTAACTCAACTATCATAGCAAGCAACACGGAAGGTATAATACCCACATGCATTGTAACATTGTGAAGTTGGCAAATCAACTGGGGTGGCAAACTCGGGTAATTGGGTATGTGACCATCCACTTCTCGGTTAGTTGTGGCAGCAACCTAAAACCATTGTTGAGAACATGTTCAGTACAATCTCCATTCATCAAAATCCACCACAAGTGGATTGAATAGCTTCCATTCTCAAAATTGGAAGAAAGTTATTCATCCTCATAGCCAGTAAAGTAGACAAAAACAAGCAGTAGAGTAGGGACTAGAGTGAAAAAGCACCTGCTCGCTATGACCTTGAGGGAAATAGACCACACGAGTCCCTGCAGTTGGTAGGGACACCAAGGGACCCGCGCAAGCATGCCATAGCTCTGAATTCAAACACTTCTTCTCCCCTCCTATCATCATTCCACATATCAAATTATCTCCAAAAAGAACATTGAAAATCAAAAGAAACCAAAAAAAAAAAAAGGAAAGAACACTCAGAACTCACAAGGCAACGTTGAAGCAAATACAAAAGGGTTTTTGAAAGGGACCCCTACTAAGGCTAATACTGATACTAATACTAATCATTTATATTTGGAGTTCACCCTAAACAAGAGCTCAGAATAGGGAGCTAAATAATTTTATTTTTACCAAAAAGAAAAGTGAAAAGAGAGAAAATTGAGTGAATGGATACCTTCATGTCCCTGCTGACCCAACCCTGATGTTGAAAGCTTCATCTCAAGCTTTCCCTTTTTTCCTCCTTTTGAAGACACAGTATTCAGCAATCACAGAAACACATGGAACCCTAGCTCAGAGCCTCCCTCCTCAATTTCCCCAAACCCATTATTATTAAAATTATCATTATTGCACTCCCCCATGTTCCCGTCCCACTTGCCAATGCACTCCATGTCCACAAAAAACCCAACTTCCCAAAATCAAACACACCCCAAAACCCCTTCAAAGGGATCCATAAAGCTCCACATGCTCATAATCCCCAAAACCCCCGCCAACCAAAGCAAAGAAGAAAAAACCCAGAAAAGAAAAACATCAAGCAAACCCAGCCACCACGACCCAATTGGAACCGCACAACAACCCCGAGCGTGGCACGTTCTCCGAGATCGCCATGACCGAAACTGAACAATAAGAAAGCAAAAATGAACAAGAAATATCAAAAGTTGAAGAAGGAAGGAGCCAGAACAAGTGAGTGTATGAGGAAGTAAAGGCCCTCCTTTGTGGCCTATCGCTTTCGGATTGAGACCCGAGTGAGGATTTTTGGGTTTGAAACGCACAGTGAGTAGAGAGAGAGAGAGAGGGGGAGAGCGTAAAGGAAGGGTCTTTGCCATATATAAGGGGGTCCCGACCAAGCTGGACATGGGTGCAGAGGAGAGAGAAAGTTAGAGGAGAGAGAAGATGTTCGACAAAGAGAATCAGAACCGTTGGATGATCCGTACATTTGAATCGTGGCCGTTGGTTTGGAGCTGATGTGACTGCAGGCATGTGCCACCATCCTTCAGTGGTCGTTGTCAGAGTACGGAGTTTTGAGAAGGAAAATATATTGCCATAAATAATAATAGTGATAATAAACTGTTTTTTAAACAATCAAAATAAAAATATCTATTAAATGAAAGTGAGGTTTGTGTCGTGTGTGTGATAGAGAGAGAGAAAGCGTGCTACCCAAATGGATGAGCAGAGAAAGAAAGAAAATTGTGTGTGTGAGGCGTAATAAGTAGCAAGAAAAAGTTAAAAGCAAAGAGATTGTCATTGATGGTTGTGTATTCCTACTACCACTTTTTCTCCTTCTCTCTCTTCCAACTTTCGTCCAAATCAGATACACCAATGAACCATCATAAGTGGTATTTAATGTTTTTGGTCTCAATTTTTGGTTAAAGTGTTGAGAATTGAGATATTATTTGGAGTGCCAAAGAGAAAGAGAGAGAGAAAATTGTGAGAATTATTAAATATTAATTATTGACTTGGTGTGTCAGTGTGAGTCAGTGTCTCAATGTGGTAAATGGTTTTGAGTTCTCTAAATTGACTGTGGGATACTTTTTAAGATATTCAATTAGATATGGTAACTGTGTGAAGAAGATGTGGAGATGGGAGATCCAATATTTTCTGTCTCCATTTTTTTCTTTTGGGGTAAACAAAATATCAAGTTTAAAGATAAATTTTTAAGATATTTCTGGATGTTATATGATACATGTGTTCACTTAATAGTTCTTTTAGAATATATTAAATACATTTTTATTTTTCATTTTTTTTAAAAGTTAGTCTACTACAGAAATGGTCTAAAATTATAATTAGTTCAAAAAATCAATGAAAAAATAATAAAAGTGTAAAGAAAAAATCACAAAACAAATTATAAGTTTAAAAGCAATTCAAGTCAAACATTTATATTCCAGTTGAATAAAGAAAGTTTGGTTCATGTAAAAGAAAAACAAAATCATTGGAAGCAAAAGATTCTAGTACGATGAATAACGGAGTGATGAAGAATAAAATATATTATATTTGTATCATATTGATTTGTATCCTTAAAATGAGCATTTTAGTTCCTGTTAATGGCAAGCTTAATGATGTTGCTAGCAATTATAAAAGTCACCACGATAATAACGAATAGTCAATTTAAAAATGTATTCCAAATATAATAAAGCTTGAAAATAAGCTAAAGTATTCGCTAAATATATTACTATTGCCCTAAAGTTTAATTATGAATAAAGATTTTAATTAAAATGTTCTAAAATGTGTTTTTTCACATTGTCATCAATCACATGTATTCTAAAAACTTTCTAAAGATTTAAACCTAATAATTTATGTTGACTCTAATAAACTCTTTTTATGAAAAGTTTAATCTTTAATTAAGTATTAAAAATTGATTTAAATCACAGTTCAAAAGTTAATATTATAACTAATTTTTTATTCGGTATATTAGATTTCAAACGTAAAATTGAAGTTGTTCAAACTTAAATATAAATCACAACCTCTAACCATGAAAAAATAAAGAATTATAAAAAATAATTGATTATATTCATATGACAAATTTCAGTTAATTTATTCTAATTGTTTAACTGAAGATTATATATTTGTCCCAAAGTCCGGACAAAATCTCCTCCCATTTTGCCATTACATACCATAATAGAGCATATATATATATATATATATATATATATATGCTCTATTATGGTATGTAATGGCAAAATGGGAGGAGATTTTGTCCGGACTTTGGGACAAATATATAATCTTCAGTTAAACAATTAGAATAAATTAACTGAAATTTGTCATATGAATATAATCAATTATTTTTTATAATTCTTTATTTTTTCATGGTTAGAGGTTGTGATTTATATTTAAGTTTGAACAACTTCAATTTTACGTTTGAAATCTAATATACCGAATAAAAAATTAGTTATAATATTAACTTTTGAACTGTGATTTAAATCAATTTTTAATACTTAATTAAAGATTAAACTTTTCATAAAAAGAGTTTATTAGAGTCAACATAAATTATTAGGTTTAAATCTTTAGAAAGTTTTTAGAATACATGTGATTGATGACAATGTGAAAAAACACATTTTAGAACATTTTAATTAAAATCTTTATTCATAATTAAACTTTAGGGCAATAGTAATATATTTAGCGAATACTTTAGCTTATTTTCAAGCTTTATTATATTTGGAATACATTTTTAAATTGACTATTCGTTATTATCGTGGTGACTTTTATAATTGCTAGCAACATCATTAAGCTTGCCATTAACAGGAACTAAAATGCTCATTTTAAGGATACAAATCAATATGATACAAATATAATATATTTTATTCTTCATCACTCCGTTATTCATCGTACTAGAATCTTTTGCTTCCAATGATTTTGTTTTTCTTTTACATGAACCAAACTTTCTTTATTCAACTGGAATATAAATGTTTGACTTGAATTGCTTTTAAACTTATAATTTGTTTTGTGATTTTTTCTTTACACTTTTATTATTTTTTCATTGATTTTTTGAACTAATTATAATTTTAGACCATTTCTGTAGTAGACTAACTTTTAAAAAAAATGAAAAATAAAAATGTATTTAATATATTCTAAAAGAACTATTAAGTGAACACATGTATCATATAACATCCAGAAATATCTTAAAAATTTATCTTTAAACTTGATATTTTGTTTACCCCAAAAGAAAAAAATGGAGACAGAAAATATTGGATCTCCCATCTCCACATCTTCTTCACACAGTTACCATATCTAATTGAATATCTTAAAAAGTATCCCACAGTCAATTTAGAGAACTCAAAACCATTTACCACATTGAGACACTGACTCACACTGACACACCAAGTCAATAATTAATATTTAATAATTCTCACAATTTTCTCTCTCTCTTTCTCTTTGGCACTCCAAATAATATCTCAATTCTCAACACTTTAACCAAAAATTGAGACCAAAAACATTAAATACCACTTATGATGGTTCATTGGTGTATCTGATTTGGACGAAAGTTGGAAGAGAGAGAAGGAGAAAAAGTGGTAGTAGGAATACACAACCATCAATGACAATCTCTTTGCTTTTAACTTTTTCTTGCTACTTATTACGCCTCACACACACAATTTTCTTTCTTTCTCTGCTCATCCATTTGGGTAGCACGCTTTCTCTCTCTCTATCACACACACGACACAAACCTCACTTTCATTTAATAGATATTTTTATTTTGATTGTTTAAAAAACAGTTTATTATCACTATTATTATTTATGGCAATATATTTTCCTTCTCAAAACTCCGTACTCTGACAACGACCACTGAAGGATGGTGGCACATGCCTGCAGTCACATCAGCTCCAAACCAACGGCCACGATTCAAATGTACGGATCATCCAACGGTTCTGATTCTCTTTGTCGAACATCTTCTCTCTCCTCTAACTTTCTCTCTCCTCTGCACCCATGTCCAGCTTGGTCGGGACCCCCTTATATATGGCAAAGACCCTTCCTTTACGCTCTCCCCCTCTCTCTCTCTCTCTACTCACTGTGCGTTTCAAACCCAAAAATCCTCACTCGGGTCTCAATCCGAAAGCGATAGGCCACAAAGGAGGGCCTTTACTTCCTCATACACTCACTTGTTCTGGCTCCTTCCTTCTTCAACTTTTGATATTTCTTGTTCATTTTTGCTTTCTTATTGTTCAGTTTCGGTCATGGCGATCTCGGAGAACGTGCCACGCTCGGGGTTGTTGTGCGGTTCCAATTGGGTCGTGGTGGCTGGGTTTGCTTGATGTTTTTCTTTTCTGGGTTTTTTCTTCTTTGCTTTGGTTGGCGGGGGTTTTGGGGATTATGAGCATGTGGAGCTTTATGGATCCCTTTGAAGGGGTTTTGGGGTGTGTTTGATTTTGGGAAGTTGGGTTTTTTGTGGACATGGAGTGCATTGGCAAGTGGGACGGGAACATGGGGGAGTGCAATAATGATAATTTTAATAATAATGGGTTTGGGGAAATTGAGGAGGGAGGCTCTGAGCTAGGGTTCCATGTGTTTCTGTGATTGCTGAATACTGTGTCTTCAAAAGGAGGAAAAAAGGGAAAGCTTGAGATGAAGCTTTCAACATCAGGGTTGGGTCAGCAGGGACATGAAGGTATCCATTCACTCAATTTTCTCTCTTTTCACTTTTCTTTTTGGTAAAAATAAAATTATTTAGCTCCCTATTCTGAGCTCTTGTTTAGGGTGAACTCCAAATATAAATGATTAGTATTAGTATCAGTATTAGCCTTAGTAGGGGTCCCTTTCAAAAACCCTTTTGTATTTGCTTCAACGTTGCCTTGTGAGTTCTGAGTGTTCTTTCCTTTTTTTTTTTTTGGTTTCTTTTGATTTTCAATGTTCTTTTTGGAGATAATTTGATATGTGGAATGATGATAGGAGGGGAGAAGAAGTGTTTGAATTCAGAGCTATGGCATGCTTGCGCGGGTCCCTTGGTGTCCCTACCAACTGCAGGGACTCGTGTGGTCTATTTCCCTCAAGGTCATAGCGAGCAGGTGCTTTTTCACTCTAGTCCCTACTCTACTGCTTGTTTTTGTCTACTTTACTGGCTATGAGGATGAATAACTTTCTTCCAATTTTGAGAATGGAAGCTATTCAATCCACTTGTGGTGGATTTTGATGAATGGAGATTGTACTGAACATGTTCTCAACAATGGTTTTAGGTTGCTGCCACAACTAACCGAGAAGTGGATGGTCACATACCCAATTACCCGAGTTTGCCACCCCAGTTGATTTGCCAACTTCACAATGTTACAATGCATGTGGGTATTATACCTTCCGTGTTGCTTGCTATGATAGTTGAGTTACTTCTACCTCCCACTAGAGTAGACTCAGTCAACTAGAGGGTGTCTTGATTTTCAGGCAGACGTTGAAACAGATGAAGTGTATGCTCAAATGACGCTGCAGCCATTGACTCCGGTATCTTGTTGCTCTATTGAAGCTTTGGTGTATTGATGATAGGAATATTTCTTGTACATGGAATTGAAAAATTTGTCTTCAATCTTATGTGTAGCAAGAGCAGAAGGATACGTTTCTTCCCATGGAGTTGGGCATTCCAAGTAAGCAGCCTTCAAATTATTTTTGCAAGACATTAACCGCAAGTGACACCAGCACGCATGGAGGGTTCTCTGTTCCTCGTCGTGCAGCTGAGAAAGTTTTCCCTCCACTGGTTGTGTTCATATTTTCCCTTTGTGTGTCAATTCTGGTTAGACATAGATATATTTCTCTTCTTTCTGTGTACAGGATTTCTCACAGCAACCACCTGCTCAAGAACTAATTGCTAGGGATCTCCATGATGTTGAGTGGAAGTTCCGACATATTTTTCGGGGTAAGGTTTTATTTCTTTGTTGTTTAAATTCTCATTATCTTGCATTTTATAGGACGAGTTCCACTAAGTGGAAGAGGATTATAATAAGATTATCTGTTCTATCGATTGTAATGATCTGCTATTTTATGCATCCAGCATATCCAGACCGTGATTTAGCACTTTGCATTACCAGAAAAACTATCACTGTACAAAAATTGAAATCTTTTCTGTATGCTAAAGTAGTAATTAATGGGAATGAAATGTATTTATTGCATTACTACATTAGGGTAACTAGATATTGTTGTATGATAGTTCTTTGTGCCCTGCCTCCTTATGTTCCTTTGTTATTGCTCCCTCTTTATCGTATTATCTGTCACTCTAGAAGTTTGTATCAAAACATTTGCCAATGTAGAAAATCAAGGAAGCATTAATTACTTCTATTCTCATCTATCCTTACATGCTGGATCTCACCTGAATACATAATGAATCTAACTCTTCTTACATTTCTCCCTACAGAAATACGGTTTGAAATTAACATCTGTAATTTTGAATGGATTGAAAGGTTCTTGTTCTTTGGTCTAAGGGGTTGAATTGAAATGTTATTTTCAAAGTGGATCATTTAAAACGAAGGATGAATATTTAAGTAGTTTACAACCCTGGAAAAATCCAATCCAACTTCTGAATAGTTTTTCCCCTTGGAATGCTAGGAGAATTAGTAGATAAATGTTCTCATTATTTTTTAAGCTTTTAAATAATCCTTTTTACATACTTTTAGGAACCTTAATAAGACTGATGCTTTAGTCATATTTTAATTCACTCATAAACTACTTATAGTACATTACAATGGGAACTTTTGACACTAAAATTTACTATTCAAGAAGTATCTGGCTATCTTATAATAATGTTGTAAACAATTGGAGAAGATGGGGATGGAGTGTTGTCAACTCGACATGTTCAATGGAAAATTAACTTTTCTCTTGTGTTTGGGACTTTACCTTGATCCCTTCAAAAGAAACCCTGATTACCGAAAAACTGATGCAGCAATCTCACTGTAAATTTGAAGAATTTTTGTGAATTAGATGTATGAACAGGTCCCTTTAAATTGTGAAAGATATTAAATGTAATGTGTAAAATGTCATTCACTAACTTCTTTTTTATCCAAGTATAAAGAAATTAGCTAATTAGGTATACAGACAATCATAATCGATGCTGCTAATGTGTTGTTATTATGTTTGCACCAAAAAAAAAAAAATTATGATTTTACCTGATCGAGAGCTTCTTCAACTTTTTCCTAAATTATTAAGCTTGAGCATTACGTGTGACACTATAAGCATAGAGATAATATCATGTTAAAGATGGCAGTTTGGAAAAAATATACAAAGCAACATGTTGCAAATAAAAGTACATATTTATCAAATTGTTATAAAAAGTATATTATTACTATATCACATGAAGGTTGTGGCTATTTAAATCTTTTATTAGTAGACACTCGGTAAGAAGAGTAATTAGCAAAAAAAAAAAAGGTAAGATGGTTAATTAAGTAGTTCAGAGACCAAGCAAACCTAATAGAGATTCAAATCGTGAATCAGTAAGGTAATTTTGTTTTAAGCTAATTAGTATGTTTTGCGTTTTGATCCCTATAAAACTTTATCTATTTTTCATTTTTATAAAATTTGAAATAACCCTTTTTTGTTCTTATAAAATGTGTAGAGTTTTGGTTTTGGCTTAGGAAATATTTTTCGATGATTTTCATCCCGCGAAGATTTCAAATCACGGTTTTTTGGCCCTAATATTCATTTTAAGATAGATGAATAATATTTGTTTTATGGATCTTTTGAGTTTTTTTTTTTTTTTTATATGTCACGTGTTAACATTATGTTACAACATTAATATTTGTCATTTAGAATGGTCACTTAATTATTTGTTCAAACATAAGCGGCTAATTAGTGTCATATAATACTAGGGATTAATAGTGGTGATTCACAATTTTAGAGGGACCAAAACTAGAGAAATTTTTTTATAGGGACTAAATCAAAACTCACATATTTTTGTAGGGTCTAAAAACATATTTTAGCCTACAAATATTTATGTCAAATGACTTTGAATCTTAACCATAACTGTCTGTGAAGACAATATAGTGTTCAATGTAATAATTTTAAACTTGAAATAGATAAAAACATCTTAACCTTAAGTATTATAACACCAACTTATTTGTTATTCGAAAGCCCGTATCTTAAGAGAATGGAAATGAACCAATAGAATACCTTGAGCACATGCATTGAATAAGTGGGTGACAAAGAAAGTAATGGAATAATAATATAGGATAATTTAACAAGTACTACTTCAATTCCTTTCATTTAACAATTTTAACTTTTAAGACTTACTAAATCTTATGATTCTATTGATGATACAAAATTGTACATATTCATTCGTGCATTGTTAAATGTAAAATAATTTGAGATTCATCTGATGATATGATAATGGTATCAAATTGTAGGATTTGCAATGTGAATTGAAAGATTCTAAATTTGTAACCATGGAAAAGACATTTGTAAGATTAAAGTTAGAGTGAGATAACAGTGTTAGATTGGTAGAGTTAACTGTGATGGAAAGAATATTTAAATTTGTGTAGAAACAATGGTAAGAAGAGTTAAAAAGACAGCAAAAGAGAAGCTGAGAATATGAACACTTGAATTTTCAGGATGCAGCCTAAAAGTAAGACGGAGAAAGCTGATATGGCAGTTTCATAACCATCCCTATTCCATTGTCCAAGCTTTAGCTTTTATATATTATAATATCTTTGTAGCTGTGGAAACATACCATTCATCAATTATATCTATAGAGTCGTGCTTTCTTGATACTTACGAAATCTCTAGTGTACTGCTTATGAAAACTGCTCTGACCATCTCTGACATCAATCAAAGGAAGTTAAAATTATCCATGCATTGTGATGATTGCACTCTGCTTCGATGCTGATCCCGCTTGTGCTCAATTTTGTGAGAGATTGCACAAGATTGATGTTATCATGCTGGCTTAGTGGTCCATTTGTGAAACATAAAACCCATAAAACCCTCTCAAAGTATAAAGAACCCAATCCAAGGATGGCTTCTCCAAATCTTTCCATTCCTTTTGCCTAACACTCAGATTCAGTTGTGAACTTTAGGTGCTTGATTTTGAGATTTGATTTGGTTTGGAGGTGCTTCTGGTTGAGTGTCTTGATGGTCAATTTGTTGACGCTTCTATGGTAGTTTGTACTTGACTAAGACAATATTTAGTTTGTCAACTGAAAAGCAGTCAACTTGGCAGTGGAGCAGGTGATGATTTCCTAGGGCCTCTTGGCTGGTCAGCATAAGAGTATCTGTGGCTGTGTCTTTTGCCAAGTTGCTGTTGGTCATTTGAGTGATGTACAATCTCTTTTATTTTAATGTTGGAGCAGTGATTCAGTGGATGGGCTCTGTTATGTTGTCAAAAACTTGTTTTTTATCTTATGAGGTGTCACCTTACTTGAGTTATGACTTGTAACGCCTGCAACTTAGTGGTTACCAGTTTCTTGCCTATCTTAATTGACTTCAAGATCTGGGGGATCTCCTTCTTGTACGTGCATTAAATATATAGAGCTTACCACTTGTTAGCTATTTTTTCTCCTCTTTTCATTTGTAATTGTGTATAGCAAATTCATTAGCTTTGAAATTATTTAATATCAAGATATCAACTTGCAAATAATTAGCGTTATCACAAAATCCTGACTATCGCCAATAATAGTTATTGTCAATGATATCAAATATCATTTGAACTGTCTCCAATAGGTGGTGCAGTTGTCTGATGTATTGTGTAACTCCCGTGAGGAATATGAAGTATACCCAAAATTAAGTGATCTCAGCATGGATAAGAAATTACAGTCTCTTGTGGCTGTTCAGTTTCACTACTTAATTGAAGAAAGTATAAACAACTTAATTGTTTGAATGTGTATTATATCCCATAGGAAATATACTGGGTCTTTTAAGGAAGTCTATCTTTCAGTAATAAATGAAGGGACTTATTCAAATCTTTATGGAGTAAAACACTCTGTCCAGCATATATAAAACACACCAATGTTAAGTTTCTTGCTTTACCCCTTGGGCTAACCTTACATTACATTGGCTAATAATCCTTGAATTCTGAATGTGAGGCCAAAAAATTGATTATGTTTGGTGAAATCTGCATTGTCTTTTGCATAATGTCCTGCAATATTATAGGTTACACAAATGGAACAGCATATCAAACATTTGCTATGACGAACACATGTATGCTAGCGAATCCGTTTATTGTACAATTAGTTCAATGGCATAAAATTTAATGTAACTTGCAAAGCTGACTGTATTACATACATGGCAAGCCAGCTGCATTTTACCTTTTGATGATGAACATCAGCTTCTTCAAAGGAAGTTCCAAAATTGAGGTCTTCAGTCTTCCACCGAGCCTTTGCCTGTGATGTGTGTGGCTCTTGTTTTTTAATTTGTTAGGCTAACATATCTCTATCAGTCGTTTTACAATATTTTGTAGCTTGTGATTTGCTATTTCAGAAAGATAGACAAACCTATTTGATGTAATAACTACTGACTTTCCTTAACGTTTGATGTTTCTGTTTTATTGGAAACACCACCAGCTTTAGACCTAGAAAAATTTGCCATGGTGAATTTTTTATTAAGTTGGAGCTTGTTTGCGAGGATCATTGTTAATCATACTACTTATTGCATTTTTTTAATTATTTCTGGGTAAAAATACCCTTTTACAAATTCTTTCTTTAGAAATGATTGTAAGGTGCTTTGAATACATTAATAAGCTTAATTCAAACCCTTATATCTGACAAAACATTGTTAATCTAGTTATATCTTGCTTATCATTCCAGGACAGCCAAAACGACACCTTCTTACGACTGGCTGGAGTGTATTTGTTAGTGCCAAAAGACTAGTTGCTGGGGATTCTGTGCTTTTCATATGGTATTTATTTCATTTGTGTTACTTTTTTCTCACCCTTGGATTGTGCAAACTGCTTATTTATTTTTTACACATTGTTAGGAACGAAAAGAATCAGCTTCTTTTGGGAATACGAAGGGCCAATCGACCACAAACTGTCATGCCATCTTCAGTTCTATCCAGTGATAGTATGCACATTGGGCTTCTTGCAGCTGCTGCTCATGCTGCAGCAACTAATAGCTGCTTTACAGTGTTCTATAATCCAAGGTTGTATTTATTATCTACAAATCCGTTTGTGAATCTGATATTTATTAGAAATTATAATGCTTGTTTTGACACCTATATCATGGACAGGGCTAGTCCATCCGAGTTTGTCATACCACTTTCAAAATATATCAAAGCTGTGTACCATACACGAGTGTCTGTTGGTATGCGTTTCAGGATGCTTTTCGAGACTGAAGAATCAAGTGTCCGCAGGTAATTTTAGCCATCAAGTTTTTTCTTCAGGGTATATTGATTTTTCTTACTCTATAAATTGTTTAGATATTTCTTCCACTTCTTAGATCGGATAATTGTATTTTGCAAGGTATAATCATAAACATCTGTGACATCTGTAACAGAACCTGTCTTTTAAAATAACATAGCTTTGACAAGGTTGGTGCGGCATCTGCATCTATACTGTATAAGGTGGATTGTTTATTGGTAAATGGATCTATATTTATAAAATAGATTTACCAGTTTCCAGAGTAATTTGGTAATAATAAGCTGCGAATTTTTTTAAACGTTTTTAAATTTTGCTTTCAAGAGAAAAGAGTTAGCAGTTGCAATCTGATGGAGTGGAAAGTGCTATTCTTTGGTAGGGTATTGTACATTTTACCTATGCTTTTCCTTTACTTATGCACGAGCCACCTTCGTTTTGCAGGTACATGGGTACAATAACTGGCATAAGTGATCTGGATCCAGTTCGTTGGCCGAATTCTCATTGGCGGTCTGTTAAGGTAAAATCTTCAGTGTAATGAATATGATTGAATAGCGTTTATATGAAAATGCCCATTGTGCAATTATAAATGCTGGACTATTAAGAGGGTAAACATTGTGTGGTCCTCCAATGTCTCTGTCACATAATTATTTTGTAGTTGCAATACACTTTGTTCCTATGTGACTGCTGCTACAAGGTTTTAACTGTTTTATCTGTATGAGTAGGTTGGCTGGGATGAATCAACAGCAGGAGAGAGGCAGCCACGAGTATCATTGTGGGAAATTGAGCCTTTAACAACATTTCCAATGTATCCATCACTATTTCCTCTCAGATTGAAACGGCCATGGCATCCTGGCACCTCTTCTTTTCATGGTACATTTCTGCCTCAATACCATTTTTCACTTCTAATCTTCCTTTTATATGTGAAGTACATCATAGAATCAACGTTATGATGACACTAATGCTATGATTGGATGAAACTCGTGAAAGATTTACATTTATAAATGTAAATCTAGTTTGCTACACAAGGTTTTATTATTGGTTGGTGATCCATTTTTCATGTCCAAAAAAGTAGGGATCAGTTTCCTTGTTTCCATTTACATTTTATCTGCTGTCAGTGTCTCCTACCCCATCATTATAATAAGTGGCCATGGTGGTTTTGAGGGCACTTTTTTGTCTCCTTTCTTTACAAAGGATATTGTTACAGATGGCAGAGATGAAGCGACGAATGGGCTGATGTGGCTGAGGGGTGGACCTGGAGACCAAGGTCTAAATTCCCTGAGTTTTCAAGGGTCTGGTTTGTTGCCATGGATGCAGCAGAGAATGGATCCAACTTTGCTTGGAAACGATCATAATCAGCAGTACCAGGCCATGTTTGCATCTGGTTTGCAGAACATAGGGAGTGGAGATCTAATGAGACAACAAATGATGAATTTTCAACAGCCTTTCAATTATCTTCAACAATCAGGAAACCCCAATCCTTCTTTGCAGCTTCAGCAACCACAAGCAATTCAGCAACCCGTATCTTCTAACAATATCCTACAGCCACAAGCCCAAGTATTGGCAGAGAACCTGTCTCAGCATCTCCTTCAGAAATCACACAATCGCGAAGACCAAACACAGCAGCAGCACACTTATCAAGATACGGTTTTACTTCAAAGTGATCAGCTCCATCAAAGGCAACACTCTGGTTTACCTTCACCATCTTATTCAAAACCAGATTTCTTAGATTCAAGCATGAAGTTCCCTGCTACGGTTTCACCAGGACAGAATATGATGAGTTCACTTTGTCCTGAAGGGAGTGGTAGTCTCTTGAATTTATCCAGAAGTGGTCAGTCAATGCTGACTGAACAGCTACCCCAACAATCATGGGCCCCTAAGTTTACACCATTGCAGGTCAATACTTTTGGCAACTCAATGCCACATGTGCAATATTCTGGAAAAGATACCGCAATGGTGTCACCACATTGTAACTCAGACACCCAAAATTCTATTCTATTTGGTGTCAACATTGATTCATCTGGCCTTCTGCTTCCTACCACTGTCCCTCGTTATACCACCGCTTCAGCTGATACTGATGCATCAGCAATGCCATTAGGGGAGTCTGGATTCCAAGCTCCTCTATATCCTTGCGTCCAAGATTCATCAGAGTTGTTGCGAAGTGCAGGGCAAGTTGACCCTCAAAACCAGACACGAACATTTGTCAAGGTCTGAGTCATAAATATTAGTCTTTTGCAAAATGAAGCCCTTCTTTTACTTAAATATTGTCTTTTCACAGGTTTACAAATCAGGGTCTGTAGGGCGTTCACTTGACATCTCCCGGTTCAGCAGTTATCATGAGCTGAGGGAGGAGTTGGCACAGATGTTTGGTATTGAGGGAAAATTAGAAGACCCTCTTAGATCAGGCTGGCAGCTTGTATTCGTCGACAGGGAGAACGATGTTCTTCTCCTTGGAGACGATCCGTGGGAGTAAGTTCAACTTCAACTTGCATTATCAATAGACTTACTAAAGCATTCATCTTCTGATGCAAACATGCTAACTTGTTTCACTTGTCCATGTTTTGCTGACATTTGTTTTTTGTCCTTCTGGTGTGTGGATTTTCTGCATATCCTTTTCTAGATCATTTGTCAATAATGTTTGGTACATCAAAATACTTTCACCTGAAGATATCCAGAAAATGGGAGAACAAGCGGTAGAATCCCTTGGTCCAAGTTCAGGACAGAGGCTGAATAGCACTGGTGCAGATTCCCATGAAATTGTTTCTGGACTTCCATCAATAGGCTCCCTTGAATACTGAGAATTTTAAAATGTATTCTCTCAGGTCCCACGGTTAAGAAGACTATTACACATCTTTACTACTTCTGTTGAACACTACTTTCCGACCTTGCATATCTGAATCAATATATATTGTATTGTCTGTTTCACTTTAAACATCGTTATTATTTCTTAGAGTATTGTTGGGATTTTCAGGACAAAATATCTGTCTCGTGAGAAACTAACGACAAACTTTGTGCCAATTTGTAACATGTGTTCTGGAAGCTAGAAATAGTGTTACTGTTAATGTAGCATTTGATTGATCCCCAAGCTGTGCTGTAAAAATCCATGCATTTATTCAAAAAGAAGTGAGGGTAATATAAATATAATTTATCCTATTAATAAAAATTAACTTACATACTTCAATTTTTATATATCCGATTTTTTTTAAGCTTATTTTATCTTGTACATAAATTATATGAAATAAGTTGATTTGAACTGTTGCTCAATATATATGAGTACACGCTTCTGCATATTTAGAAGAAATTAAGTTATTCTAAGGGAAGTGATTCCTTTGACATTGATCGTTTATGTAAAGGTTGACTATTAACTTTCGGTTCAAGATGGAAAATAATATACGACTAAAATTAAAAGCTTATCAAATTTAAACGATTTTTCTCTTGAATTTGCTATAACAACCAATTTGGTATGATAAATTTTAGGGGTATATCCGGTGTAATGTATAAGTTTGAGATGTGAATGTTTTTAATATTTTATTAAACTATGCTCGTATAACAAAATTTTAAATTAAATAAATAAAAAAGTATTTTTCTATTTTAGGAATAACCTCAATGAAACAAAATCTTGATTGAAGTATGAGAATTATAAAATCATTTCATATAAGTAAAAGTTTTGTAAGTAGATATTACGTTACATAAAACTATATTAAGGCTAAAAAATTTATCACACATGTCCTGCTTTCCTTGTTCCAGGGTGAGTCCTATTCATGAGTAAAGAAAAAAGATTAACTAAGTTGTTTGTTTTTGTCTACATTTAACGATTTGAGAATGCGGATTTAATAGTGAGGATAAATAAAGTATCTAAGAAAGTCACTTAAACATATCTATAATTATTCAAGTGTCATCATTTTTTTCACTGTGCATGGGTTCATACAGAGAGTCACATTCCATAAATCTAATATATGAAGGTATGTATAATCGATAAATAAACTAATAATTGATTATGTGATTCAGTATAATCGATTATGTAGTTCCTCTGCAAGTATAATTGATTATGTGTGTCTCCCATAATCGATCATGTTTTAATTTCTTTTTTTTCAGGGATTGAGTTTATTGAATCATCCAAGGTTGATGTGAAAAGATGTTGGCCTCTTTCACATGAAGTCAATTTTAGTAGTGAGTGTTGTGATTTTAGTGTTGATTGTTGGGTTGTGTTGGTGGTCATCTTCAACACATAAAAAGGTACAATGATGTGTATTGTGATACATAATTTGTATTTTTTTTAACTAAATTTAAAGATCTAGCACACGTAATGTTTGAATCAAATGAGATTTCAGTCTATAATTAACTAATCATATCTCATTTTAAACTAATTTTAACTACAAGACTAAAATTGTAACTTTTTATAATTAATTTTTTGTATCATTTACAACCATCATACACTAACTTTTTATAAATTTTCTTTTCATTTTCTTTCACTTTTTATTTTCATTTTCTTAATCCAAACAATCTCACTTTTTTCTTTCAAATTCATTTTTTTTTTCTCTATCTCAAAAGTCTACTCCTCCAAAGAAACACACCTATATAGTCATTCCTTGATCTTTGAATCATCGAACTTGTGGAAGTTAAAACCTTGTAGAGTAAATATGCCGACAAAATTATCTAATTGGTGCAATTTTTGTGTCATATTCTATAAATGAAAATTTTCAGAAAATGAACTAGGCGTTAACATTGGGATAGTCTCTCCAGCATTATTTTGCTTAATTATTTATTTATTGTAACTGACATTAGACATTAGACTATTGTAACTAACATTAGACATTAGAACAGAAATGGTTGAACTCATGCAATATTTTAATATTACTACTATGGATGATGAAATAATGGGAATTGAAATTAATTGTAATTGACCAAATTTGTTGGGTGAAACAATATTCAAATGAGTATAAACAAACATGTTAGGTAAAATTAATTGTAATTGTTAATAATTAAATCAGTATCCCTTAAAATGGAGATCAATATTAATGAAATTGTTAGAAGTGAAATGTTTAATGAAATTAATTGTAATTTATAAAGGATGCGAAGTAAAATTAATTGTAATTGACAAAATAATATTAAAATAACTAATAATGAAATTGCAAGAATTGAAATGTTACACTGAAATAATTGTAATTGACAAAAATGTACTGAATAAAATTAATTATAATTAACCAAGCTTATAGGATGAATACTGAAATCATGGAAAAGTCTCATCATTCATGCACAAGCACTTTTAATTTAATTAAGTATAACCACGACAATAAATTAAACAAAATAATATAAAAGAAGCATGATCTCAAAACATAGGTGTAATAGAAACATAATTTTAACTTTTTTTCATAACGTTTTTCGTAATAAAATCGTATCACCCTAACAAATTTATACTGGTTTAAGAAATATGAAATTTAAATTTCAACCGGTTGTGTGTCATCACACCTCTTCGAAAATTCTTGATCTATTTGAGTAGGGAACTAATTCACTAATAAAACCCGTTACACAATAGATCTTAATTTAAAAAAAAAAAAAAAGGAATAGCAGAGAAGATTTGTTATCCTTTTCTAAATTCCTGGCAATGAATAAAAGCATATAGTGCCTAGAGTATTCTGGCAGGAAAATTTGCACAGACTTTTTCACCAATCTAATGCCATATGAACAAATTCCTAATATGAAAAAGAGTAGCATGAGTTTCATAATGTGAACTAAAGTAAAGCAGCCACAGAAAATGATGTAAAAATGGAGGGTAGAGAATTGTCGAGTTTGCTATAAGGAAAAAGTTGGTTCCAATGTTATACTTCATTCACTTAAATACTACTTCAAATTAAGTCTTCTAATAAACTAATATTGTTTTATGTTTAAGATTTAAAATTAATAATACTATTGTCAACTTTTTTTAGTAAATTTATGATTAAAATTACATTATATTAATATTATAGTCATTTTGAGGTAATTTGGTCAATACTTAGTAATGGAAAGCATTTACAATATAATTCTTTTAGGTAATAATAATTTAAAAAATCTATAATGTATTTTTTTTTTGTTAAAAAACAATAATAACTACCTACCATTTACTTTTCGTGTAACAGTAATGTTAAAACGACTCTCTATTTTCTCAATTGAAAAATGAAACTATATAAAGAGAATATTCAAAACCCTAAACATAAAAGGGCAAACTAGTAAATTCGGATCAACATATAACAATTTCCACCTTGAGGCGAATTGCACAATTAGAAAATACACAGAAAATTAACTAGAACAAACTCAAAAACAAACTAACAACAGACTGAAATTGTCTTTTAGCAAAACTTTGCAATAGGAAGAGGCTTTGTGAGCATATCAGCTGGATTCTCTTCGGTGCTAATCTTCTTCACAAGCACATTACCTTCAGAAATCACATTACGCACAAAGTGATACCGTATATCAATGTGCTTAGTTCTCTCATGGAACATCCGGTCATTTGTCAAATGAACGACACTTTGGTTGTCACAAGATACCATGATAGGATCACCAAGAGAAGCAATCTCACCAAGAAATGCCTTTAGCCAAATAGCCTCCTTAATAGCCTCTGTGATTGCCATGTACTATGCTTCCGTGCTAGAGAGTGCAACAATAGATTGAAGTGTTGACTTCCAACTAATTGCACACCCTCCAAGAGTAAAAACATAACCTGTCAAAGACCTTTTCTTATCTAAATCACCACCAAAATCCGAATCCACATAACCTGTTAGTATCCCATTTCCTCTAAACTCCAAATGAGCATTGATGGTACCTTTCAAGTAGCGAAAGATCCATTTTACTGCTTCCCAATGTCCTCTTCTAGGACAAGCAAGGTACTCACCACACTAACAACTTGAGCTATGTCGGGTCTAGTACACACCATCAAGTACATAGGACTCCCAACTGCACTTGAGTATGAAACCTTTTCCATATACTTCTTATCATGTTCGAACTTAGGACTCATAGCAGCTGAAAGCTTGAAATGTGTTGCAAGAGGGGTGGAAACAATCTTGGCTTTCTCTATGCCAAAACGACGGATTACCTTTCCTGCAAACTCCTTTTATGAGAGAAAGAGTTTTTGATTGGGTCGGTCCCTTGATATTTCCATGCCAAGGATTCTTTTAGCGACCCCTAAATCTTTCATCTCAAATGCCGAACCAAGTTGCTCTTTCAATCTTACAATTTCTTCCATATTGGAAGCAGCAATCAACATATCATCGACATAGAGCAACAAGTAGATAAATTCTCCGCTACTCGACTTCTTGAAGTAGACACAACTATCATAATTAGAGCGGGAGAAATTTATACTAACCATGAATGAGTCAAATTTCTTGTACCATTGTCGAGGTGATTGCTTGAGGCCATAGAGTGACTTCAACAAACATACATGATTCTCCTTTCCCACAACTTCAAAACCCTCTGGTTGCTTCATGTAAATTTGTTCTTCTAAATCACTATGTAAGAAAGCAGTTTTCACATCCAACTGCTCTAACTCCAAATCCTTGATTGTCACTAAAGAGAGCAAAACTCGAATGGAGGTATGCTTGACAACAGGAGAAAATACTTCATCAAAGTCCACACCTTGAACTTCACTATAACCCTTCGCCACAAGTCTTGCCTTATACCGAAGACTTTCTGGTCTTGAACCATCTACCTTCTTCTTGAAGACTCACTTGCAACCTACAATCTTCTTACTATTAGGTGGCTTCACAAAAGTCCAAGTGTGATTTCTTTCCAACGATTGAAGTTCTTCATTCATGGCAGAAACCCAAGCCGTTGTATTTTTGAAAGAAATAACTTCTTTGTAAGATGATGGTTCATTATACTCCACCTCTTTGGCAACTGCAAAACAATAAGCAAAATCAGCATATCTCACCGGTTTTCTAATTTCTCTTCTTTCATGTTGTCTTGCCAACAAATATGGTTGCTCTTCAACTTCTTGTTCTTCCGGATGAGCATCTTCATGTGGCATAGTCTCTTCTTCATCACTTTGTTGGACCGGCACCTCAAACTCCACCTTCTTGTCAATCTTCTCATTCTCCATAATGGTCGACTTGAGCACAACATCCTTAGATTTCAACATAGCCGACTCATCAAAAGTGACATCTCTTGAAATGAGAAATTTAGAAGATACGGAACACCACACCTTGTACCCCTTCACATTCATGGGATACCCAACAAAAACGCCCTTCTTTGCTCTTGCCTCCAACTTTCCTTCATTCATGAACATAAGCAAGACAACCAAACACACTCAAGTTTGAATAATCAGCTGGCTTACCCGACCATACTTCTTCGGGTGTTTTGCACTCTATGGAAGTGTTGGGAGATCAATTCACAAAATAACACCCCGTGCTAATCGCTTCCGCCCAAAACTCCTTGCCAAGACCCTCGTTGGAAAGCATGCAACAAGCCCTTTCAAGCAATGTACGGTTCATTCTTTCCGCAACTCCATTTTGTTGTGGAGTATTAACCACTGTTTTGTGCTTAGCAATTCCTTCGACTTTACAAAACTCATCAAATTGGTGGTTACAAAATTCTAAACCATTATCAGTCCTCAACCTCTTGATCTTTTTCCAATCTGATTTTCCAAGAGTGTCTTCCATTCCTTGAACACTTTAAAGGCCTCACTTTTCTCCTTCAAGAAATAAGCCCAAACCTTTCTTGAAAAATCATCAATGAAAGTAAGCATATAGCGAGAAC
>Ga0123340_1000123_pt1 | contig 35586 bp, 32 predicted proteins | sample SirMexnodulemix_FD_89961 | JGI IMG/M metagenome (GOLD analysis project Ga0123340, IMG submission 89961) | Root nodule microbial communities of legume samples collected from Mexico - Siratro Mexico nodule mix | ecosystem: Host-associated > Plants > Roots > Nodule | place: Mexico: Nepantla...
TATATATATATATATATATAATGTAAATCGGATGGTGTCATCCGCTTTACATTCTATTTGGAAATGTAAACCGGATGGTATCTCATTCGGTTTATATAATTTTTCAAGACGGTTTATATAATTTTTCAAGACGTAAATCGGATGAGGTGTCACCCGATTTATATTTTCAAATAGAATGTAAATCGGATGGCACTCCATCTAGTTTATATAATTTGTCACAAGGGGTGGAGTGTACTGTTGGATTTTGTAATATTAGACTAAGGGTATAATAGACTTTTCAAGTTTAGTATGGAGGTGTAGGACAAGATCGTGGAGGTGCTGGAAGAATTCGTCTATTGATGAATTTAAACTTGTCCACACATCTAAGAAGGAAGTGTTTATAAGTTATGGGAATGAAGTGAAAGGTTTAAGAATAGAGTTGTCAAGTAGAGAAACGAGTGACATTGAGAAGAGATGTTATGTTTAATGAAGTTTTTAATGAAATTAAGCGAGTGTCGAAATGACTAGTTAGTGAAGAACCAAACCATGAGCAAAATTCAAAAGTCTTAAAGGTAATGACAACAACTCGAAAGATATGATTTTCATGATAGTCTAGATTATACAATGATAATAGTGAAAGAAGTGGAGTTATTTGAACTAACTATATTCCATGATGTAATTGCTAGTGCAAAAGTTGACAAATGGGTAGTTTTAAGCATAAGGAGATGTAGTCTTTACAAAAAAAATGAGACTTGAGAGCTAGTGAACTCATTTAGAGGCATAAGTGTCATTGGTTTTAAGTAGATTTTAAAGAAGAAGATTACTTATGGAGCATTTGATGGTAAAGCACCTAAGAAATTTTATAGCAGTGTTTGTTAGTTTAAAGCTCAATTGGTAGCTAAGACTTCTAACGAAAAGGAAGGGCCATACTGTAATGAGATTTTCTAACTGTAGAGCACACATCCATCAAAGTTTGTTTAACTCCAGTAAAAATGTTAGACATGGAGCTTCAAAAACTTGGCATGAAGAGTGTTAGAGAATTAATTCAATAGGAGAAAAATCTGAAAAATGAATTAAAAGTATACTATAGAAGAAGATTGAGGAAAGAGAATAATGTGGGGGACGGTTAAGGTTATTGAGAAATTAGAGAGGTTGGTTTATTTAGTAAGACCAACCTAGTGAAAGGGGGTAGAGTGGAAGTTGTAATTTCTGACAGGTGTAACCTATGTGATAGGAATAAGTGGTTCCTTGGTGAGAGTTGTATTCTTTTGTTTGTATCAATAAAGAGGTTATCTAGTATTTTTTTTTATTGCTTTTCTTTCAAACGGTGTGGCAGTGAGTGAATGGAGTGGTCGAAGTGGTGCAAGAGGTGCTAGTGGGGTAGTTGGGATTGCACTTTTTTAAAGGAACATATCAGTTTGGTCATCTTTGAATGAAGGTGCGTCGCGTAAGGCAAAATGGAAGGGTGATTGAATGTATTAGAAAAGTGGGCTAGCGAACAAGGTAGGTGATTGTGGAGTTGAAGACTGACACGGGCATGGTCAAAGAAGGCCTACCGGACTTAACAGAGATCAAAGAAATGTTAAAAGATTTCAAGAAAGCGGATAAAAACTCAGAGGGTGGTGAAAATTCCATCAATGGTGAAGAAAGAAGAGAAAGAAGTGCTGAAATAGGAAACAATTTTGAAGAGGAGGAAGAAGAAAGGGCTAAAATGTGGACCAGGAGGGTGAAATTACCTGTTTTTAAGGAATGAACCCACAAGGATAGATTTTAAGGGTTGAGAAATTTTTTGAGGTGCAAGAAGTGGTTGCCAAGGACAAATTAACGATAGCATTCATAAGTATGGAAGGTAATGAAAGCTACTGGCTGCGGTTTTGGAAACAGAAGACCAATAATCAATCTTGGGAGAGTTTTACTGAAGCATTGATCCGAAGATTTGGTGGACGTGATAAGCCCCAACCCTCACAAAAGAACAATTGATGGGGTATTTCTTGGCAGGATTACAATCCCAAATTAGGCATCAAATTTGTCCACATGACCCTAAGGAGTTGACGAGAGCTATGGACATTGTTTTGGACTTGGAGAAGATGTCAAATTTTGATGGGGGAGGAGTGGAGAGTTATCGGTCTTCTCATTTTCGGTATACAGGGAGTTTAAGAGTGATTGTAAAGTTAGAAAAGTATAAAGGAGTTAGTAAAACATGACAATCCAGCACTGCTAGTAATGCAAGGAAGGAACCTTTCAATGCTACAAGCGACATGAGATCCAGTGCGTATAGAGGAGAGGGGATGAAGAATAGAGGAACCAAAACCTTGCCGTATCTTGAATACGTGAAAAGAAGGGAGGAGGGTCGTTAGTTTCACTACAAAGGATCCTATGGTTATGGACATTAATGTTCTGATAAAAATTTGAGGGTTGTGATATGTGGGGAAGAAAAGGAGGAACATGAAGAAGAAACCCAAATACAGAGAGATTGAAGAAGAAGCGGATGTGAGAGTGAAAGTCGGGAGACAAAAGAGGGCCCCAAAATGAGTTTGTCGGAGCTGTCAACAGGAGGACTAACCCAACTACATACCATGAAGATGTAGGGAGAGATTAGAAGGAGGAAGGTGTTAATATTGATAGATAGCGGAGCTAGCCATAACTTTATATCAACATATTTGGTGAAAGAGTTGGGGCTAGATAAGGAAGATACACCTGTATATATTGTAAAATTGGGTGATGGGCTTCGAAGAGGTACTAAAGGATGTTGCAAAGAAGTGATAGTAAGATTAGAGAAACATGTTATCAAGTAAAGATTTTATCTTTCTGAATTAAGAGGAGTGGATGTCATTTTAGGGTTACATGGTTGGCCTCGTTGGGAGATGTGAAGGTAAATTGGAGAACATTGACCATGACTTTTCGTATAAGGGAGAGATATAAGGTTTGTGCAGATATATTTGTGAAGGAGGGGGTTAGGCTGCATGGAACTCCAACCTCTATTGTGAGTGATAGACATTCTCTCTTCATGAGTTTGTTTTGAAAGGAGTTGTTCAATTTACAAAGAACAAAGTTAAATATGAGTACACCTTTTCATCCAGAATCATATGGGCAAACAAAGGTTTCAAATTTTAGAAACTTATTTGAGGTTTTTTTGTTCAGAATATCGAAGACTGGGATGCATTTCATGCTATAGGCAGAGTATTAGTACAACACCAGTTATCAAGAAGCTACGAAATGCACTTCTTTTGAAGTGGTGTATGGGAGAACAATGCCATCATTGGCTCGTTACATTCCGGGAGAGACAATAGTAGAGGCGGTGGCACAAGATTTAATGTCTAGGGATGAAGCTTTGAAACAACTTAAGTTCCATTTAAAATGAGCACATGATCAAATGTCAAAGTTCGCTAATCATCACAGAAACCCAACAGAAATAAAGGTAGGAGATGAAGTTTATTTAAAGATTAGGCCACACAAACAACAATCAATGCCGATTAGGCCACACAAACAACAATCAATGCCAATTAGGACCAACCCCAAGCTAGCTACATGTTATTACTATCCTTTTAGAGTAATCGCTTAAATTGGACATGTGGCTTATAGGCTACAATTAACTGAGGGGGCTCAGATACATCCAGTATTTCATGTTTCTCAACTTAAACGGGCTATCGAGAATGTACATGTGGAATTAGAATTAACACCAAGCTTATAAGGACGAGGAGAAAACATGGTGCCAGTACAAGTGTTGCAGACTCAGGAATTGAACAGGTAGGGAGAAAAAGTGATGCAGGTTCTAATATAGTGGAAAAAAGGAGAAAGGAAGCTGCTACGTGGGAAGATGCAGTAATCATACAGGAACAATTCCCTGAATTTCACCTTGAGGACAAGGTGGATTTTGGTGGGGGAGTAATGTTAGAAAATCAATTCAACAGGAGAAGAATCTGAAAAATGAATTAAAAGTATACTATAAAAGAAGATTGAGGAAAGAGAATAATATGGGGGACGGTTAAGGTTGTTAGAGAAATTAGAGTGGTTGGTCTATTTAATAAGACCAACCTAATGAGAGGGGGTAGAGTGAAAGTTGTAATTTCTGACAAGTGTAACCTATGTGAAAGGAACAAGTTGTTCCTTTGTGAGAGTTGTATTCTTTTGTTTGTATCAATAAAGAGGTTATCTAGTATTATTTTGATTGTTTTTTCTTTCAAACGATGTGATGGTGAGTAAGTGAAGTGGTTGAAGTGGTGCAAGAGGTGCTAATGAGGGTAATTGGCATTGCACATTTTTAGAGGAATGTATCAAAGAGGACTTTCTTCCATGGCGAAATTGGAAGAAGATATTCTGATGTGACGATCAGAAGGTTTTGAAGTGACTAGTAAGGAATAATCTGTGTAAGCTAAAAAGGTAGTAGTATAGATGAAACAATCTCCTAAAAAATGATAGAAAATATTCAATTAATTTAATCATCTACCAAGGATACAATGGAAGTTCTTATGATTTGTTTGTCCATCATAAGAAGGTGGAGAAGGTGAAGAATGATGAATTTTTCCTTTTATTTTTATGTCCCGGCAACATGTTGATAACATCTTAAGACAAGGTTGAGATCAGAAATTTGAAGTCACTATTTGATAATGAATTTGAAATGAAAGATATGGTCCTTGTTGAGATTTTAAACATAGAGATCACGAGGGATTTAAGTCTAGAAGAAGTTTTTTTTTTTCTTTTTGTGTCAGAAAGGTACATTCAAATGGTATTAATATTGTTTGGGACAAAAGGTGTTAAATCCATAAGCACGTCTCTAAAAACATCTATACACTTATCACGGCCTAATTATACTCCAATTGACTAAAAAGAGAATATATGACTCATGTTTTGATGTATGCAATTGTGTGCATTATACTAGACTTTGCTCAAGTAGTCAACATGGTGAGTGGATATAGAACAATCTTGGGAAGACACATTAGAAAGTAGTGAAGCATATTTCTAAACAATTGTAGGGAACCTAGGATAATGATATCATCTTCAAAAGTGATTCTTCGATGACTTTGGTTGGATCTAATTAAGTTGTAGATATGGATGATAGGTAATTTGTTACTGGTTACTCATTTATAATTGGTAGGTTATTGGTTAGTTGTAAAAATATTCTTCGACCAACAATAGTTTCGTCACTAAAATAGAGTATATGACATTAGCATAAATTACTACGGTTGATATTAGGTTGAAAGGATTGACGAATAACCTTGGATTTTCTCATAAGACAATAATCTTCTATGATCTTCCAAGTGCAATTTTCTTGACCAAGGATCATGTTCAACATGAAAAGATAAAATACATCAACATTAGACATAGCTTTATTCATTAACGGAAGGGGATTAAAGTGAAAAGAATTGACAATAAAGAGAATCTTGGAGATATTTTGCAATGCTAGTTTTTAAGAGCAAGTTTGTGCATTATTTGAACTTGTTGAATGTTAATTGCTAGAATAATTATAAGTTAAAGGGATTACAGTCCAAGATGAAGTTTTGTTGATCTTAGTTACTTAAATCTTTCATATGTTGGTCGCTTTGTAGTGGAGCATCCGTGAATAAATGATCTAATGGAGTTGTAAACCATTGATGTCCTAGTAATAATTATATTTATTAATTCAATTAGATTTTTGTTTTGTACTAGCTTGTTATTGTCTTTTATCCTTTTATAAGGGTGAATTATAGACATATATAATTGATGCAAGTCTCTTATTCATTTCAACTTTGTTATCCATTCTTTGCTTTTGTTTCCATTTAATGTAAATTGCATAATTGTTGCACTTTTTTTTCTCATTATTTTCTAGCCCATTCAACATCTCAAGCACATCAATCACTCTAGCATTGGATGAAGTAGCCACTGAAATAATATGTTAACTCTAGAAAGTTGGTTGAATAAAACTCAAAACATTTAGACAGAGTAAATAAAAATAAATGGTCTATTGAGCAACATCTAGTAGTAGTTCAAAAATGATTCACAAAGATTTCACAAATCTTATGAAAAATAAATAAATATTAATATAAATATATAGTAGACATTGTAATGAACAATTGTTTTATACTTATTCATTCAACATGAGTTACATTTAATTCTATTTCAAGAAATCCTAAAAGATTTAATTATAATCTAAAGAACATTTTCAACTCTCATCAAACAAGACAGTTTAACACTTTATGAACAAATATGCTTTATGAATCATATAACAATAATGTATGCAATTATATATTTTGTTCATTAATTATTTCTATACAAAAAGATTTTTTTTTTATTTATAAGCTTTGAAAGTTGTTCATTCGTAAATGATGTGTAAATGTTCTTTTCATTGTATCATAATTTTTAAAAAGTTGCTAGCTTTTATGTTGAGATCTTTTATTTTTTATATTGCACTCAAACTACTATATATGAATCAATTTTTTGTTATAACTTTAAAAGACTCTGTTATTACAAGGTCAGGCAAACCTCTTTCACTTGTCTTCGGTCGGTCAGACACTCTAACTTTGGTCATCTGGTTCTTCTCTTTTCTCTTGATATCCTCAGTTTCAAGAGGGGTCTCTACAAGTATTCCGATGCTAAAGTAAGTGATTGGCTCAAGTAGTTAAGTGTTTTGAATCAGAGTTACATTACATTACCTTTTATTGTGAGAGCAACCTTCTATTTATAGGCTTTGCAAATGGGCTTCGTTGTGTAGAATAAAGGCCCAAGCCCATGTAAGCCCAACCACCTTCTTAATCTTGATTAGGATGTTGATTAATTCGTGTTAATTGGTGCAAACTCATTTCTGGGTGTAGCTTGCCAGCAGGGTGCGTGCCTCTAATCTGACCGAGATGTCATTGTGTAAGACGATGACTGTTTGGTTGGTGAGGAAAAGCATAGGTTGAGGTAATGACAAACCTTTTTGGTTGTCTTGATAACCGGGGAGTACACTAGCCCCCGAAGTCACCTTGGACATATTGTTGACCTATAATGGTCTGTCCAAGGATGACTTAAATTAAGGTGTTTTTGAAGGGGAAGGTGAGGGTTGAGCAGTTGCAACCGGTCGGCATTGGTGTAGTTCGGGTTCGAGGAAGTGCAATGACCTTTCAAGGGGAACGATGATCACGTTTTGCGCCAATTCTTGATGTGAAAGGTCATGGTATATGGGTCGTTGATAGGTCGTTTATTTGACGGTAGAGAAGGTGTGACGGTTCGTCTGCCTCTGGTTCCTATAAATAGGGGATTGGTAGGTCATTTCAAGTTGCAATCGCACGTAGTTGTTGTCGGTCCGTCTTATTTTCGATTCGACCTTTCTCGTTGTCGGCTCTTTTGAGGTAAATAAATGACTTCCTTCGCTTTTGATACTTATTCATCTTTAGGGTCTTTGGGTGGATCTGCAGAGTTGACTAGATGAGCGGGTCTTAAAGATAGAGAGGTTAGTCATATTGGTGGTTCTATTAGCAATAGTAGTTTTGTAAGGTCGATTCATTATTCAGTAGAGGTCGAAAGGAATGTTAAGGGAGTCGAGTTATCACTGGTCGTTGGTGATAATAATAATAATGGGGGTGGCAATGAAGTTGCTGCTTCTAATAATGACTGGGTGGATTCTGAAGTTCGTTGGACGACTTCCAAGTTTAGGACATCGTCGTCTTTAAGATAGTTTCTTGATAGTGTAGAAATAGTGGATCGTCAGTAGCTGACAATGTTTTTTCACTTTGTAGTTGCTCTTCATCCAACCTTGTATATCATGGATGAGGAAACTCGGTCTTAGACTTTTTCTACTTTTATTCTTGTGTAATAAAGGACATCCATGTCTGTCTTCTCTTTGAATGAGTTTATTATGAGAGTACTTAGGGCTCTGAATGTAATCCCGTCACAACTTCATCCCAATAGTTAGGCATACCTTCAAGCTTTTCAGTTGTACTCGGCTCCTAGTTTGAATGCTACCCCTCTTATCTTTCTTCATTAAGTGTTTGAAGAAAAACATGGATTAGTTATCTTTGATTAGTCAACCATTGAACCTGTTATCCGATTAGTTAACCCAAAAGGGCATTATCCTTTTCTCTCATTGATGGTGTAAGAAGTAATTGATGGGATAAAAAAAAATAATTATCCTTTCAAAAGGACTAAACAATGATTCGTTAAGGACTAAACAATGATTCGTTAATCAAAGGAGGATCCCTTAATTTATTAGAACAGTCACTATGTTTCAAGCATAACAATTGTTAGAGTACTTATTCTTGCACGTGTATAATTCAAAAAATACTAAAATATTCTTGAAAAAACTATATTCCAAATCACACAATGAAGAGTATATAAAAAAATTCATTTTGAATTGTGTAATTCAAAATACAATTTTGTGAAGTTTAAATTGTACAATCCATTCATATTATAGTTTACGTAATTCATAATATATAATCTTTTTATGTTATGCAATCTTGAAATATAAGTTTATATTATAAATTACATAATTTAGAATATATAATTTTTTTATACTATACAATCTTGAAATATAATTTTATTATTATGGATTTCGGAATAAAAAATTATATTTAAGATGATTATCTCATTAGAAATGCGAGAAGGTAAAGACGGATATAAATGCAAAGATGAAAAAAAAATGAAAGATGAAAAGAATGAAAAAGAGTAAAATGGTAATTTTCCTTCTTCTCCTGTGAAGGTACACGAAGAAAGTATCGAGGTTCAGAAAAAGCATTCCAATTGCTACTTCTATTATCAACCCATAAACCCAGTTTCAACTCATTTTGCTCATTCCCCCCATCTAGTGATGAGATAACTCTTGAGTTCAAGTATACCAAGTGCCACAAAATACAACAAACTCACTACAACATCCAACCTCATTTCTAAGCAGCTATGAACTCATTTCCTTCCACTTCCTACCAATAAATGCCATACTTCTGAGAAAATTCAACAAAGCAAAATTCAGGAGAGTTTGTGCTTCCATTATTTCAAACTTCTAAGAAGTCTTTGCCGTGAGAAGTGTGTTTGTCTAATTTCCAACCACAAGACCGTTTCCAAAGAGAAGATTGAAATTATTAAAGGGGTGGGACAAAATGTCTTCCTCTCTCAAATGAAGGTGTTAGGAACGAAATCATCTTCATCCGTAGTATTGGATTAATATCCAACATGCTATCTTTTTTACTGAAGTTAATACTAGTGTGTACGAGATTCTTCAATACTGTCATGAAAAGTATTGAACGCATCGATCTAATGTAAAATTACTGTCACTAAACCAAAACAGTGAATGCTTTGTAGTCAAATTAAATCATGCAAAACCATGAAAAAGTATTAATTCTAAAGTTCAATTGAGATAATCATAACATCACTTTAAACAGACGGGAAAGTTCATTTAATAATATAACAATTAATAGTGCAAAATAGACATTTTGACTCGTTATAAGTCCTATCTAAAAAATATCCTCCTGAATACTTTTAAAAAATTGAAATAATAAAATGATTTAAACTTTTTTCATAAACTAAAATAACTTGTACACGTTACTCATAAAAATTACATTAAACTTTTCCAAAAATTAAAATACAGAAATTGATAGTAAGTAATAAATAAAAAGTAGTAAATAAGGTCATCAATTGACATCTTGTTTCTTTTCCCGTACAAGTTATAAATAAAAACAAGTTTGAGGCATTAATGATCTGGAAATAAAAGTTCGGATTTATCTTACAAAGTCCTGGATGAAATGCAAATCAGATTTGTGCACAGACCGTAACCGAAAAAGACAAGCATTTTCTATAAAAAGCAATATACATAGCTAATTTTTACTTTTCTTTTTCTCTTCTCTCCATGCATAGAAAAGATTAATTAATACAACAAAGCATGAATCCCATAGTCTCCCACTCCCTACTCCTATCCCCCCAATTAAAAAAGAATGCCCAAATGCAGGTAACTTACAATTATTTTTTGAACACGCTAGCCACTTCTCCTTTCTCATACATAGAGGTCAATATATCACAACCCCCAACAAGTTCACCATCCAGAAAAATCTGAGGGAATGTGGGCCAGTTGCTATACTTTTTAAGTGTTTCCCTCAATCCGTAGTTATACTCTTCATCCAGCACATTTACACTCTCGTAATCTACTCCTTCACTTTCAAGAATGGCTATCACCCTCTGTGAGAATCCACATAATGGAGCACTTCTAGGGCCCTTAATGAATGCAACTACCTTGTTCTCCTTAACCAAGGTGTCAATGAGATTCTCAAGAGGGACAGTTAACTGCATGTGGCGACCAGGTGTTAATCGAAGATCAGGCTTCCTTTTAGGTGGCTGCCTCACCCAAGTGGCATTTCCTGATTCATTGCCAGGTGGAACTTTCCCACTGACTTTTATGTATTGTTCCATCCAAGACTTCCATGCTTGGGTTAGAGCTTCTCTGTCTGGTTCCTCCACTACCCCAGCCTACAACAAAAATTTTCACCAAGAAAAACCCACCATCAGCAAAGTATTATAAATGGAAATCTGGAGAATAGTGATCTTACTCATTAAAAACATTTCAAGAAAAGCAAATTATTATGATGTGTTCAAAGAGAAAAGAGTTTGCAGGAGATCATATCACTTCCAAAAAACCGTTTGTCATCTGTGCATTTTAGTCTACTTTGTGGTCTTAAATAATTTAAAAAAAGAAAAATTACACAGATTGTGATTTACCAGAGATTATTAATATGATTACTCTGACCATTTGTATGGTCTTCCATTTCTTTAATATTAGCAGTTATGGAGATGAGTAAATCAACTTTCCCAAAGCTCCTAACTCATGTAGAAGAAATTTCATTCAATGAAGAAAAAGTTCTTGTACTAACACAAAGCACTGAGGTTATAAACCAAAGCAAGCAACTAAAGGAATTTAAAAGGGATGGGGGCAAATAAGTGCACGACATAAAAACAGTGAAAGGATGAAAACAATCAATGGGAGTAAAATTTATTTCATGCCAAATGGCCTATGAATGAAACAAAGAGGAATGCAAATTGCCCAAAAGCATAATTATTAATTCATTCCTATACACTAACAAACTAACAAAAAACTATAAAAATACCGTTATACATTGCCCCTTTTCCTCATTTTCCCAGGTACTTGATACTATGCATCAAGTTTCAACTACTTTACTGTTTGAAATGAAATTTCTGAAATTCCCAACTTCAATCATTGAGAATAGGAAGGTAAAAAGTCAAGGAACATTTGTAAAATCAATTTCTTTTGTCTTACCCTGTATTCCTGAAACCACAGTCCACATGTCTACTACTTCCTTTCCACCATGGAAAGGCTACTATCCAAGAAAGGAATTACTAGTTCCATAGCATTGCTGCCACTATGAACATTAAACATGGCTTATTGTGAAACTTTATAGCATTGAGGAAAGGTTTCAATGCTGCCCAATACACAACATACAGTCTGTAGCTTGAATTTTATTACAGGATGAGCAAAAATTACAACACGCTGTTATTCTTGCCATGGAAAGCAGCGCCATCACAATTTTCATGAACCAATCAAACATCATGATTATCTTTTCCCTCCCTCAGCATCCCCATTGTTTTAGCAATGTTTGGGGATTAGGTTACGAAGAGAACAGGGGGAGAGGATAAATTTTTCATTTCCGGTAAATATTCTCTAACTTAATATTAATAATCTTTTTAAAATAAAAATAAAAATTCATAGATTAACATAAACTTAAAAGGAGATTAATTTTACCTTTTAATCAATGAAAAGACTTTACATGGTCAACCAATTAGAAACCACAATAAATATGACCTTTAAATTAATCATCACAGATCAACAATCTTACAATATATCGTAATCTATGATTAACTGATCATGTAAAAGAACTTAATGCACATTCTAATTAAATCAACTTCATGTGCAAATCTTTATTATACAACTCACTTAATTTAAAATAAAACAACTGTCATCCTTCCATCTCCTCCAAAACTTAACTTTCCCATCATACTCTTAGGACAGATAAACTTCTCCTTATGTACGTCTAAGAAAACTTAAAAAAAATAAATAAGTTTCCCATACGTTAAAATTACCTAAGCATGAATTGAAAACCATCTTTTAGAAATGAAAAAAATTGTACAAATTAGCTTATCTATTATAAGCTAATTTCAGCATATGAAAAAAAATTCATTTTGTTTTTCTTTCTTGTTCTATTCACCTATGAGAAATATGAAAAGGTTTTTCTAATACATATATAGGATTTCTAACACACTTTTATGTCGAGGCCCATATATCTTGACGGTGAAACTAAATATTTGGCAATTGTATTACATCTTACACATGACAAACCTTGATATGATAAACTCATGCAAAACCTTACTAAGATAAAACTTGTCTTAAGAAGTGAATTTAAGCTTAATTTATTGGAGTGAAAGTGAAAGATGAGGTTTAAATTGGTTTTATGGATCTCCAACTAGCCAGTGCCCTAGTGAGGAAGCAATTTTCTCTGTAATTAATAAAGACACTTCTTCTTTCTCATACTTCACAATTCAGAACCCAGAAAACACCTCACCTTAACAGAGCCACAGAGATCCGGCACCGATTTCCAGTGCGCCGAAACGCTTGCCGCAATGTTTCGCGACAGACCAATGAACTGAACATCGCCGTCCTTGTCGTACACGGCGTAGACGCCGGCACCCGACGGCAGTTCTCTGGAGGTGCCGTCGTTCTCCTGGGAAACCGCCACTGCCTCCGTTTCGTCAAGGCTCTTCACGGCCAGCGCCACCACACGCGTGCGAGGCTTCCCTAAAACATAGGGTTTCAGAGAAATTGGGTGCGGGTTGGCGGCAGGTTTTGGTTGGAAATTGAAGGAAAGAGTAGGGGCATTTTGGGGAAAAGAAGAGAGTAAACGATGGAAGGAGAAAGATTGCAGCGAAGAGAGATTGACGGAAGCCATTGATGAACGATGGCGATCGTGTAGAAAGAAAGGAGAAGCTATCTGTTTCGTCTCAGCGATTGAGGGAGTGCTGCAGCAAAGTGGATGCAATTTGGGCCTAAGCCCAATGAGATTGTTTTAAATTGGGGTTGTTTCTTCCAGCACCCAGGTACCTTTGGCAAATGCTTCCTGTACCCCTCAATTAAAATAATTATTTTATTCTTCTTTAAAAGTACCTTTTGTTTTGAAATTTTTTTAGCACACTTTGTCCAATCATAAAATACATTGTAAACAAATTTTCTAGAATATGATAAGATTTTTAAAATAATATTTCTGGAAGATATAAAATACATTTTACAATATGTTTTCTTGAACACAATTTTTTTACAAACTTTATATAATATCTGTCAAAATACATTTTATAGAATGAGTTTTTCGAAATAAGTTTTTCCGATGTGTTCTAGTGAGAGCTTTTTAGACGCATCGGTTTTGCTCTTCTTCTTTTAAATGTAGCAATCTCCTTCTCCTTTTACAGCAGTAATTACTTCATCCAATTTCAGGGGGTGCAGGTTTGAAAACAGAGGGTGCAAGAAGCAAATTCTTGTACTTTTTTCAGGCCTCCCATACTTTCAGAAGAATAATATGGTAACATTGTTTTCGTGTTATTGCCTGCATTAGACTTTTTTTTGCTTTTTTTTTATGAAGTGTTGAATCAGCCTTTTGGAAAATATGGCTCGAAAAGAAAAAATATTTTATAATTATAAAGTTAACAACTTTTGAATAAATTATTAAAAAAATACTCCTGTCGTAAATTCTACAACACTTTTTTTTTTATTATTATTTTCGATTAAGTAATTCATGATAATCTTACTCTATCTATCTATTGTTGTGCTGTTTGTTTTCAAACTCAACAACCCAAAAATAATTCATCTGTCTTTTGTTCAAATTTTCTTCCTTAGTTGGATTGTATTATTGCTTGTGAATAAATACTTAATGTAGATATAAATTAAAAAAGAGGTTTTTTTGGAAAATCGTCTCATCAACCACTCCTACCACCATAGTGAATCTAGTCGAAGCACCAATTACATCATTGTGCTTTTACTTTCTCCGATTGATGAGGAACTTGTGATCTATTATCTCAAGATTTATTGTATAAACTTTTGATTTGATGCTATATATAAAGTCGATATATTTAAAGACATTGTTTGGGATGATCCAATCCAAATTAAATAAAATGTGTTCGGAAATTTATGATAGGGTGCATTTTTTGGGATAGTCTAATATGGAGTTGTGAATTTAATAACTACATATTGTAATGGCTTAATTTTGTTTTCTAGATCATATAATCTAAAATATTCATTTAAAACCTTTTAAAAGTCTAATCCAAAAAACTAACATACACAAAAGTGTCATATGTTATTTTTCTTTAAATTATGACGTATTTTGTAAGAAAGGGTGAGGGTGCAAGAAGAAATAACTTAAATTAGACTAAAAACTAATAAGAAAATAGAAAAATTCGAAAAATATTGTTATTAGATAAGTGTTAAAACAAAAGATTTAACTCACTGTACCAGTTTTTGTAGAGGACACAATTATTGAAAACTAAACTAATAAATTGACTCTAAAATCATTCTAAAGAATAATAATCAAGCAAAGTTTATTTATTTTGAATTATGCCGATTCAATTTTATTAACATTTGGAGTCAAAGTTAACCAAATTGCAAATGCATGTGTTTAAGGTTCCTCGATAGGGAAAATATGATACTTGGGGGAATATGGTATCATGATGAACTGGGTTTCCGAGCTATAACACAATGCCACTAAAAACACGTCAAATATGAGGATTTTAATATGACAGTTTTTTTAAAATTATCGCTAATTATAATATAATAAAATAACTATAAATGGCCATTTTTTTTTCACGACAAATATGATGTCTATAATAATCATCTTTTTAATTAGCATTATATTGATGAAAATTATGAGGTTTTGGGCAGTATTTTTTTAAGTCATTTATAATGTATTGCTCCATTATTCCTATTTTCCCAAATTTACTCCCCCTCCTAATTCTAGTATATTTTCACTTATCAATTTCCAAATTATTCTCGAAGGCATTTTGTAAATTAATTTTAGTGTATACTAACTTCCTCATTCTTCAAATTACTCCGAAACACATACTCCCATCTGAAACGCACTTCGTTTCTTCCTTCACTATTTTCTTTGTTTAATTTTCCTTACTTTATTTCCTAACCAATATTTCCTCCTTTGTTCCCACACGCACATTCTTCCTCAGTTCTCCCACCTACTATCCCTCACTTAAGTTTTGTGTGTTCAGGAATTAAACGCATTCACGAGCAAGTCTCTAAACATATTCACTTGCAATCTCATTCCGATTCCGCTCCTAATAACACCATTCCACTCTCAAATACAAACCATGGAGATTCAATTACAAATAGTAGAGTTTCATCTTCTCCACTACTCAAGGGTTTTCATTGGTAGGTGATTATTCCTTGCTTTGCTTTAGATTTTTTGTTTTTATTGACAGAAAAAAAGTTCTAATGGTTAAAAAGATGTGTTTTCCAAGTAGGAATAAATTTCAACTCAAAGTGTAGGAGTTAAGGGTGGGCACTAGACAAGACAATTTGTTGTAAACTATCTATTAATAAAGTTAATATTTTTATTGATAGATAAACACAAAGAGAGCCAACAATAAAGTCAAATAGAAATTACAAAAATTTATATACTCTATTACTCTTTAATATTGTAATCTTTTGGTTGTGTGATAAAGATTTGTTAAGTTATACACTTGGGAATTGAAATTATACTTTTTGTGAGTGTTTTTTTCTTTAAGAGTGTTTCCTCTTAGGGCGAGATTGTTGGCAACACTTCGTGCTTATAGATTTGATGAAGCAATCCTTCTCAAGTTTAGTGTTTTGTGATTTTAATTGATTGTTTTGTGTGAAATATGGTACTTGTGCATTAATAAAAATTCTCATTCTTATCAAAAGATTTTCAAAAAGAATTAATATCCCTCCTGAACATCAGTCGACACAATTTTCAACAATGGTATCAACAGGCCTCCAACGTTTTGTGGTATGAAATATCAATTTTGAAACATGGATGTTATAGTTAATGGTCATTTTGTGCCTAAAGTTGTTAAACCTTGGTTTGACTGGAATGATAGCCAGAGGAAAAAGCTCGATATGACTGTATTGCTAAAAATAAAATTATCTCATCGCTTAATTTGGATGAATTTTTCAAGGTCTCACAATGCACATTGACAAAAGAAAAAATGTGGGATACCTTGGAAGTCATGCATGAACCACATAAGAACGCCCAATCTCGTCGGGTTAGAAAAGTTAATTAATTTTTTTCTTTCTTCTTTTGTCTTTTTTACCATTATCATTTTCTATTTGACCCATTTTATTTTTACCCTTCACATTACTATCTGCACCCCTATTATTTAATCGTGGTGTTTGGGATGCTATAGTTAATGGTCCTTTTGTGGCTAAAGTTGTTATTCATTGACAGTGTGTTGATAATGTTAAAAAATATGTTTGACGAAGTTCCAATCCTTTTAAAAACTAAAGAGAGAAAGAATGAGTATTTTTATGAAATAATGATCACTATACGAAGTATGCACAAAAAAACCAATTAAAAATGCAAAACAACAAGTTAAAATGCAATGAGAATGTACAACTGTAAAAACAATTAGCTAAAATGTCAAAATCGTTGAGAATGTATCCAACTGAATTTAAATATGTAATATTATAATAATGATAGAAATGAAATGTATTTTTTTATATTTCTAAAAAAAATCTTGAAATCCCAGTAGAATAAGTCTCTCCAAAGTCAATGCCCTCTTCTTGGTTGTAGCCCTTTGCAACCAGCCAAGCTTTATTCCTCACAATGACTCCTTGTTCATCTAGTTTGTTCTTGGCAACCTACTTGGTTCCAATCACATTCATCTTCTTTGATCTAGGAACAAAAGTCCAGACTCCATTTCTAGCGAATTGATTCAACTCCTCATGCATTGCATTTATCCAATTGTTGTCCTCTATCAGCTACAGTTTTGGATTCCACCTGAGATACAAATGTCATGTGCTCACAAAAGTGATTTAATGATCTTCTAGTTGAGACTCCCTTCTGCACTTGACCAATAACATTGTCTAAAGAATGATTCTTAGGTACTCTCCACTCTCTAGGCATTTTAGAATTGATTATCTCTGGACCAACTTCAGATTCTATCAATTGAATTTCTAGTTCAATTGATTGATTTTCTGATAGTTGATCAATTTTCTCTGGTTTATTCTGCAGTCTAGTATCAACTTGTTGTCCAGTAGGAACTCATGATCTGCACCTGTCTTAGTGATTTCCTGCATGTTCGGGTTAGTTTCATCAAATGAAATATGCATGGATTCCTCAACTAGCATGTTTCTCCTATTGTAAGCATAACCATGCAATGAATAGCAGGGAATATACCCTTATCAACTTTTGAGTCGAATTTTCCCAAGTTATCTTTACCATGGTTCAAAATAAAACATTTACATCTAAAAACCTTTAAATGAGAGATATTGGGCCCTCTACCTTTAATAATCTCATAGGGGGTTTTCTTTAAGATTGGTCTAACGAGCACTCTATTGAGAACATAACAAGTTATACTCACTGCATCCGTCCAAAAGTATTTTGGCAAATCTATCTCATTCAAGACAGTCCTTCCTAGTTCCTCCAAGTATCTGTTCTTCCTCTCCACTACTCCATTCTATTGTGAAGTCCTTGGTGCTGAAAAAGTTATGCTTAATTCCAAATTTGCTGCAGAATTTGTCAAATCTTTCATTATGAAATTCACCCCTATGATTTGACTTAATGGCTGAAATGCAATAATTTATCTCATTTTGGATAACTTTAGCAAATCTCTCAAAAGCATGATAAGCTTCATCCTTGGTAGCAACGAAAAGAGTCCATGTAAAACGAGAATAATCATCTACCACTACAAGACTATAGTAATTACCTCCTAGGCTCATAGTTCTTGAGGGACCATACAAATCTATGTGAAGTAAACTCAAGTGGTCTTAATGTAGAAACCACATTTAATTGTTTGAAAGAACTTTTAGTTTGTTTGCCTTTTTGACATGCTTCACATAATCTATCCCTTTCAAACTTGAGCTTAGGTAGGCCAATTACCAGCTCTTTAGAAATAAGCCTATTGAGATGATGCATATGAATATGGGCTAAGCGCCTATGCCATAACCATGACTCATCATTCCTAGACAGCAAGCACTTCATACTAGATGTTATGCATGAGACATTGAGCATGTATACATTGTTTTCCCGTTTACTTACAAGTACAGTCTCACTGGTTTTTGAATATGTAATTAGACATAAATCAGGCTTGAATGTGATTTTGTAACCTCTGTCACATAGTTGACTAATACTGAGTAGGTTGTGCTTTAATCCATCCACTAGAAGCACATCTTTTATGATCACATCATCATCTCCTCCAATGTCACCAACACCAAGAATTCTTCCTCAGTTGTTATCTCCATAAGTGACATAGCCATTTGGTTTTCACTTCAGATTAATCAATTGTGAAGCATTTCCATTCATGTGTTTGAAGCATTCATTGTCTAGATATCATATTCTTGGATGCCAAACATACTTGCAAAACAGATTAAGTTTGAGGAATTGATACCCTGTTAAACTTGGGTCCACAAGTGTTAGTGATGCTTTTAGGTGCCCTCCTAACCATCCCCTTAGGTACATAAAATTTCCTAACTTTACAATTCCTAACAGAATGACCTTTCCTCAAACAATAAAAACAAGTCATGAAAGGTGAAATTTGTTGTTCATTGCCTTTAAAGAAACTGCTAAATTTCTTTTGCTTTCCTTGAAAACCACATTGATACCCAATGCCAACTTATTCAAAAACACAATTTTGAGAACCTAAAATTGCATTGAGATTTGTGGTTTCCATGAAATTTTTGATGCAGTAGTGATCAAATAGTTAACTTTATCTTGTAAAACATAACAATTTTCACAATTAGTTGGCTTGCTAGAATCAAAGTCACTAGAAGCTTTATAAGTCATCTCAAGATGATCAAAATTAGTTTTCACCTTTAAAAGCTCATCTTCCAGTTCTTTGACCCTACCTTCCAACCAATTGTTTAATCCTTTCAATCGGTTGTTGGATAAGGCCAATATGTTTGCTTCTTCATGGGTTTCTAAGAAGGTCTGAAGAAGTGAACTGTAATTTTTACTATTAAAAAAGGTGCTGGAATCCATACTACTCACTTCAGAATTTTATCCAGTCATAAGACACAGGTTTGCTTCAACCACCTCTTGTGAAGAGCTGCTGGAAGAAGTTCCATTATCTTCCCATGCTATATACGCCCTTTTGTTCTTTATAGATCTGTTGTTCCTTTTCTCTTGTGCCTTCTCTTTATTCACCTGGCTTGGACAATCCACTTTTATATGTCTCTGTTTACCACAACCAAAACAAGTAAATCTAGTAGAACTAGAATCATATTTCTTGTTATACCTTTTGTTTTGCTGATTCTTCATTTTTCCTTTCATCTTGATAAATTTTTGGAATCTCTTTGTCAACAGATTGAGATTCTCAGTGTCACTACACTCTTTTGAGCTTTCTTCACTTGATTCAATATCCGCAACCCTTATCTTGAGTGTTAGGCTTATAGGTTTCTTCTCCACGGTTTTTATTTCTTTCAGCCTAGTCATCTCCAGCTCGTGTTCCCTCAGCTTACCAAAGAGTGTTGTGGTGGTGAGGGTGGTGAAATCTCTGGTCTCTGATATCGCAGTCAGCTTAGGCTACCAGCTCCTATCCAGGCACTTTAGGATCTTAATGTTCAACTCTTCCTTGTCAAATTGCTTTCCCAATCCAATTAAATGGTTGACAACGTGAGTGGACCTTTTCTAAACATCTAGAATGGTCTCCGCGTGCTGCATCCTAAACAATTCGTACTTTTGGATCAATGCATGCTTTCTAGCTCTTTTTTACATCAGTAGTTCCTTCATGTGTGACTTCAAGTATGTCCCACATTTCTTTAGCCGAGCTGCACTGAGATACTCTGAAAAATTCATCAAGTTTCAAGGTAGAGGTTATTATGTTTTTCACAACACAATCATATTTCACTTTCTAATTCTCTGCATCAGTTAGTTCATCGTAAGATTTCTCAACAGTCACACAATTTACAACAGATATAGGAATATAAAGACCATTTATTATAATATTGCAAATACCACGATCAATGGATTCAATGAAAATTTTCGTTCTAATTTTTCAAAACTGGTAGTTCACCCCAAAAAACATAGGTGGCCTATTAATAGATGCACCCTCAGCAAAAGGTAGTTTATTCTCTGCCATGGATCAAAACACTTGACTAGGATTCAATTCTAGCTCTGATGCCAATTAAAAAAAATTTTAGACCGAGTTCAAGAGGAGGTGAGTTGAACTTTCAAAAATTTTCGCAAAAATGGAAGTACTTGTCAATACCCGATTTCGTCCGGGTGAAAGAAATAAATAATAAAAAAAATTGATAATAAAAATAAATATTTTTTTATTAAAAAACTATATAAGCAAAATTAGGTTTGAAAATAAAATGGAAAAAGAGAATAAAAAAAGAAAAAAATATTAGTAAAAAGAATTAATAAATAAAAAGAGATAATAATTAATAATTAAAAAAAAGAATCTACGTGGCAAGAGATCAAGCATAGTACGATGGGGGATAAAAAAAAATGAAAGTGTTATTTTATTAGGGAAAAAAGTAAAAGAGAAAGGGAGAGGCGGTTGTAAGAGGAGAGAGTGGGTTTTGCGCTTGCGAGGTTTTCTGGAAGAACTGAGTTTTGGAGGTTGCGAGAAGCTTGGTGCGAGAAAAAGAGTGCTTATCGGAGACAAAGAACTCATTAGAGAAGAAGAAGTGGTTCGTCGGAGGGAAGAGCGCAATCTTTGAATTTCTTCGGAAAGTTTGAAGAAGAAAAGAATTGAAAAATTCAAGAGCAAGAAAGAGGTCAAGAAAGGAACAACAAGAGGCGGCAATCAGAAAAGGCATAGAGAAGTTTGCCAGAGAAAGATCTCCATCAATTAAAGTTTTCTGGACAACTTCTTCAATAGGTATGACATTGTCTATATTGTCTAATCATTTTTACATATGAACTGAATCGTCTTCTATGTGTTTTCTTGATTGACAATTGCACTGGTTCGTCATCGTTAAATTTTTTGTGTTCAATCCTATTCTTTTATATCTCTGTTTGAAGACTGCAAATGTGCTTTATATATGGTCTTTTATGGATATTTATGTGTGTTTAAGTTTTCATGGTGGTTATTGCATTTTATTGATACCTTCAAAACCAGGGATTTTTAATGGCGTCTCAAACCAAGAAGCTTTGGCTTCGTTCATATCTAAGAGCATTTAATATGAAACTTCTTCACAAAAGAAGTTTTGAATCTATGAAAACCCATCCAGAAGTGAGTCATGCCACGTTTGCTGGCAAACCTACTTAAGTTGCATCAATTGCACCACCATCAACATCTCGAACCTTAGTTGTAATTGTTACCGATTAACCCATCCATAGTCACTACCTCAAGCGGCTGGCCATGCTCTCTATTTGGTACTTCTCGAACATCCAATATCTCTGACAAGCCACTATACCATAACCGCTGAAATGGAACCATGTGTGGCCACCACCCTCTCATCTATCACTGCCACCACGACGGCCTTTCTATCACCTCCGCACGCCACCGTGTTCGCGCCACACAGGCACCACGAAACTAAACCATGCTCAACGTCGACGTCACCAACACTCCCTCATCTCCACCATGAGCTTAGCCACCGACAAAAGAAACCTTTAAAGCCATAGTGAGACACCGTCCTCCTCCCATGCCACCGTGGTCGTTTGGAGCAGTTGTCGCCGTTGATTACTTCATTGCCATGTTTAACCAAGCCACCGTCGAACAACAAGCCTAGCGCTGCCGCTTCCAATCTTCATTATCTCAAGCCACTGATCCTCACTCAAAAACAGCGTCGCTCCTCCACCACCAAAGACCTCCACTGTCATAGTTCTTTTTGTTTCACGTTTCCTTTATACAGTTCATAACCCTAATGAATTGGGCTGGTTGTGAAAATAAAGTGAGTTTTGTGAAGTTGTGAGATGCTGGATTGGCATTTTTTATTGAACAATGAATTGAACAGTGGCATAATGTCATTACGTATGAGTTTGTTTCAATTATTGTGGCACCGAGTGGAGTAAATGAAAAATACAATTTCGGTAGTTTAGGTGTGCATAAATTGGGTTTAAGCCCAAAGTTTCTCCGACACCGTGTGGACCAGACAGAGAGTGAAGGGAAGGAGCTGGCAATAGTGTAGTTGTGGCTATGGTTAGGCTTAGCCCAATGTCTTAAATAAGAAGTGATAGAGTGGCAGTTGGTCGTGTTTTGAGGATGCTAGTAGTAGGACGGGTAGGAAAAGTTTTGGTCACCACAGGGGCAATAGTGACAGCAGTGATTCGGAAGAGGAAAGCCAAGCTTCTTGATTATTCCAACCAACTTTCTGTCAAAAATTATTGAACGATACGAGCAGAAAGGAAGAAAAGTATAATTTATTTCATTTGATCTAAAGACTAGTGAGTTGAGATTCTTAGCTAAAAAAAAACAACACTTTAGCAACTTTGGACTTGAAGATTGTTTCAATCCTCTGCACATTCACGTTCTGTCCTGTGCACATTCACGTGGTGACCATTTATTATTTTACTTCACATTGGCTAATCAAAGTTGCATGAAAGTGGGGTTCACTTTTCTTTTATTTTTAATTCACATAGGCTAATTCAATGTTACATGAAAGCGGGTCCACTTTCTTTATGTTATTTCCCATTCACGTAGCCCATTCAAGGTTACATGAAAGTGGGGTCGACTTTCTATATTTTATTTTTATCCATATGCTAATTTCAAATTTGCATACAATAAGCACCATTTTCTATTTGTTTTACTTAAATTAAATAAATTTGATATGTTACATATTTTTCTTGTTTTTACTTGCATATGAAATTGTACTTTTAAGAATAAATTTCAATTAAATCTTCAAATGACCGTATGCGTCACGTGATATTTTTTTATTTTAAATAATAAGTCTTTATTAAAGTTCCAAATGGCCGCATGCGTCATGCGGAATTTAATGTGAAGAGTTTCAATTTTCGTTTGGATTATTAAAAAAAGGCCGCATGTGTCTATGATATCTGAAATGAAATTTAATTTTCAAAAATAATAAAAATATAAAATTTTAAAATAAAAGTATCAAGTTTCTCAAAACAACTCATCTATCTTCTAGAACTATGTATTTCCTGATTCTTCACCCATTATAGATGTAGATACGTAAAAGCAAGGTCAATCCTTATCGGACCCCTTTTATTTAAAATTATTATTTTGTTTTTATTAGTTTTTCTATTATTTCTTTTGGGAAGAATAAACATTTTATTAAACCACACTTGTTTTACTCGTTCGATTAAAGGTACCGTCTTATGAAGGACGTTGTGGGGGTGCTAACACCTTCCCCACACATAACCGACTCCTGAATGTTAGATCCGGTTTTGCAAACCTGTTTTATCCGATTCTAGTTTTTTCATGGTTTTCTATAAAAACTATGGTGGCGACTCCTTTTCTCCAATTTTCAAATCAAACTGATTTTTAATTTATTCTTTTATTTTATTATTTTCGGATCGTCGTCAGCCGTCGTCGACGAGGTCGCGACAGATGACGACTCCACTGGGGATTCGTTTGAGAGTCAGGCCATTTAATTGAATGAGCAAAGATAGTTGTGGTTTTTTGAATGTTTATTTTTCCCTTTTTTATGTTTTGATAGCTCTTATTATTTTATTATGTGTTATATGCTTTAAGATTTGCATTATTGTTTTATATCTTGCTTTTATTGCTTTCATAACTATAGCTAGAATATTGAGCTATATCTGTCATATCTGCTATATTTGTCATATCTGCTTGGGACTTTCTAGCTGTTTTTGCAGGTGGGAGGTTGGGTACAGGTTTTCTCCCTTCACACACACTTTTCATACATGTATCATGAGTGGGACCCTAAAACCCTGGGTCTGAAAAATTTTAGAAATAGAGGGATTCAGTGATACCGGACGAGATGTACTTCCTACTTTGGTTTTCATGAGAATCTCAATCAGAGTTTGTTCTCTTTATTGCTTGTTCATAAGCTAGTTGTTTACCGACAACTTTGAATAAGGTGATAAATGAGGGCCATAGCTCTGGTGACCTTTATACCTCTAGGAATTTGGGAACTTACCTTTGTGAGGATGCATGTAAAGATCATAGAACCCTTAGGTGTTATGTTGTCGATTTGTTTAGGGCATTAAGGGAGACAATCAAGTTCTTTAACCACTCACTAGCATGTTGGTTATTTATTGTGACAAGGTGGATTGATGGTTGATGCTATGTTAGGAGGATATGGAACATGTGGAATTAATTTGTGTTTTATTATAGTGCATAGCATACATGTTGTAACATATGATCTCATGCATCATTATTCTAAATAGTAAATTTGAAAATTGTACACCAAATCATGGAGATTAAACCTGAGTTTGAAGTTGAGAGGGAATCAAAATAAGTGGATCCAAAGAAGAAGTTGAGGTTCGAACCAATAGATAACAATCTGTCGAGTCTCCGGGAGCTAGGGAGGAAGCTTAAAGCTATAGAAGAAAATATGGAAATCTGTTAGGGTTGTTAGAACTAGAGGTGCAAATACCTGGTATCACAACACTTGCTCATTATTATGACTCATCTTTGAGATGCTTCACATTCCAAGATTTTCAATTAGTACCTACGGTTGAGGAGTATGAGCAGATCCTGGATATCCTCTGAATGGTGGAGTCCCTTATAGGCACTTTGAGCAACATGTTTCTATTATGACATTATCAGCTATCACTAAAATCCCTCAGAATGAATTGAGTAGCCGGCTAGTTGCTATAAAAGATACCAAAGGGTTTTCCCAGAGGTTCTTGGAGGCGCACCTTAGGAAGCTGAGTGTGAAGGAGGATTAGGAAACTTTTATGGATGTTCTTGCTCTTACACTGTATGGAGTGATGATGTTTCCTTACCTTGGTGATGATGTAGATTATGCTGCTATGGATATCTTTGTTGCTGTTAGAACGAGATTTGAGAATCTAATTATGGGGATTTTGGCTGATACCTACTTAGCTTTAGATTTATGCTATGAGAGAAAGGTAAGGAAGTTGTATTGTTGTCTGCCTATGTTGTATATCTGGTCGATGACTCGCATTGGGGATAATGTGATAGGGGGTTAGATGCCTGATAGGGTTGGTGACTCGAAAGAAACTGGAGATAATAAGTTCTAAAGAATGGGCTCAGTCTTTTGCTGGTTTGAATCAAAAGAAGATCTTATGACAACCATCATGGCAACAAAGAAGGAGTCTCATTTATAGTTGTGCTGATTTTCCTAATGTGCCTCTTGTAGGTACCAAGGGTTGCATTAACAATAATCCAATTTTGGCTCAAAGACAGTTTGGCTATCCGATCTGAGGAGCACCCACACCTGCTGCTTTGATTGCATTTGTATGTTACTATAAGGACGGATTTATCACTAAAACATTGTGCCACATCCATAGTGCTTGGAAGAACATATCCCGTGCGGAAAGAGATTCGAGGCCATCGGCAGTAAACCGAGAAATCTCATATTAGCAATGGATGGCGGACGAGTAAAAGAGGTCAAACTGCCTTTTAAACTGATTTCTCATGATCATGTTGAAAAATCTATGTCTGGTGTTGATTGTGAAGAAGTGAATAGATTGAAAGAAGAAGTTGAAAGGCTAAAGAGGAAGAATATTGCATTGAATGATGATTTGCAAAGCCTTCAGCGAAACTACACAAACATCAAGATGGAGTATGAAAAGAAGACAAAGGTGAATGAGAGATTGGTGAAAAAACAAAAGGTAGATGAAGATTGTATCAAGAAAATGACTCAAGATTTAATTACTGTCAAAATTGAGTTAGCCTCTAGAGCCAAAGATTGGGATATGGCTTTGCATTCTGAGCGCCAATGGATGAATTCTTATGACGAAGCCAGGCAGGACAGACAAAAGCTAATGAAGGAGCTATATGATCTTCAAATCCTGTTTAACAACACCAAATCACAAATGAAAGAAATATTGTTAGAATATGAAGAGAGGATGAAGGAAGAGCAGTAGCATAGAATGGAAACAGAGGAGAAACATGAGATTACGATGGCTCAACTCGAGAATCACATTGCAGAATAGGAGGGAATCATAATTCATTGGAAGACCTGTTTCTCAGAGTTAGTTGCTCTTGCTAATGGAGCTATTCATGAAATGCCAAGGATGCTGCGAGAGGCTGATATATCATTAGCGTTCTTCAACCCTCCAGAAAAAGTCCAACACTTTTTGGATCATTGTAAATACTTAGTGGAGATGAAAAATATGATAGCTCATGCTAAGAAATGGTTGTACTCGATTGTTCTGACGAATTGTTTTGTAATGTCAAATGATTTTTATTCTCATTAATAAAAATGTGGGTCCAATTTCCATGAGATGTGTGTACTACTTTCATAATTACCGTTTAAATCACATGCATTCATTCATTTATTCATATCATTTATTTTCATTTTCCGTATCATCGCTTAATTAATTCATTAAAATAAAATCAACAGTAACGTAATAACGACGAACATTCCACGACATCCCTATAGAACTCGTGCTAATAGCAAGAAGATGAAAAACTTGAGTGAAGCACAAGACCACATGAAGGATGATATTGACCAACTTAAGAATCAAGTCGGTCAAATCTCTGAGATGATGGTAGCATTGAAAGATGTGGTTGTTACAAAGAATGAAGAGGCTCAATCTTCACTACAAACATGAGGGCCTAATCAAGGGAATAAAGCAAATTAGGAATTCCCTCCATATGGTCTGCCTCTGAATTACAAGCCGGCTTATGAGGATTATACTGATCAAGGGAACATACCACCAGTTGTTAATGCTGCTAATGTGAAAGGTCAGCCTGAGCTCACCCAAGTACCACCTGCTAATCATGTTGAAAGGATGGTGGTTAATAAAGTTCCTTCTGCTACTTAACCAAGGGATCTCAAGTCATAATTGGTGAAGCGACTCCAGTGAATACTGCTGTGCATGAAGATTTGCAGAATGTGATGATTAATGCTGACAAAACCAAAAATAAGTTGGAAATTTTAGAAGAAAGGTTGAGAATAATTGAGGGAGCTAGTATATGTGAGTTTGAGGACGCTGTTGGGCTGTGTTTGGTACCTGATGTTGTAATTCCCCCAAGTTTAAGGTGTTGGAATTCGAGAAGTACAAGGGAGTTTCTTGTCCGAAGAGCCATCTGACTATGTACTGCCGAAAGATGGTTGCGCACGCTCACGATGAAAAATTGTTAATGCATTTCTTTCAAGAAAGCCTAACAGAAGTGGCTCTCAACTGGTACATGTATTTGGAGCCAGCTCGTGTTCACTTTTGAAAGGATCTTGTAGATGCGTTTTTGAAGCAGTACAAGTACAATATGAACATGGTTCCTGAATGAATGCAATTGCAAAGCATGGCAAAAAAGAGCTTTGAGACTTTTAAAAAGTATGCACAAAGATGGAGAGAACTTGCTACTCAAGTTGCACCACCTCTACATGAGAAGGAGATGATAATTATGTTTGTTGAGACTTTAGAAGCTCCTTTTATGAACGAGTGTTGGGAAGTGTTTCCTCCAATTATTCTGATCTTGTTACTATTGGAGAAAGAATCGAGCATGGGTTAAAAAGTGGGAAAATAGCACAAGGCTCGTCCGTAGCCACCAATGCTAGAAATCCCGGGTTCAATAATAACAATAATAACAAGAAGAAGGAGGGAGAGGTGCAAGCAGCTTTCGCCATGCCATACTAGGGAGGATATCAGCATCAATACAAGCCTAATTATATACCTTCATCTGCTTATGTTGCAAATGCTGTGCCGAGCTGCCCTCAGAATGCTCCTAAGCCACCAACTGCATATCGACCTCAATTTACGCCTAACAATGCATATAAGTGTAATATTGGAGGTCAGAATTTTAATCAAGCGCAGAATCAAGGTTATGGTTAGAGAAGTAATCAAGGAGAGAGGATGGTGAAGTTTACTCCCATACCGATGACATACACAGAGTTGTTACCTAACCTACTCAAGAACCATACAACCACCATATCCCAGATATTACGATGCTAATGCTAAATGTGAATATCATGGTGGAGAGATTGGTCATTTGACTTAGAATTGTCGAGCCCTCAAGTATAAAATGCAATCCTTGCTCAACTCAGGGTGACTTACTTTCCAATAGCAAAAGCTGAGTGTTGAGAAGAACCATCTGTTTGGATATACAAGCTCCACAGTGAATGTTATTATGGAGGAAGGAAGTCTTAGCCTGGTTAAAAATGTAAATGAAATGAGTAAACCTATGAATGAGGTTTTCAGAGCAATATGCGAAGCTGGATTATTCCAATATGAACACATGCTAGAGGATAAATGTGGTTTCCATGCTAGCACCGAACATTTCATTGATGAGTGTGTTGAGTTTAAAAATTTTGTGCAATACTTGATAGATAGGCATGTTCTACAAGTCTTTCATCAAAAGAAAGAAGGTGAATCCACAAAGGCCTAAACCGTTGGTGATAAAAGGTCTTCCAAAAAAAAAAGAAAGATAAACAGTAATTTTATGTATTCATAAATGTATTTTCTTAAAAAAAAAAGACTTCTTTCATGCATCCAAATTTCATATGTCCATATATTTACATTTTAAAAAAAATCATAAATGAATTCCGAAAAATTTCATGCATTAAAAAAAAATACAAAAGAAACAAAACAAAAATAATTGTAGTTGTTGCTTAATTAGTTTGTATTTTTGTGCATCTTTTGCTAATTTGCTCGCATAAAAAAATTATTGACATGCATACATTAATTAGTGTTGCATGCATCTTACACTTAGACATGCATCATACTTCTAAATATATATCATACATGACATTCATCACATATCGAAACATGCATCATATAGCTTAATATACATCATACATTTACAGGTGCATCAAACATCTTCAAAGGCATGCATAATACATTCTATAACATGTTTTTTCCTTAGGAGAAATTTTGAAAATACATTTTAAAAGAAAAACAACTAGAAAATAGAGTTTTATGAATTCATACATGCATCCTCATTCAAAAAAAAAATTCTCATTATAAAAAAAATAATTTTATGCAATCATTCATTCATTCTCATTCAAAAATGAAAAATAAAGTTTTATGCATGCATATATGCATTTACTTAAAATCAAAACTTAATAAAAATTTATACATGCATCTATGCATTTTTTTCAATTAAAATTGAAAAATAAAATAGAGTTTTATACATTCATTCATGCATTCTCATATGAAAATAAAAAAATAAAGATAGAGTTTTTATACATTCATCTATGCATTCTCATTTTCAAAAAAAAATTTATACCTGCATTATAAAAAAATCAAAAATCAATAATGAAAAATAAAGTTATATGCATTTAATAAACAAAAATGGAAACTATGCATTTCATACATACATTCTCATAAATCATCATAGGGTTTCATGTATATGTTCATGCGTTCTCAATGCACTCATGCATCTCTTCCTAAATGCCAATATCAAACAAAAAAAAATCAAGAATATCAAAAAGGAAAAATATTTTGTACATTCATGCACTTACCTCACTTCTTTCAAGATTTATTTTGAGACCCGCTTGATGCGATTATGGTCTCAGCCTCACTTTTTTTAAAATTCCATTTGAGACCCTATCTGCACTATGAAAGTCTTGACCTCACTCAAAATTAGAAAGACAAAGACAAATAAATTTTTTCTTGAAAAAATATGAAATAAAATAACTCAAAAATATCAATATTTTTTTAAAAAAATAGAAAGGGAGTGAGCATATAATGATTACAAGAAACATATACATATTAACCATTTTTGAAAGGAAAATAAATATATTTTTGTAAATACACTCTCCTTTAAAAATTTGTAAATACATTATTTTTTTAAATTTTGTACATATATCAAAATTTGTGTACATATGTTCTTTTTTGAAAAAAAAAAAAAACCCTTTTGTATATATATTGTCAATGAAATTTTTGTAAATACATTCTCCTTTAAATATTTGTGAGAAAGAAAGAACATCTTTGAATATACATTCTCTTTTGAAAATTTATACATAATTTTCTGAAAAATAATACATTTGAGCATAGATTATCATTAAAAAGAAAAAGAATAAAAAAAAATAGAATGTAGAGCATCTATTCATGCATATCACTAAGGAATTAAAAAATATAATTTCGAGGATCCATTTATGCATTACCATTTAAGAAATTTTTTTAAAAAAATGAAAAATTTGAAAGAAAATCAAAAATAGATTTTCATGCATTCATGCATGTATTTTCAAAGGAACAAATTCAACTTGTGAACATCTATATCTGCATTCACATAATCTCTTATGAATTTTTCTAGAATTTCGTATATCATATATGTATTCTCAAAAATTCCATTCATATATGCATTTAAAAAAAAAAAGAATTTTTTATCTTTACGCATGCATCATTCAAACATACATCATATATGCATTCTAAAAAAAAATTTCGTTCATTCATGAATGCATTTTCTCATAAAGAAAAATTCATTCAAACATAAACTATATACGCATTCCATAAAAATCATGCATTCATAAATGCATATTCTAAAAAAAAAAAAAAATCTTTCAAACATGAAACAAAAAAGAATTCCAAAAAATCTAATGGATTCATAAATTCATTTTCAAAAGAAAAAAAAGTCCAAAATTTCATAACACGGTTTGTCAAAAAAATAATAATTAAGTTTTCAAAAAAAAAAAAAAAGGAAAATGTGGGGAGTCAGTTGTTCATAGATGATTGAATTCACAAGATTGCGAATGATAATAAAATGGAAATCATTCAAGCAAAATGTTTAATAAAGGTAAAAGTTGACTTTTCTAAGAAAACATTTGCATACATGGTGTTTGTTACCTGTTGGCTCTCCCAAAATTACCCGACTTCCCAAAAATTTCCGAAATTCCCAAAATTCCCAAATGTAAGGATTATCCAAATGGTTATCATTACCTAAAAATTTTTATACTGGGGCAGAATGTCAATTTTCTGTTAGTTGGCCAATCTCATATCTCTATTCTTGAGGGGCATTCAAACAAAATTAAAAAGAAAAAGAAAAAAGTCCGCTAGATTGAAAACCCAAAACGACGATCTAAGCAAAAGATAGGACAATAAAAAAGGAAAAAAAAAAGAGAAAAATGACATGTGTTGGAAGTCATTAATTTTGTTAAACTCTTTGAAAATCAAGCAATCATGATTCAAAATGATGTATTGCCATGTTTGTTCATCCAAACAGTTTTACACATCCTTTGCACCCTCTTTGAGCCAAAAATAAATTTTTCTTTAAAAGAAAAATACCCTTATAAAGGATCATCAACTTGTTGAAACTCAACCTAATGTTCCAAGGAAGAAATTCATCAAAGAAGAAGTATTCTAGTAGAAGTTCATCAAAAATGAATATATCAAAAACTTCTTATTCATATAAGAAGGAGAATTATCAAAATGGAAGTTGTTCATCAAAGAAGAAATACATCAAAAAAAATTTCTCAAGATTGATTTTGGTAAAAAAAGAGAAAAAAAGAAGAAAAATGAAAAAAAAAGGCAAAAAGAAAAGGAAAGGAACGTGATGGAAGAAATATCATAGAAGAACACCTTGACTGTTTATAACATTGGCTGATGGTCCTTGTTAAACTTTTTCAAGCCCACAAATAAATTTTGAGCCTTTTATATCATTTTTTCACAACCCTGTAACCTTCAACCACATTACAAGCCTAATAAAGTCTATATTGATTGAGGAATGATTGCAATGATTTTTATAAAGTTTAACTTTGAAAAAAGAGGACGTGACTGATGATGTGTGTTAAAAGAAATGAAAAAAGAAAAATGCTTATTAGAATGCCTCTATTATAAGGGAATTGCTTATCAATAGGCCAACTTAAGTAATAATGGGACAATATGATACCCAAACCATTCTTCACATATATACAAGCTGGAGCAATCTGGTTTCTTTCATATCCTTCTATCCCACAGAAATAGCCAATCTTTCATAACATGGTCAGGATCTCGGTCTCACTCTTCAGTTGTAACCTTCCAACACCGTTAAGGTTTCGACTCTTTATTTTGAGCGTTCACATGGTGTTCATCTACATGCTTCTACAACACGGTTGTACAATCTCAGTGACACTGATGCACGATTTTAGACACGATCAAGATCTCGGTCTCACACTTCAGTGGTAACCTTCCAACACTGTTAAGGTTTCGACTCTTTATTTTGAGCGTTCACATGGTGTTCGTCTACATACTTCTACAACACGGTTGTACAATCTCAGAGACACTGTCCAAAGATCTGATTTCAAGTGATGATGCGCAATTTTAGACACGGTCAGGATCTCAGTCTCACTCTTCAGTTGTAACCTTCCAACACTGTTAAGGTTTCGACTCATTATTTTGAGTGTTGACATCGTGTTCGTCTACATACTTCTACAACACAGTTGTACAATCTCAGTAACATTGTCTAGAGATTTAATTTCAAGTGAGGAGGCATGATTTTAGACATGGTCAGGATCTCAGTCTCACTCTTCAGTTGTAATCTTCCAACACTATTAAGGTTTCAACTCTTTATTTTGAGCGTTCACACGGTGTTCGTTTGCATATGACTTCTACAACACAATTGCACAATCTTAGTGACACTGTCCAGAGATTTGATTTCAAGTGATGATGCACAATTTTAGACATGGTCAGGATCTCGGTCTCACTCTTCAGTTGCGGCCTTCCAACACTGTTAAGGTTTCAACTCTTTATTTTGGGTGTTCACACGGTGTTCGTCTACATATTACTCTTACAACATGGTTGTACAATCTCAGCGACATTGTCTAAAGATTTGATTTCAAGTGTTGATGTGGGATTTTAGACACAGTGAGGATCTTGGTCTCACTCTTCAATTGTAACCTTCGAACATTGTTAAGGTTTCGACTTTATTTTAGCATTCACACTGTGTTCATCTACTCAATCTCTCCGGACATTGTCAGGGTATTGATTTCACATAAATGATATATGATCTTAGACACGGTCAGGATCTCAATTTCATATTTTTAAGAACAACCCTCTCGTCTCAGTACAAGGTTAGTTCAAAATTCAAGATTTATGACCCTCTCATCTCGGAACAAGGTCAAAATGAAGGACAACGACCCTCTCATCTCAGTACAAGGTCAGCCCCAAAATCAATCTTCACGACCATCTCATCTCAGTACAGGTCAAAATGAAGGAGAACGACCCTCTCGCCTTAGTACAAGGTCAGTTTGAAAATCAATCTTCACGACCCTCTCGTCTCAATACAAAGTCAAAATAAAGGACAACGACCCTCTCGTCCAGTACAAGGTCAGTCCAAAAATCAATCTTAATGACCCTCTCGTCTCAGTACAAGGTCAAAATGAAGGATAATGACCCTCTCGTCTCAGTACAAGGTCAGTCCAAAAATCAATCTTCACGACCCTCTCGTCTCAGTACAAGGTCAGTCCAAAAATCAATCTTCACTACCTTCTTGTCTCAGTACAAAGTCAAAATGAATAGCAACGACCCTCTGTCTTATTTTTTTTTTCTTTATTCTTTTTATTTGTTCGTTGATGGTGACGGTGATAGATGGTGACGGTGGCACCTCCGCCAGAACTTCTCATGGCTTCGCACAAAATCACAATGAATTCTTCGCAAACTCGCTCGCTTTGCCCTGATCTGATCATAATACTCGAATGTGGGGATTTTTCGAACACGAACGTGTTTGCAATATTCAGAAGCCCTTCTTCTTAATCAACCATGAAAGAAGAAGGTACAGTTTTGTTTTTTGTCCGCCATTGAAGGTCGTAAATGCCTTCTGGATCTGCTAGAGATCGAGAAGGTTTTGATGGAGATCAAAGCTGAGGACGTTAAAGTGATACTAGTTCCCAAGCACTGCGATTGGACTGATTTCATGGTTCTCGCCCCTGGCAGGTCTACCTGGCACGTTAAGAACATCGCTCAAGCCCTAATTTACAAGGTACCACACCCTCCTTCCTTCGTCCTTTTCCTCGCTCTATTTCCATTATTGATTTTCAATTGAAACTCAAAAACGATTTTCATTTTGTTTTTCTGACTTATGTGTATTTGGGTAATTAACCAGTTTAAACAGAAACAGAAAGGAGCTAAACAAATGATGCTAAGGGTGGAAGGGAAAGTTAGAGGAAAGTGGATCATCATTGACTCTGGTATCTAATGTTTGTATTGTCGTTAAATTTTGGACCTTAAATTGTAAATAATGATAACGATGTTCTGTGTTAAGTTGAACTTAGATTTCAAATTCGGGAATTGTGATGGAAAGTAAAGAGGTTGGTATCATCCATCTTCTTCCATTAGGATGTTGTTTTTGTCCCAGACTGTTTAGTTGTCCTAGAATAAGACAGTAAAAGTTATTCTGAAACATGATGCAGACTCTGGAATATTATTTTTTTCAAGGAAGAAAATGCAAAGGTACAATACAATCTCGTCCCGAATTATAATTTGACTAATAGAATGGATTTATAATAGTTTAATCTTTGGGAACTTATTCTTTTTGAAGACTTGTTAGAGTTCTGACCAATTCAAAAGAGTATGGAGGTGATTTGCTTATTCTAATTCTAGTTTTATTTTATACATAATTTGTTGTTGTCAATTAATTGCAGCAAAGTTTATGTTCTCCATTGTGGCTGGAGTCTCTTTCATATTATTTTTTTTTTTCAGATATATTATTCATTTAGTTGAAAAGATAAGTCTCAATTAGTATGAGTCTGTAAAAGTTATTAATATGAATGGCTTTTATTTGCTGCTTGAAGTTACTTCTCACTCTAGAGACTCGCAAACATACACAAAATGCATTAAAAGGTATTTAATGTAGCCAAGATTATCTTAGAAGAAAATAATTGTTGGTGTTGAGGTTTACGCCTGGTATTAATTGCAGGGATCGAAAGGAAGCACAGTAGCTTTGACTATCCGTAGTGGTTTGGACATAAAGCACCTGGATTTAGCGTTAGTTTCATTTCCAGAGAGAAGTATTTGAAGTTTAGGCCTTTGAGTATATTTTGTTTTTGGGATGATTCAGAAGGCTTGTAATTTGATAATGCTTTATTATGTTTAGCCACATTTATATGGTTAACTCTTTTTTGTTACCGTTGTTAGCCCTCCTAATTTTTTTTTCTGCTTTTGTTGTAGTATCATACCTGGTGGTAGGCTTAAATAATGTTTGTTCTTTCTCCCAAAATTTCAATATTATTTCTAAATAAAAAACTAAACACTAGAGTTTCTACATATCAGGCGAGAGAAAGTTTCTTTGAATCCAGTGAAGTCAAGACTGTGCAAGCTACCTGCTTCAGGAATTAATCTCCCAACAGTTGGTTATATTAAACTAACATCTTTCAACCAAAAGGCTTCAAGTAAGTACTGATTGGAGGTTTAAGCATGATTTGTCTTGCTTCTTTACTGCTATGGAAAAGGATAATTTCTGAACTAATATATGCTTTACTCATGTGACATTTGTTTGAACCTAATATTTCAA
>Ga0123340_1000124_pt1 | contig 35548 bp, 43 predicted proteins | sample SirMexnodulemix_FD_89961 | JGI IMG/M metagenome (GOLD analysis project Ga0123340, IMG submission 89961) | Root nodule microbial communities of legume samples collected from Mexico - Siratro Mexico nodule mix | ecosystem: Host-associated > Plants > Roots > Nodule | place: Mexico: Nepantla...
CGACTCCCGAACCTTAATCTGTTTTTGCAGACTTATTTTTGGTTTTTCTATAGTTTTCCATAATAAACTATGGTGGCGACTCCCCTGTTTCAAAATCAAATTATTTTTTTTGTTCGCCATTCCTCGTCGTGATACCGGTTACGACAGCAGCAAAGGAAAATGAACAAAAACCCTAAGAAACCTTAAGAGGATACTGGTAAAACAGGGACGATGAAGGAAAGATTAAGCAAATATGGAGAAGAGCTAACAAGACGACAAGACGTACCTCTTAAAGGAGAAGGAAAAACGAAAACCCTTGAAGCGTAGAGAAGAAAAGTGAAACGGTAGGAAGAAATGGCGTTTTCAATGAACATATGAAACTTGTTGTGGAAGTTTCATGAAAGTAATGGGAAAGTGCCAACTGTCGAGAGACAGTGACTAACGTCATGTCTTAATGATCTATTGTGATGTACAAAAACCAGAGAAATTCAAAATAAAAGAAGTTAAGAACCCTCAAAGCCTCTTCGCCTATTTGACTCAAGGTTGGGGCCTTGTGTCCCGATTGGGTTGGGAGGTGAATTTTAGGCCCAGAGCAAGATTATGAGGGTGCGAAAAGTAGCCCTCTCATGACTAAAAAAATGAGTAAATTTATGTCGCGACCCAATTCAGAGGCCCAATTACTATGACGGGGCACCAGCGTAAGAAAGCGCAAATAAATTGGCACTCTCTACAACCGTTGTTTGAATGTGGACGTTTTTGTTAGATTGTTAATATTTAATACTTGACCAATAATTAAAACCAAAGTCGTTAAAATCTAGCATCGAAATACGATAATGAAAAGGTATAATCAAAGAGATTGGAATGGTAGAAGGATATTTGATATTTGGGCTAGCTAAGAGTGATCAAAACTCTCCGCGGCTAGAACATATGCATATACTATAATGCTGTTCTAATTCAAGGAACTAAAGACCTTTTCCTATGTTCTTTAACGATAACTTCTTTTAGAATCATTTGTTCATGCTTCAAGATGTTGTGGCAGCTAGGCATTATTGAAAAGAATGGTTGGTATGAATATAATACCTTGTGACTTTGAAGATAAAACTTATGATGCTTTGAGCTTGCATATTAGATTGGTGGTAGTGACAATTTTTGTTTGAGTTTTAACTTTAACTTCAACCTTTTCTTCGACATCACGTTTTTCATGAGCATCAGACTTTGCTTCCGCGTCATCGACTACTTTCTTCAGCTTTTCATTGAGCTTCTTTCTAATATAATAAAGAACAACATAATGATGGCATTTTAATAGAAAAAAAAAACAATATAAATTACCAAATTTGACAATGTTTTAACTTTCAATCATTCATAACATATTTTAGTAATTTTGTTCTTCATAAATTTAAAAAATTAAAAATAATTCTTATTACTTTAGTTCATCTCAAAATTATATACTAATAAAAAAATTTTATGTTTTATATTTTTAAAAAAATAAAACATAAAAATTGATAATGATGATTAAAGTAAATAATAGGTAAAATTGTAGTGTTTTACTAGAAGATATAAATAATTTTAAGAATGTAAATAAAATTGTGAGAGGAAATAATAGTAATAATAACTTGAAGTAAGATTTAAAAAGAAAAAAATATACTTTGATATTACTGTTCCTGAATTAAATCCATTTGACACTTGCATTATTTAATAGAATGTTATATAATAATAATAAATATCAATAATTTGTGGTGTTTCATTGTGTTAAAATATCAACTCTATTTACAGAATATGTATGCCAAAAAGATGTAGTTTTTTCTAAAGCTAAAATTAGTCATTATTTAAAAAAACAATTCAAATTCTTTAAATTTAGTATTTAAAGATAGGTTTTTATGTTTTAGGAACCCTTATTGTTTTTAAATGAAATCAATAAATATCAGAATAAAAACGTAATTAAGAAAAAAAGTTTAAAAACTTAGTGTTTCGTTTATTATGTTACTTTTTAAATAATAAGAAGAATGTTCGAAGAGAAAGAATAAAACTTTTCAAGAAAAAAAAGACCTTAAAATGATTTTCCAAATGTATGGACGAAGAAGTATAGAGAAATGAAGAAGTGTAGAGAAAGGTTAAGACCCCACAAAGAGGTTACACGCAAGATTTCTCTCTATCTTCTCATCCGCCACTTCTCCAATTGGAAGCACACGCCAGAGTCTAATTTCTCAATCGTTCAACATTTTTCATGGTTCATAGCCACACCACGTCACGCCACTAACCTCTTTCTGCATCCTTGCTTCTCCCGTCATCCCTTCCTGAGATCCCAAATGGCCTCTGCGAGCGCCACCACTCTCTTCTCCTCTAAACCCGTGTTTCCCTCTGACAACCACTCTCTCTCCCCCTCTCCAACCATTCCCAAATCCTTCACTGGCCTCTGCAAGCCCTTTCATTCGAGGGTTCCCACTTCCATCCCCTTCTTCCGTTGCAGAAGACCAAAGTTCTTTGTCAGAGCAACTGTGAGTGTTTCTGCCTCACCCTCTTCTTCAATGCGGTCAAGTTTTTTCTTTTGGGGCTGCCTAATTGTGTCTGGTAATGCTCAAGTTTCAATTTTTCCTTGAGTCCATGGTTATCGGTGTAGTGAACTTGTTGGATGTCCTTGGCGATGTCGGGAAGGATTTCGGGAAGGATTTTGGGATTTGGGTGTTAGTTACCGTTTTATTGTTGATGTGTTCTTTTCCCCTTGAATGAATATGGATGTTTTTATATTTCCATTGGTGTGGGGTCGGGGGATGTTTTTGTTTGGATTGTGTAAAACCTTTTTTGTTCTTTCTGAAGGTGTAGCACCTAAGTAGAACTTGTTGGTAATGTTGCATGATAGTCGGAATGGTTTTTAGCAGTGGGAAAGTTCTGTAGTAGTTAGTCTTTGGCTATCTTTGGATTGAAATTTTATTTGAAGTTGTTATATTGTTACTGGTTATGTTTTGGACAAAATTGTTTCTTTTATTTCTAAAGACCTGAAGTATTGAGGGGTTTTTTATTTTGTGGGCACTTAATATTTGTTGATTTAAGACTTTCTCATTTTAAAATGCTTGAAATAACATTGGCTTTAGGGTAATACCTATGGTCTCTTTTGAATTGGAATTTGCTTTGGTGTGTTGATTAGGATTTTTAACTTGTATAAAGGGTAAAAGTCAAAATTTCAATGCACCTTTCATGCTTTTAAATATTTTTTTATTTGAAGTTTATTCATCCTTTTATACTCAAATCTTGTGGTGATTGAGCAGTTTCTAAACAATCAAGCTCTTAGTAGGGTTGTCTAACTTGAGTTTATATAAACTTCTGGAGGGTTGGTCAACTAAACAAGTAGGTTTATCTTAGACTAAAATATTTTTAAAAATATGTAATCATAGTATACAAACCAGTTATAACTTCACTATAAAGCATACCATAGTAACAAATAATAGTACAATCGTTCTTAGTGATCCAAGGTATGAACTTCTCAAATTTCAGTTCATTTTTGTTGCAAAAAAAAAAAAGTTTTATTTTTAGTAATAGCAAATAATAAAACAATTAATTAGCAAATACAAAATAAAATAACAGAGAGGAGGGTTGCTGGCCTTTGGGTTTGGACATACAGGTTTCAGTTTTAATAATGTATGAAGGAAGTTAAGGGTTCTATGCATACCTTCTCTAGCTTTCAGTAGATTGCAGGTTAGAAGGGTGTAATTGGTTCTTTCTCAGTTGCTGGCTTCCATTTGTGGCTAGCTAGTTTCTTTGGCTACTAAATTGTTGTAAGCTTTGTAGATGGCTGTCCTTTTGTATTGAGATTGCCATAGATCTGGTTCATGGTTGGTGACTGGTCAGAAGATTGACTGGTCTTGCTTGGTGGTTGATGGCGGCCATGGAGGAATGGTTGATGGCCAAGCAATACTCAAACATTGCATGGGTTACAATTGGTGGTGTGAACCCTGTTGGATCAAAATTTCAGCATCTCAAAATATGAATTTCTTTGGACAATTTTAATAAGAAAATTGAGAAATTAAAATGGAAAAATATGGATTGAGGTAAGAAAAGGAAGATAAACGCCACAATCTCTAAATATTAATAAGTTTAGGATGATTCATCATTTTGAATTAGGGAATTCTAGGATAGAATCAAAAGTAGTTCCTAAGAACCTAGAAAGAGAAAGATAATCCTCTTTGCAAAAATATTCAGATTAGTTCAATTATCTCCCTTCAAAATCTTAAAGTTCTTTATAAGCTGGCAGCAAGTATTAAATTCCTTTAAGGTTCCACTTAGGAATAAATTCCCACTAACACTTATTTTCCAGTAGAATTGACTATCCACCATCCCATCACCTATAATAATGGTTTGGGAAGCCGAAAAACACTAAAAACTGTTGTAGACATCCTTAAAAGACATCTGAAACATTTAAATAGAAAGAACTAGAAAAATTACATTAATAATGAAGGAAAAATGGGCTTAAGCAATTATTTAGTGGAACTATTAAAATCTAGCCCATCAATGCTTTTTCTAGGTCATGCAAAGTTGAGCTTGTCATATATTATCTGCAAATTGGGATTAAGTCTTCATCATCATCTAGAAAATAGCATTAGATCATGCAAATCAGTCCATCTTTTTTCCTCAAATTCTTTCAAGTGCAGTCTTTGGTAGAGTCCATCAAATTGTCACTTGGCTTTTGGGTAACTTGGGTTTCAGAACTAAACATAAAGAAAGCAAAACATATGAACACATGTTTTTTTTGGAGTTTTGAAGGGTTGTTTGCTTCATTTCTATCCACTCATGAACTTGTCCCTAAACTTGTAAGTTAATGCAAGTTCTTTTGAGTTAGCTGCCAAGCAAGTTTACAACCATTCTTGGCTTGGAATGGGGGATACTTTTTCTAAAACTGTGAGTTTAACAGCCACACTCTTAGCCTTGGAATGGTGTTCTTTTTTTTTTTTTTTATGTGCACTGTATTTTTAACATGGTTTTCTTTTCTAATCTTGTTCTAAAAAGTCAAACTTACTGATGGCATGACGATGGAAAGCAAATATAGCTTTGGCCATTAACACTCAAAATTTATAGGGGGATAAAAGTCTTGATCAACGGTTTAGTTAGGGCATTGGTTGTCTTAATTTTCTTTGTGACTGTTGAATTATGCAAAGTTTAGGATTTAGGGTTTAAAAATCATATATTATCAGCAAATTGGGATTAAGTGTTCTGTGTATCCAAAATAACATTTAACAGTATGTTTGGGACATGTGAAATATTTCAGTTCTATCCTCTCAGAAGAAAAAAGAAGTTTTTTGCTGGATAAGCTGTCTTTGGAACAATATGAAATTTGGTAAATAGTTTATTTTTTTCTTATATATGTGAAAATTTATAACTTAGTATCGTATATAAAGTTCTTTTTGGTTGCATCAAAACAAAATTAATTATCTTAAAACCACTTTTCAGCAAACTTATTCAAACAAAAATTAATTGGATTATAATGGTTTATAGCAATAATTGATTAATAAAATAATATGATTTTTGCAGTAGTTCCAAACCCACCCTTGGTGATACGACTATCATAGTGTGAATTAGGGAAAAGTTATACATATTATTTTCATCCTATCTTTCATATCGTGAGCCCCCTTTAGTGATTATATGCATATCAGATGTCAAACCAGCAATTACTCACTGGTTGGAACTCTAAAAGGCATATTCTTTTCATCCTATCTTTCATATAGCGAGCACCCATTTGAGTGGGTAAACAAATTTTTACACATGCTATTTTTCTATTCGGCTCCTTTTGGTGTGCACTAATACACTTTCTTGGGATTGTTTCACCTGTAAGGCTCTAACTTGCACATTAAATTCATTTTCTCAATGAGAAGATGGACTATTCGCTTGCATGTCGAATTGTTAAGATTACTGAATAAATTACTATCATCTTGATCATGCTTGTGCTTGTGCTGTACCACAGGTAATAAAGTGGAGATGTCCAAAGCAAACCCTCCCTTCCAACTGTGATACTGGTTTCCAAAAGAAACTGCTCTATCTAGAATCCATTGGTATTGACTCTTTCTCCCTTATTAAAAATCATCCAACGCTGATCACTACGTCCCTTACAGACATAAAATCCACCGTTGAATACATTACCTCCATGAATTTCACTGCGATTGAGTTTCGGCGTATGGTTGGCATGTGCCCTGAGATTCTGACCACCAATGTCTCAGACATCATACCTGTCTTCACCTTCCTTCATCGCGAGGTTCATGTGCGTTGTTCGGACATTAAGCGGGTTATAAATCGCCGTCCCAGGTTGCTTGTCTGCAGTGTTAGTAAGCGACTTCGTCCTACCCTATACTTCCTCCAAAGTATTGGCATTGAAGAGGTAAACAAGCATACTGACTTGCTATCATGTAGTGTTGAAGAAAAGTTCATGCCCAAAATTGATTACTTTGAGAATATTGGGTTTTCTCGCCGGGATGCAACTTTAATGTTTCGCAGATTTCCTCAGCTGTTTTGTTATAGTATTAAAAATAATTTGGAGCCTAAATACAGTTACTTTGTGGTTGAGATGGGTAGAGATTTGAAAGAGCTGATAGAATTTCCACAGTATTTCTCATTTAGCCTAGAGAATAGAATTAAGCCTAGGCATAAAAACTGTGTAGAAATGGGGGTGTGTTTTCCTCTCCCTGTCATGTTAAAAACAAGGCAAGGGAAATTTCAAAGTAGATTGGAAGTATTTGTAAATTCTTCAACACCCTTGAAAACATCCCCTTTGTGGTGTGCTGGCCGTGATTTTGATGAAGTATAGAATAACAATTGCATTGTACATTTAATTGCTCTTGTGAATTTGTAAGAAGCCATTAGGTGGTTTTGATCATCCAATTTGCAAATGTTTCTATCATCTGTGAAACCGTTTTGTGCAATTTCCAATGAAAAAAAGAAGCTTCTGCAAAAACTCTTTTCCAATGACATAAACTGAGCCTTAGTAACCTCTATATTGGTTATAAGTCGTCCTTGGTTATTGAACTTGAAATCTAGAACATGAATGAACTTTTATATTTGTACACCTATTTTAAAACAATGTTCAGTGTGAATATTTTTCTTTTGATGCTCGTATAACCTCTAACCCTCTCTGAACACGAATATAGCTGCAATTTTGGTTCCCGCAAGGTTCAAGCTCTGGAAAACATGAAACATGGACTCCCATAGTTTTTTGTGCACTCCGATGGGGATGGTTAAAAGACCAAACTAACCCCTGCTGTGGCCACCATCCCCTTGCAGTTGGGTTACTCTTGTCTGTTTTGTGTCACGGGTAGTCATGGATAGATTAAAGAAAGAAAATTATTATTGATTATGCAATATGCAAGTCATTATTTTTGAATAAAAAAATTTATTGATTATGAAATCTACATTCAAGAAGTTAAAAAGTAATAATTCAGACTTTTAAATTAGGTAATTTGAAAGTCTTATTTTATAAAAAAATAATTTCTAGATTATGTAATTTAGAAATTTGTTTCATGTAAATAATTTTTGAATTGTACAGTTCAGAAAAAATAACTTTTAGATTGTGTAATATAAAATATTTTTAGTCTAAAGAATTGTATAATTTAAAAGTTATTTTTTTTTTAAATTGTACAATCTAAATTATTTTTTATTTTTAAATTATAAAATTTGAAATTTTTTTCATGTAAAAAAATTAAATTGCATAATTTATAAATACTTTTTAAAGCAAAGGGTTTTCATAATTGTGGAAGTATCATAAGGAAATTATGGAAATAAAAAATAATCCATACAACAACCATAGGCATGTAGATCACGAAAAGGAGGAGAACTTCTTCCTGCACCTCCATTATACTTTTCATTATTCCAATAATAATCACAAGTAAATGACCAAAATGTCCATTAAATAAGTTTTTTTCACTTTGTTGCTTGAGCTTTGGAAACAACAGTGGTGTTGGTGTTGCGTTGAAGTGACGGTCGAGGCTAAAGTGAATGCACTTGATAGCGTTGGAGTGGCGGTCGTAGGAACGTTTTTGGGTGAGGACGGCGATTGCGTCATCGTTAAGATAAGTGGGTAGTATGTTTATTATACAGAATGAATTCCGTAAGTAAATTTTTACTTCTGAATTATACAATACGTAAGGTGTAAATTTAAACGAACTGCTTCCGGATTGTAATGTGCACCTACAATTTCGAAGTCTATAAATTTATAAAATTAGCTTTCGGATTGAGTAATTCACAAGTCAGAACTGCTATCAAATTGCAAAATCTAAAAGTATATAATTTTAGGAAAATGATACTTTGACACTGTATTTTCTCTTACTTCCGTTTGACACTTCGACGTGGCATGTGCTGTCCCATGTGACAATGAAAGAGAAAACGCAATTGTTTTTGGCATTCCACCCCTGAGACACGTGTGTGTTCCAAAATTACAAACAGCGAACCACTTATTTGAATTGAGCTAACTACTTAGTGTTTTCACCCCTGAGACACGTGTGTGTTCCAAAACTACACACAACGAACCACTTATTTGAACTGAGCTAACCACTTAGTATTTTCACTCCTCACACACGTGTGTGTTCCAAAACTACACACAGCGAACCACTTATTTGAACTGAGCTAACCACTTAGACATTCCACCCCGGAGACACATGTGTGTGTTCCAAAATTACACACAGTGAACCACTTATTTGAACTGAGCTAATCACTTAGTGTTTTCACCCCTCAGACACGTGTGTGTTCCAAAACTACACACAACGAACTACTTATTTGAATTGAGTTAACCACTTAGTGTTTTCACCCCTCAGACACGTGTGTGTTCCAAAACTACACACAGCGAACCACTTATTTGAACTGAGCTAACTACTTAGACATTCCACCTGAGACACGTGTGTGTTCCAAAACTACACACAACAAACCATTTATTTGAACTGAGCTAACCACTTAGACCTTCCACTCCTGACTCACATGTGTGTGTTCCAAAACTACACACAGCGAACCACTTAGGTGAACTGAGCTAACCACTTAGACCTACCACCCCTGAGACACATGTGTGTGTTCGAAAATTACACACAACGAACCACTTATTTGAACTGAGCTAACCACTTAGACATTCCACCCCTGAGACACATGTGTGTGTTCTGCTCTCCCTCTCAAATTGCCCTGCATTTTTAGAAGGCAAATGACAAAAATCACCCTTGCAAAAAGACAAAGGTAAACCACGTAAGCCAAAAACAACTGCGTTTTCTCTTTCATTGCCACGCGGGATAGCACATGCCACGTCGAAGTGTCAAATAGAGGTAAGAGAAAATGCAGTGTCAAAGTAACATTTTCCATAATTTTATAACGTTGATTTACGGATTGTACAATGCGAAAAGGTGCATTTAAAGATAAAATTACGGATGGTAGAATCTGTAACCTAAATTTGGCTTACGGATTGTACAATCCGGAAGTATGTAATTTTATAACTTTCAACTTATGGATTGTAGAATCTATAAGCCAAATTCGGCTTACGGATTCTACTATTTGGAAGTATTAAATATTATATCTTTTAGGTTTACGGATTGTAAAATCTGAAAGTATATAATTTTGAACTTTTACCATACGGATTGTATAATTCGTAAGTAAAATTTGGCTTACGAATTCTGCAATCCGCTAGTACATAATTTATAACTTTGGCTTACGGCTTGTAAAATTAGGAAGTATATAATTTATAACTTTGGCTTACAGGTTGTAAACTTCAGTAATGTGCTAATTGCTAATTGATGGATCGACAATTGTAAGTATTTTTTCATTAAATTTATGATTTAAGTTAAATAGATCTAAATACATTTTATTCATGCAGGCTACCGTGGACAAATGGATGACAATTTTGGACATGGGTTATGCCATTGCTAGTAGATATAATGTCATACTGGTTTGCTTATCAATAAAGCAAAACAACTAGTAGGTCATCCTCAACACGAGGGCTAATATATGGATGTGAGATATGCATAAACCAATCCATATATTCATCTGAGTGTGCATGTGGATCGAATGCTACGGTTAGACCGGTGACCAAATAATTAGCAAAATGTAACAACCTGTCGTCAATGATCGCAAAAACACCATCATTAGATTGTAAAGCGACAACTGGAATTCTCTGTTCAAACCCTAACTGCCACAATACACAATCCAACATATATCTCTGAATAGTCATTTCATACCGGATAAAACCCATAAATAAGGAAATCGACTCAAATGGCCGAACTGATTGATGTGAACCATGTGTAATCTGAAAGCTTTTTGGAACAACCAATCTAAAATGGAATTAAACAATGACAACAAATGATTTTAGTTTATGAACCTATACAACAATAACACCGATGCGACAAGGCAATGGGTAGTTAAGGCGATTCCTGATAGAGATGATGGTCTCGACGTTGAGTCTGGAACACTAAAGTGAAGAAAGGAGCAACGAGGCGACAATGTTGGAAAAGCACAAGGACAAATGAAGAGGAATGAAGTAGAAGAGAAAAATTAGGCTAAAAATATATATTTAGTTAATGATATTTTGGTCTTTTGAGCACCTGCATGTGTTGCACATGTAAACTATGGGGGTGTGAGAACAAAGTGATATAAACAAGATTAGTGTTAGCCTATGAAAATCCAATTTCTAACTTAAGCCTTCACCGAGGCCCAAGAGTACAAAACAAATGCATTAACAATTTTCTACAGGCTTTATCATTTTACCACCCATGTTTTAAACATGCACCCTTATGGGGTTGATAAAATGTCAAAATTGTCCTTGATAAAAATCATTTTGGATTGCACTATCTAGAATATATTTATGGATCTGAAAATGCCTTTTAGAATGTAGAATATGGAATTCTTTAATACATTTTGGATTGTACAATCCAAAATGCTTTTGTTTTTTTTCTAAATAAATGTTTCAGTAATGGAACCGAATATTAGGTAAACAGAAAATCACAACTTTGATTGCATCATATTGAATACAATTAAAAATGTAAACAAAAGTAAAAATCGTATGGAATAGTAAAATCAATTTGTGTTGATCAATAAACTCAATTGTTTTCAAGGTTAACATATATAATAAAATCATGTTAGGAATCACTATGAAACCTGACATCTCAATTAGGCTAACACCTCAGGCTTCCTGATGCAAACCCGTCTCCAAAATTGCAGACAAGAATAAGATGACACTAAGAGGGCTTTGATCAGGAGCTTATCAAGAGATTGGGGCAATCCTACTTTGCATATATACCTAGCATAAAATTCTCCCTTTTAGAGGAGCATGCCAATGAATGTATCTGAGGTTGTGCGATCCCAGTTTCCTTTCAAACCTCTTCAACTTTTTATCCCACATTTTCATCCACCCATGGATTCAAGCGCATGCATTAAAATGTTTTAAAGGAAAAAGTCAATAATGTCCCAATTTTAACAATAACTTCAGGATTTGCAACATCCCTCATTTTCAAGAACAAATTTCAAATGAATTCAACCATGGCAAAAAGAACAATTGACTTTGAATGTCAACATCAACATAAAAAAAAGATAAAAAAGAATTACAAAAAAAAGAGCAAAAATCAAAAGAGTGGCTGTCACGCATTCATCGACCATCTTTAGCATAAACATTCTTTAATATTCTAAATGTGAACATCGCAAAATTTAAAAAAAAAAAAATAAAGTCTCACACATTCTTAAATGCATTTCATAAACTTTGATTCATTTGTACATGCATTTTCAACCAAAAAAAATGATGAAAAATAGAGTCTGATATACATGCGTTTTCATCCAAAAATCGAAAAAGAAATCTCATGCATTCGTACATGCATTCTCATAGAGTCTGATGTATTCTTACATGATTTCAAAAGTAATAAAATAGAGTTTTATGCATTCTTACGGGCATTTTCATAGAACCTCACGCACTGATACATGCATTCTCATTCAAAAATGAAAAATTGAACAAAAATGAATAAATAGTCTCATGCACTCGTTTATGCACTCTCATGGCATTCATGCATCTAAAAAAGGGACAAAGATCGATAAAAAAGAGTCTCATGAATACATTTATGCACCCTCATTCCACCTATGTATTTCTTTCTAAATGTCAACATCTCCAAAAATGAACAACAAAAAATAGAGTTCATGTATTCATCCATACACTCTCATTGAGAAAAATGAACAAAATTGAAAATATAGAGTTTTCATACATTCATACATGCACCCTCATCTAAAAAAAAAAGAAAAAAAGAAAACCAAAATAGAATCTCATGCATTCATACATGCATTTTCATAGGGTCTGATGCATTCGTACATGTACTTTCAAATCAAAAAATGAAAAATAGAGCATTTTTATAAATAATAACAAAAATTGAGTCTCATGCATCTGTCCATGTACTCACATCCAAAACAACAAAATAGAGTTTTATGACGCATCCATTCGTACATGCATTTTCATTCAAACAAAAGTGAAAAGTGAAAAGGGTACATGCATTCATCCATGCCCTCTAATTCATCACAAGAATAGAAAAAATGAAAAATATTGAATACGTTCATGTGTTCATGCACTCACCTCAGAGCATACATAATTTAAAATTCATTTCGGCATTCACCTTATGTTAGCCTAGCAATTTCAATTTGTTTTCAAACACCAAACCTTTCCTCGGGTTTGGTCAAACATTTTTCTCAAATCATTTTTTTAAAAAAGACCCTCTCCTCAGGATTGGTCAAACCTTTTTCTCAAATCTTTTTCAGAAAAAAGAGACTCTCTCTTCCGTATTGGTCAAACAAATTTCAATCTGTTTTCAAACACCGACCCTCTCCGCAGGATTGGTCCAGACTTTTTTCAAATCTTCTTCAAATGTCTCAATCTTTTACTTTTCAGCATGTGACGATGCCCCTCTACGTTTTAATGGTCTCGATCTCACTTTTACTTTTCAGCACATAATAGTGTGTGAACCTCTACAATGTAATGGTTTCGACTTCACTTTTACTCTTCAGCACGTGACGGTGAGTGACCCTCTACTTTGTAATGACTTTGACCTCACTTTTACTTTTCAGCACGTGACGGTGCGTGACCCTCTACAATGTAATGGTCTCGACTTCACTTTTACTTTTCAGCACGTGACGCTACGTGACCCTCTACTTTGTAATGGTCACAACCTCATTTTCTCATTTCCAATCTTTCAAACAGTGACCTCTCTTATGGAGAATTATCCAGATGCTTGAAATTTTCTTTTTCTTTTTTAAGCCGGACGAAATTAGTGTTTTCGTCTTTACTTAACTTTTACTCTGATAATATGAAATTTTAATTTTCAAATTATCTAGTAAAATGTAAGTAGAGAGGGACAGTTGTCAACACCCAATTAATTTTAAAAAATAAAAAAAATATTTCTAATTAATTTTCAAAGAAAATTCAAAAAAATAGTCATTTAATTAAATTTGAATTTTATTGTTTTCTTTTATAATTTTTTGTCTTTCGAAAAATAGGTGTAGTTTTTGATTTCATAAATTTTCGTAATCTGTCGCAATCGGGATCGCAACAGGGAGACGATGATCTGAAGAGAAAACTATAATAAGTTTGAAAAATTGAAAAAAGGAGTCGCCACCATAGTTTATTATGAAAAACTATGAAAAACACGGGAAAAAGGGATAAGGCAAGTTCGCGAAACCGGATTTACAGTCCGAGAGTCAGTTACGTGTGGGGAAGATATTAGCGCCCCCACAATGCCCGTCCTAAGATGGTACCTTTAATTAAATAAGTAAAACGAGTGTGGCTTTTCAACATGTTTATTTTTCTCAAAAAGACACAAAAATGCAAATAAAAGAAAATATATTTTTTATTTTATTTTGGGGCGCAACAAAGTTTTGACCTTGCTCCTACGTATTTTCATCAGGGATGGAAAATTAGGTTTAAGTAGTTCTGTATAGAAAAAGTGTTGGTTTGTTGGTGAAATTTTATATATTTTTTCATTTTTGAAAATTTGATATTCTTATAATTTTGAAATTTGATATTTTTGGAATTTTATAGTTCGTTAATTCGAAAGTCTCGAGTTAGACGTTGTTCAACGCATACAACCACTTGAACGTCTAAACGAGACAAAGCAGTATCGGGTTAAAGATGTGAGTGATCAATTGAATGTTTAACCAAAATAATTATTTATTATATTTTTTAATTTTAAATTTTAGAAATCAAACAATAATTTTAATTTAAATTCCACGTGATGCCTATGGTCATTTGATATTTAATTGTATTATGAATTTTATCGTGTGAGAATAATAAAAATCAAGATTATTGTAAGAAAAATTTATTATTACATAAAAAAATAAAATAAAATATTATGATGTATAAAAAAAGAATGCAGAACATTTAGTAAAAATAAAGAACAATGATGTGAAGGTGTATAAGAACGTGAAGGTTGCAAATATTGGATCAAAAATAAGAGCCCAAATTTTTTTTAAGAATGTGGTATGGAAAGAAAAGGGGCGCAAATACTCCATGGGTTTGACAAAGAGCAGTATTCAATGCTATGAATCTAAGAGTTCCCATCCGCTCAGTACCACTGATTCCCTCTTGTCAATTCCTAATTTCCTCCGGATACACAAAATTCATTTCAAAAAATATATATTTATTTCTAACTAACTTCAAAAAGAGAATTAAAAAAAAGAGAACTTATTTAATCGAATGTGAATTTTTGTTGTTAAAATATATGTTAGAAAATCAATCAAAATTCCTTTTTAAATTTTATTCTTCTCTTATTTTAAAAAAAATTTAATAATAATAAAAATAATAATAATAACAAAATACAAAATTGTGGATCTATCAAAACTACCACCTCTTGGGTCAGCCATCATCTCTTTTCACACCCCTAGCATCAAAGCCCAACCCTTTTTCTCTTCTCACACTCCCTGATCATTGACGCACCCTCGTCCCCCTGCAAGAAGGATCCCGAGGCAGGCAAGCCAGGGAATGTACCCTGAAAAAAGAGAGAGGAAAGCAAGGTTAAAAGAACACAAGAAATACACTAGAGAGGGGGAACAAAAAAGACGAAGAGAAGAAAGGGAATTACATAGAGTTCCAACGGACTGCTGAGATTCTGAGGAGAGATCGCTTGGAGTTAGGGGGAGAAGAAAAAGAAGAAAAGCTTAGAGAGGTATCATGATTCTTGCTTCCTGCTTCTTGGTCTCTCTAATGTGTTTTTACGTTTGGAAACTCTGAATGATTACATGCTTCCTGTTCCATTGATTTCTTACTTGCTTTAGCATTGTGTTTCCGCATATACCTGTTAATAAATATAACGCAAACGTCATGAAAGAAAAAACTCAAATCAGAAGGAACAGAGGAATTAAACTTAGACGTAAGCATAAGAGAGGAAGAGGAGAAAGAACCAAGTGTTGCGTTCTCGCACCTCTGTTTTTCTCAAACCACCCAAGCAACACTCTCCCTCTCACTCTCTTTACCGCTCTCTCATGCTCATAAACCCATGATTCTATACACCACCGGCTGACAGAACCGAGGCCATGAACGTCGGCAGAACCGACGATTTCCACGTCGCCACCCTTTCCCTCATGTCGACCATCATCCCCACTATTACTCCGTCAACGTAGGAAATCCCACAGCCCTCCACTTACCTCGTGGCATTATACCATGCGCATTCTCATCGCCAATAAACACCACAGAATACACAAGGTCGCCACCGAACCTAAGCTGCGCCTCTGCAAGCTAACCTTTGCCCACAAACACTATGCAACCCCACTGACGCACTGTTAAGCACCTGTCCCCATTCACCTTCCTCTCCTCTCCCATTACGTCCTCCAACGCCACCAATGGCATTTCCATAATCACCTAAGCCTCTTCCATCTTCTTCGTTCCCACCATGTCTCCCCTCTTACCCGCAAGCATCACAAGGTCCCGAACCATAAGCCAACAAGCAATGCCTACAACCCGAATGCTCCTCCACTCATCCCCAACCTCTTCATTCCTCGCCTTACAAACACACTGAACCTATTTCACCACACCACCTCTCTGCCCTCAAGTCACACCATGTGCTCCTTTTCCTTCACCACTATCTCCACCAAAACCGACAGAGCAATCGTCTCCTTCTTCCTTGCCCAGCGTCACCCTATGCCCTCACTTCCTCATGCTTCCTTACCTCCAACGCCGACGAGCATAATAGTTCCCTATAAAACCTCGTCACCCTACCATCATCTTCTCCGCCTACCCTCACTCTATTTTTTTTCAAGCCATGTCTTCCTTATCACCTCCAGATCCACGTAGCAGCCAACCCAAAGGAGCCACATGGTTCTCCCTACGCCGCCAGGAAGCCACCATGCCTTCCAACCCCAGCCTTGACAAAACGGCACCTCCCACACTACCTCATCACAACGCCACCATGCCTCTTTACCACCTTTACCATTCTCGGCCACCACCATGCACCACCGTCTTCACCATAAAGCTTCCGATTCTTCAAACAACACCTCCAACCAAACTACCTTCTCCTCCAATAGGCTCTCGAACCACTAAACGTCACCACCACTTCCTAGGTCTACCCCGCAACAGCACTAACAACCAAAACAACGCTCCCTCCATGCCTCCAAACCACCATCTTCATTGTCATCTCCACCCTAACCTCCAACAACCCTCACAAAACACCACAACTACTACCATGAACCCCTTTATATCCATGCCTTTGAACCAAACCACCGTGCAGTCACCATACCTCCCACACTGCCTCATCACGTCACCATCCCCACCAACGTTGCCTCGCTCCACACTAACCCACAAACACCACGTCACAGCTAGGGAGCCACTACCATGCCATGCGCACGCCTTAAGGTCACTCTCTTCCTCGTCAAAATCACCATGCATGGCCTCCACCCAATAACCACGAAACCACCAGGTTACGCATCATGCAAGCACCAGCTACACCACCGTCAACCACCAAAAAACCAGCGCCTGTACCCACCGCCGCCAACCTACCTTACGAGCCTCCACTTAGCCAAACCTCCTTGCTATCCCTCTCTTCTCCCCTGTCATCACCTCCACACCACCGTGCCCTCTAACCTTGCCCACCAGCATCTCCCCGCCACCGTGAGTACCACCAAGAGTCAAACTGTGAGCCACAACACCGAATCCATGAACCTCACCTCACCGAGCAACCAAAAGTGCTCTAACCGCCGCCGCCGTCACCTTTGCCAACCGCGCCTTCCTATGCCTCGAGGCAAGCCTTCCTTGCCCCCCGTAACGCCACGTGGGCGCCTCAAACCCTAATGGGTTAGTGGGGTTGTTCTTTACACCCCATCTGTTTGGGCTTGCAGCCCCACATCTCCTAGATTCCGAAAATACCCCTGATCATGGTTGGGTTTCTGATTAGTGGAGTCACTGCCTGCACCCCCATTAATTAGGTTTTTCACCTATAAGTGCCTGAATCCCGAAAATGCCCCTGGCTTGGTTTCTTTAAAATTTTCATTTTTTTTTACTAAAAAAATAATAATGCTTTAAAAGTTTAATGTTAGGCTAAGTATTTTAAAAGCCTTTTTCTCATGTAAAGAGAGACATTTTGAATAAAACTTTCGATTAATTTCTTAATTGACAGCTCACGTCATATGGGGATTAATTCGGGAAACTTTAATGTCATTTGGAATATTAAAGGGCTATACGCGTCAAACGATATCCAAAATGAAATTTAATTTCAAAAAAATACTAATTTCTGGAAAATTAAAAATATATCAAAAATCTTCAAAACTAGAAAAATATATCAAATTCTCAAACAAACAATTTTCAAACCATAGAACTACGTAACCCTAATTCTCCATCCCCGATGGAGATACGTAGGAGCGAGGTTAAACCTTGTCGGGACCCTTTTCAAAATAAAAAGTATTTTGTTTGTTTTAATGAAAGATGAACATTCCGAAAATTACACTCATTTCATTTTATCCAGTTAAAGGTACCGTCTTAGGACGTGTGCTGTGGGGGGCTAATACCTTCCTCACGCGTAACCGACTCCCGGACTCCCAATCCGGTTCTTCGCAAACCAGCCTTATCCTTATTTTCTTTGGTTTTCCATAGTTAACCATGAAAACTATGGTGGCGACTCCCCTTATTTTGAAAACCTATTAATCTTTATTTTTTGGATCACCATCCCCGTCGTGACCCCGATTGCGACACCTCCCAACCAATAAATCGTTGCAATTCATCAGAGATAAGTCGTGCAATGTTGATAGTGTAGTCATCTTGCATCATAAAAAACAACAAATTACACCTGGGTACATTCACATCAGACACATGCCCTATCACATTTGACAGCATAAATGTGAGTCAGACTTGGGCCAGTGTCTTCATATCTCTTCTTCGAATTCTTGTCTGCTTTCCAAAAGGTGCAATTTGATATCCTTTTCCCAGTGCACACAACACAGCAGCCACCTTGTGGTTACTGAATCCTTTCCTCTCACTTTGTAGTTTCTGAAATGCACATTTCTCTAACTGATCTGGAAACGAATATCCCAACAAGTCATCAATTGCTTGTGGACTGTATGGAATCCACCTTCCTCTCACCATCGTCTTCCTGTCTTCCCTTTCTTGCTTCTCTGCCCATGCATTGGCATAAAACTCCCTCACAACATCAGCATCAAACCTCCACAAAGGTTCTGCCAGCTTCTTCCAATTCCTCCTCAAGAGTCCCATTAGAAACACATTATACTCACCAGGGTTCAACTCTACCCTTCTCTCAGCAATAAAACTCTACTTTTTAATTTCTTCGAATCTTCTTTCTTTGTTCAGGTTGAAGAACTGCCTAGCCTTTCTTTGTGCTTGCACATTGTTCGAGTTTTTGCTCTCAGGAACTCTTCTAGGTGGGATAGCTTCATCAACAAACGATACATTCCTTCTATTCTGCAATTGTTGTCGCACAAGAGTAGTATGCTTAAATATTGGCATCTTTAACCAAAAACAGAGTTAGTAACAATAGTATCGCTCTAAAACGTAAATTTCTCACACCTCTACCAACCAAAAGCCACAAAAATTGAAAATTTTCTCTGTATTAACCCAAATATACTAATACACAGTAATAGTAGAAAGCTTATTGTCAATGGAAAATTCATTACTACACATTAATCCTACCTCTATCATATCCACAAGGAATCATCATCTAAAGATGGAGGAAGAGTTTGAAAGATTTTTACCTTAATTCCCCAAAGTCTAGGTTAGAGGCAAAGAGAATGTCGAGAGAACTGAAAAGGTCGGTTCAAGAGTTGTAGTGAGAAGTGACCTTGTGAAGCAAGGTACTTTTCAGATATATTTTAACTGAACTCTTCTAAAGCATGCCATGTGCCAAATAGCCTAGGCTTTATTTTCAGCTCAAATTAAAAGGTTTTTAATTTTTTTTTAGAACGAAATTAAATCCACTATGAATTTAAACTATCCTACTTAAAAATTCTACCTAAACTAAAAAATATAAAGATTAAAATTAAATACTTCACTCTCTAAATACCCTAAAAAAATTATAAATGCTAAAATTTTAAATTTTTAAATTTTAAATGCTGGATTGTCTTTTAGTAAGTGCTCGTTTAACGTCATATAGGTTGACGTGTGAACTTTAATCACTAAATGTGATCATTGTGATGAGTCTCTCAATCTCACCACCTTTGTAATGTTTCAATCTCTGACCATTCACCATCTAACTTCTTTGAGATTTAGCATCTTCTATCTCAACTACTCCATATGGTTTGACCTGTTTAACCACAAAAGGTCCTGACCACCTTGATTTCAATTTGATTGGGAATAACCTCAATCTAGAATTGAACAAAAGAACTAGTTGCCTTGGCTGAAAATTTCTTTTCAATAACTTCTTATCATGATAAGCTTTTACATGCTCATTCTACAACCTAGATGACTGATATGCATTTAATCTCATCTCCTCCAACTCGCTCAATTGAATTTTCCTCTTCTCGGTAGAAACTTTAGAATCAAAATTAAGCCACTTCAGTTCCCAAAAAGCTACATGTTCCATCTCCACAGGAAGATGACAAGCCTTACCATAAATTAACTGAAATGGAGACAAAGTTATTGGTGTTTTAAATGTTGTTCTGTATGCCCATAAAGCCTCATATAATTTGATCAACCAGTCCTTGCGTGAGGCCGCCATTGTCTTCTCCAAAATCCTATTTACCTCTCTGTTAGAGACCTTTGCTTGGCCATTAGTTTGAGGGTGATAGGTTGTAGCTATTTTGTGTCTGACCCCATAATGCTCCAACACCTTTTTCAATTGTGCTTTGCAGAAATGTGCTCCTCCATCGTTGATCAATACTTTTGGGGTGCCAAACCTACAAAAGATATTTTTCTTTACAAATTTTATAACAGTTTTGGAATTAGCTTTTTGAGTTGGGATGGCTTCAACCCATCTTAAAACATGTTCCAACTACCAGCAATATGTACTCGTTAGAAAATGAACTTGGCAGTAGACCTATGAAATCAATCCCCAATAGTCGAACACCTCGATTTCTTGAATATTCTGCAAAGGCATCTCATGCCTTTTTGAAATGTTCCCAGTCCTTTGACAATTATCACAATGCTGCACATGCATATGTGCTTCCTTGAACAATGTTGGCCAAAAGAATCCTGATTGCAGAACCTTTGCAATTGTCCTCTCACCATCGAAATGTACTCCATAGGGTGAATTATGGCAATGCCATAGAATATTCTTTGCTTCTTTGCTTGTCGCACACCTTCTTAACAAATTATTTGCCCCTATCTTACATAAGTAGGGATCATCCCAGACATACTGATTTGCTTCCTTGAATAACTTCTTTCTTTGCTTCCGGTATGATTCCCACAACTTTGAAATTTGCCATATCAGCAAACCAAGGTCTTTCTTGTACTATCAGCAATTTTGCATTAGGAAATTCATCCACCACTTCAGTCTCTTGGGAAGTAACTTCATCATTAGCCAACCTAGATAAATGATCAGCTACATGATTTTCACTTCATTTCTTATCTTTGATTTCCAGATCAAATTCTTGTAGCAACAACATCCACCTAATCAGGCTTGGTTTTGACTCTGGTTTGGTCAACAAATATCTGATAACAACATGATCTGTTTACACAGTAATCTTAGAGCCTATGGGATAAGCTCTGAATTTCTCCAAAGCATATACTATCACCAACAACTCCTTTTCAGTAATGGTGTAGTTACTCTAAGTATCATTCAACACCTTGCTAGCATAGTGTATTACATAAAACAGTTTCCCTTTCCTTTGTCCCAGGACTGCTCCCACTGCATAGTCACTTGCATCACATGTAAGTTCAGAACTACGATTCCAATAGGGTGCAGTAATAATTGGTGCAGTAGTGAACTTTTCCTTTAAACTTTCAAATGCTGCAACACATTCTTGATCAAATTTGAACGGTGTATCGTTGTTGAACAAATTGCACAATGGGTGACTGTAGAATCTAGGATGACCAAGAAAAATTCTTATTCCTTTGACATTTGTGGGTGGTGGCAGCTTCTCAATGACTTCCACTTTCGCTTTGCCAACTTCAATGCCTCGCTCTGAGATTTTAAGTCCTAGTACAATTCCTTCAGTCACCATAAAATGACATTTTTCCCAGTTGAGATCTAGATTAGTCTCCACACATCTTCTCAATATTGTATTCAAATTCTCCAAGCACGAATAAAAGATGAACCAAAAAGCTGAAAAGTCGTCCACGAATACCTCAATACTTTTCTCCACCAAATTTTAGAAGATTGCTAGCATACATCTTTGAAAGGTAGTAGGTGCATTACATAGTCCAAACAACATTTTTTTGTATGCAAAAATACCAAATGGACATGTAAAAGTTGTTTTTTCTTGGTCTTGTAGATCCACTGTAATTTGGTCATAACTAGAATAGCCATCCAAAAGACAGTAGTGCGCTTTCCCTGCTAATCGTTCCAACATTTGATCCATGAAGGGTAATAGAAAAAATGTTGCTTGATTCAGCTTCCTATAATCAATACACAGTCTCCACTTAGTAACAATCCTTGTAGGGATCAATTCATTCTTATCATTATGGATGACAGTCACTCCACTCTTCTTTGGAACCAGCTGCACAGGACTCACCCACACACTATCAGAAATTGGATATATCATTCTAGCTTCTACTAATTTCCGTACCTCTTTCTTCACAACTTCTTTCATTACAGGATTTAATCTCCTTTGCAGTTGTGTAACAGGGTTGAAATCTTCTTCCATGTGAATGCGATGTATACAATAAACTGGACTAATTCCCTTCAAATCAGATAGTTGCCATCCAATTGCTCCTTGATTTGCTTTCAACACATTAATCACTCTCCTTTCCTCCTCTGCAGTTAAGGAACTGCCAAGGATTACAGGTTTCTTCTCATTCCCTTCCAGAAAACTATATTTTAATTGAGGAGGCAACACCTTTAATTCTGGTTTCTCATTCCACAAATCCTTCCTAGTCACTAGTTCTTTCCTGTTTCCTGCATTTTGAATAGTTACTTTAGCTTGATCTAATTCAACAGTTAGTTTTAACACCTCTTCATAATCAATATCAGCAAGCTCCTCTGTTGGTTTAGTGATAACCTGTAGTAACACATTTGAGTCTCCCATATTTCTCTGCACGTTGCAAGATACCTCCTCTAGAACATCAATTCTGAAACAATCATTCTTATCATTGGGATGTTTCATGGCTTCGAATACATTAAAACTCACCTCTTCATTCTCTACACATACTTTCAGTTTCCCTTTATCAACATCAATAATAACCTTTGATGTTTTCATGAATGGCCTCCCCAATATAAGACGTACTTCCACATCTTCCTCTATATCCATTACCACATAATCTACTGGAAAGAGGAATTTAACAACCTTTACCAGTAAATCTTCAACAATACTGTAAGGATGTTTAATAGATCAATATGCCAGTTGCAATGTCATACGAGTAGGTTTAACCTCCACATCTTCGATCCTCTTCAACATGGATAACGGAATCAAATTGATGCTTGCACGTAAATCCAACAGTGTTTTACCTACATATAAATTTCCCACTGTAATTGGTAATGTAAAACTTCTTGGATCACACGATTTTTGAGGAATTGCTTTCTGAATGATAGCACTACATCCTGCCTCCAACTCCACGGTCTATTCTTTAAGAAATTTTCTTTTCTTTGTAAGGAGTTCCTTCACAAACCGAGAATAAGTAGGCATTTGTTGTAATGCCTCAGTAAAATGAATGTTAATCTGCAGACTCTTCAGGATTTTAGTGAATCTGATGAATTGACGTTCAACTTCTTTTCTGGAGGGTGCATTGACGTTCAACTCCTTTAGGTTGGTCTGTGTATTGGCAGAAAATTGACCTCCTTGCTGATCTGCTGATTGCTTGGCCAATTGCCCCACTTGAGTTTCAAGATTTCTGAGAGATGCCTCATGATACTTTTGATTTGATAAAGATGCTTGCCTAAACTTTTCAAGAGTGTCTTCTAATTTACTCGATCTATCCTGAAGTGTAGGATATTGCTACTTTTGTTGCTGAAACATTGGCTGTCTATCAGAAGTACCAGTTTCCTACTTCCATCCCCAATTCTGGTTTGGGTTATTTTTCTAGCCTTGAGGTGCATTGTTCTAATAATTTCCTTGCTAACCAGTCAGCCTACCTGGATTTCCCATTTACTGTGCTTCTTCTCCTCCTGCATTCTGCTGAGAACAATTTCCATTTAAGTGATTGCCTCCACAGATGTCACAACACAATGGTGGATTTTGGTATGTTACAGGTTGTGTAGATGGGACAACCTGTAATTGTTGTGATAGCTTTGCCATCTATTGAGTCAATGCTCTCATATGCTGTGTCAAAATTTTGTTATGTGCTAAGATTGCGTCTGAAGTATTTAGCTTAAACACACCCTTCTTTTGAACATTTTGTCTATCATATTGTGCTTGATAATCTGTGGAAGCCAAGGAATCAATAATTCGAGTTGCCTGCTCCACATCCACTACCATCATAGTGCCTCTAGTTGCTACATCTAAAATCATCTTTGTATCTGACCTCAATCCATTGTGAAAGATATTGAGCTATGCAATTTCTTCAAAACCATGATTAGGACACCTTCTAAGCATAACCTTAAATCTCTCCCACGCTGCACAAAATGCTTCATCTACTCCTTGGCAAAAATTTGAGATATCTGACTTAGCTTTTATGTAGCGAGGATAAGTGAAAAAACTGTGTAGAAATTTTTGTTCTACATCACTCCATCGCTTTGATTAGGGTGTGACTTCAGCCACTCCTTTGCTTTTCCTGCTAACAAAAAAGGAAACAACCTCAGATACATTGACTCCTTGTCTCGTTCCTCAAATCCCATTGTAGAAGTGAACTCATATAATGTGGATAAATGAGTATAAGGGTTCTCATGATCCAATCCTGTTAATTGATGACTACTTATGAGAGTTAAATATACAGGCTTCATCTCTATTGCTTGAGCTGTATTAGGAATAACAATGCTCGAAAAATATCTGTGCCCCTGCTACAGAGCGTAATCGCCTAGTATTCCCCTTGGTTGAGGATTTTCACGTTCATCCAGATTTGCATCTGCCATATTTGCACCACTATTCTTTTTCGCTTCACGAATTTTCCGTTCACGTTTCTTCCTTTGTCGAATTTGCCTCAATGTCTTGTTGATCTCTAAATAAAAAAGTATTTGCTCTCGATTAACCTGATTTCTCAAATGCATAAATCACTACAAATTTCGTTAATAACACAGGTTTCACAATCAACAGAATAATAGTTTTCCACAATCATATCAATGCAAATTCCAATTCCAATTTTTCATCGTTCCCCGGCAATAGCGCCAAAAACTTGTTACTCGCTTGTTCAACAAGTTTACTGAGTACTCAAGTGATATAGAAAATAAGTAAGAATATTGTATCCACAGGGAACAAAATTTATAATTGAGAATTGAAATTGAATCAAAGTGTTGTGGATAAGAACAAATGTAATTAGAATATATTGAATTTGAGTGAATATTAAGACTTTAAAGCAACGTAATTAACAATTGAGTTAATGAAATTTATATTAATAAAGGTCCTGGGATTGAATTGCATTAATCTACTTCTTATACACTCTTGGTCCATTGTCGTTAACATCAACTCTTTCAATTACCATTCTGTGTAAATAAAGATCATTTAACCTGATTCTCTAGTATTGGAATTCATAAACTAAAATACCAAGCTCTCTCCCGAGTTACTTGAATATACTAATCAGCATTAAGCACAGTTGCTATAAACACTCATTACATTATAATTCATCCCTGAACTTATACATGCAATTAGTAATACATTTGATTCCAAAATTCAAAAACTGTTTTCTAGTCACAATGAGAATTCTAATATAAATCAATGAAAGTTTAAAACGTCAAGAGTGCATTCAAAATTGAGAAATTACATTCAATCCCAAAAATAAGGAACTTAGCTTCTCATGGTAGCCATGGAAAATACAAGAGAAACTAAAAGAACAATGATCTCCTTCCAAGCAGCAACCGTCAATGAATGATCCTTCCTTTGACCTAGTTTTTGGCCTTTTATAACTCTCTTTCTCCTCGTTAGGTCAACCTGCAACCGTTATTTCGTGAAATTCAATTTTGATTCTCCACTGCAACTTGCACGTCTTCAAATTAGGGCTAGACTTGAATATTCTTTAAGTGAGTTTTAGCCCAAGCTATATCCCTTGCTCAAGCCAAAAGTCACTTATGATCTTTCTCTACATTTTTCCTCTGATCCAACTTCCCTTTTGCTCTTCACTTTAGATTTTTTTTAATCTCAACAAAATTTGCTCTTGTACCACAAAAACTTAATAAATAGTAAAATCAATCATAAAAAGAAACTAAACTTTAAATTCAAACAAACTTAATAGTTAAATAAACTTAAAAACGCAGGAAATTAACTACAAATTAAAGCTTATCATATGACTGATCTGGAATTTACTGCAAATACTGTTTATCTGGTAGTTCTGGGTAATTCCTGATCACAGTTTATAATCGGCTAATTGTTTTCGCTTTTGTTCTTATTCTTTTATTGTTTATTGATTTTAGTAAATTGTTATTACTTCTTATTGATTCTTTCTAAATTGCTGTGAATTTGTGTACTGCATTCAGTGACTTGTATTAGTGATTATAGTTAATTGTTGTCTCTTGTTCTCAGTTCAGTGTGCTGTTTCAATTTATTGATTCTAATAAGGAACATATTGAACCTTTGTTCTGCACCTCTAAATATCATTTTTAAGTAGACTTTAATAAAGAACTTTCATCCAATCTTATTACTTTTCATTGTTTGCAAAAAATTTTTAGAGTTCAATTCATCCCCCCTCTCGAACTCGGCCTAAACTTATTTTACAGTCTAAACTCAATTTAAGTAAACAATTCATCATAAAAAACCTAGTTGCGAGTAAATATGATCATTCGTCAATGTAAACAAGTTGTGAATAATGATAGGTTAACACCTCTTTCAACTTACAAACAACTTGTGCCTCCATTTATCATTTCATCCTAAATATTCATTCCAAAAATTATAAACAAAATTATCTAAATGAAGTTCAAAATACAATTATAAAGTTGTATCAAACATATTTTCGTTCATGTGTATCAAATATACAAAAATCTTCAGCTACACTTTGTGGGTCGCTTGACTGTCGCCTTTTTTTCCTGTAATATAGAATCTAAGGCGATCTCATAATCGAACATTCTTGTCGCGGTCGGGGACTCACCTTCATGCGGTCATACATAGTGCTTTGCTCACTAAGGCCTTTCCATTGTTCACCTACACCTTGTTCACATTCACCTTGAACAACATCTTCTTCACAAAGTGGTTCTGCACCTTAAACACCAACTTCCTGAGCATCAACTTCAAGTACACCTTCTTCACAAAGTGGTTATGCACCTTCAACCCCAACTTCCTCAACACCAACTTCAAGTACATCTTCTTCACAAAGTGGTTCTACACATTCAACACCAACTTCCTCAGCACCAACTACAAGTACACCTTCTTCACAAACTAGTTCACCACCTTTAACTAGACCTTCTTCAACACCTTTGACTTCAGCTTCACGTTTACTTTCAACTGGTGACTAGAGGCCGTCATATTTGTTTGAAAATTTGTCTTTATGTTGGTTAAAAAGGAGTTTCAAATCCCTTAGCTAAGCTTCAAGTTTCTCTACCAATAATTCTTTATGTTCAAAGAGACGATTCAATTTTTCATTTACAATCTTTGCACGTTTTTCTTCGTTCTTTTTCTTATTCTTAACTTCAACAATGTCAAATATGAAGGCTTCTTTCACCATCACTTGCCGACACTCTTCCTTCGACAATGATAAGTTACAAATTACTACAAAACAGTTTAAACACCAAAACAATATGAATGTTAACAAAGATTGCAGATAAGTAATTCCAATCCAATCCAACCAAACTACACTCACCATGTTGTTGTTTAAGGTTGATTCAACCTTATTTTCCCCGACCTTCTAGGGAATTCACTTGCACTTATATGGTGCTTTCTCTTTGTCAAAATTACATGCTTAAAAGCCCATATCTACAAATAATTTACAAATCATAAAGTGAGCTTCAACACATAATAAATTTGTAAATGAACATCATAAACCACTTTATAATTTACCTGCAATAGGTATACACATCCCGCCACACGGATAATTGAACACTCTTCGTTGTGAATACACCTTGAAGCCAGACACAAGCTTTTCACCAAATATGTATACACAATTGTGCCCCACCTAAACTTATCAATCTCACCTAAATTATCTACAATGTTAAACAAACATAAATACACATTTCCCATTCTATTGGGAAACAAAAATTCAGATAACCCTAACAATATACAACTTACAAAAATCCTTAACCCTTCCATCACTCTGACATTTAACAAGTTCATCAAAACCCATCTTTACCTTAAGTATTCCACACCTAAATAGGCTCCTACAATAACTATCAACAGTTTCATTTTCCAATTGTACATCAACCCCACCAACTCGTAGACCCGAACCTACACAAACATCTAACAAAGTAAATGGCACAAACTGAGACCTAATAAAAAAAAACACCCTTTTTCTCAACCCATCTTGTACATAACTCTTTCAACACTGTCCTACTTATTTTAACTTTAGCACTCAACAATGTAAATCAACCAAATGGAGTTCCCAAGTATTTTGTATAGCAGAAATGACACACACATAACTCGCCTGCATGTGAAGCACTTTCACCACTTGACATTTTTACCTAAAAAACAACCTTGCAATGTTAGATTCGTAGTTGTATTCTGAAATCAACAATCACAAATTAATCAACCAATCCCAATCATTTAACCCTAAATACCAACAATTAAACAATCCTATTAAAAATGCTATTGAACAACATTGAACCCTAGCACGCAATACCAGTCCAAAACCCATAAATCCAAACCAAAAATCATACAAAAACAACCCAATGTAATTAAAAGCTAATACCAAGCTAGCTATTCAGTAGACATTGTGCCTCTCTTCTTTGGACCAAGCTAATGGCAAACGTCATCTCGATGTACATGTTCTCCCTTTCTTCTTTGCACCAAGGTTTTTCAACCCACAAACTGTATCCCCCTCCACCTCTCGCACCGTCCTCTATAAGCAAACCATGTGAAAAAGGGTTTTTTCGATCAAACCTTGGCCTCCCAATAACACTTCAAATACGTCATACACATGCTCCCTTTCTTCTATGATGCAAAGATTTCGACCAACCAATGGCGTCACCCTCCACCTCTCGCAGCGTCCTCCATGCGCAAAGCTTTTCAATAAGCTTTTTTCACACAACCCCTGCCCTCCCAAACACAAACCAAAGGTGTCCCATGAAACTAAACGTTAAAATTCAAATGTATTAACACACTAACAAAAAACCAATTTTGCCTCTCGTCCACATAAGCAGAGGTGCCACCTTAGCGGTTGGCATCTGGTTGTATGTCAATTGTGGTTATCAAAGCAAAGTTTTCCGCCTTTCATAGCTTCACTTGTTTGACATATGGTATTGAAACTATAAACTCTCCAATGTCCATGTATCAAATTGACCTAAAAAGGCATAAACCACCTGGCCAGCATCGTAGGGGACCGATCTCAGCACCACCAACGATGCTGAGTCTCCCAACTTCACCTTCACTAGCAGTTCCTCAATATTCTCTTCATGTTTATTATCAACAGTTAAGGAGGAAGCAACACCACCCTGGGCACCTATTACACAACACGAATCTCCAACAGAGGCAACAATAACAGTCCAACAATCCACTATTACAAACGTGGTCGTGGTTCTAGAAGTTTCTCCTCTACTCTTAAATTCCTTGTCGGTCTTAACAAACCCTGCTATCAATACCCTGGGTAAAGCTTGCAACCACTCATCTCATACAAGCCCTCGAGGAAGGGCAGTCCATATGTGGTTAAAAAAAGTTATCCCTAGTAAAAATATAGTAGCATTTCCATGATGCCTAACAAAGATTACAAATACTGAAAATGATGACAAAGGGCTCTCGTACACTCGCTAACAATCCATCTTAATTAGAAAGTAATCCTCCCCTTTCTTAGAATGAGCTGCATGTCTAAACCTCACGATAGGCTTCTCCATCTTCTCACTCTTCATCTCTCTCTTGAGCAATGCAGCAAGAGACATCAAATCGTGATGTCACTGCCTCTCTTCACCAGAGGCCTTCAGCTTCACCTTCTTCTCTTGACCAATTACTCGAACTCAAAAGGCCCTCATTCTCACAAACCTCCAAACATGAAACACTCATTCCATGAGTAAACACTTCTAACACTTGTTGGCTATATAAACTTTATCCCAACTTGATCTGTGCTCATCTCAAAGATCAACAACTACTAGCGAGAATGTCTGGGTGTCCACCACGTCAAAACCAGATTTGAATAGACTGCTACACCAAGCAAACTAGGCAGGAGACCAATTTCTGTCACAAACAAAGGGAAACAGTGAATGAGTTTGATTATCTATCTTGTTGGATTAGGACATGAACACCATTTATTCGTGGAGTAAGAATGAGGTGCAAAAAGAGTGAGGGTGAGGTGGAGCCTGTCGAATGTGAGGTGGCGGTTGACGAAGACGAGGTTGTTGTCAATGAACGCTAATTATTTGTAGTACTACGTCTCCACAACTCATCCTGTGCATTCACCATCCCCCGCTATTGAAATTAGATCATGAGTTGTTGTGTCTTTTCTCTTTCTTTTCGTTGTGATTTGCTTATTCCTCCCTGATGAAGAGTGCAAAATTAAGAGAATCATATTAAAACCGGAGGAACTGAGAATCTCTTGTGCAAAATGAGAGGAAGTCCTAGTGCTGTTGTTGGTGATGATAACCTCATCGAAGGAGGTGGAGAATGAGTGTACGTTGGTGTTGAAGTTGTGAATGTGAAAGTGTTGTGTTTATTTTGGTGTGTAGGTGAAGTTGTTGCTCTGCTTGTTAGGGTGAGAGAGTGAGAGCAGAGTGAAAGATGAGGAAGAAAGTTGGTGGCGCTAGGAAGAAAGTGGTAGAGTTTTGCGTGAGTATAAAAATGGGAATATGAGATAGGGCACTAGTGTGGGTGAAGAAGGAATGAGGATCAGCCCTTTTTGTTTTTTTTTTGAAGAAATGAGAGGGTATGATTTGGGAGTGAAGATGCCTATGAGTGGGGTAGAGGGCCAAAATCTTTTAGAGAGGAGGGAATCGTAACCGTGAGTGAGAGAGGGAAAAGCCTCCTTTTTTTTATAGAAATAGAGGGGACCAAACAGCTTTTGTATAAAATAAAACAACTTTTCTTTTTTAGCATATGAGACCGTGACCAGAGTAGTGGAGGCAAAAGAATATTCTTCTATAACATAATTTTAACACATGAGATTTTAACAGATTTAAAATCAGTTTGTCTATATAAAGTGATAACACGTGTTTTCAAATATCTAAGCCATTTTTGCATACACTCGTGAAATTTTCGAGAGAGAAAACGCTCGAACACCTTGAGATCTTTTGACAATCAATTTTCATCAAGAACACTAATATTGGAGTATTGCTTTGGATGTGAATTTGTGAAATTGTGATCTTAATCCAGAGATAAGTGTTTTTACTTTGTTCTTAGTACATTTTTGTAATCTGTTAAGTAGAATCATTGTTGGAATTGTTCTATTCTTAATCGTCTTTGTACAGTGAGTGTATAGTTGCATATTACATTGGGCTTGTAAGTGTAACTGGTTTAGTGCAGTAGGTTTTGCATTGGTTGAACAACTATTGTAGGATTCAATAGGTTGTTTGCTGTTGGGAGCAGTGGTTGCTTGTGGGTTGCAAGTGTTGTGTATTGTGTAAAACTGATCTTGGTGATCTTTTTCAGTGGAATTCTTTGCTAGTTAGCAAAGAACTAGACATAGCCCTTGAGGAAGGGTGAACGAGTATAAATCTTTGTGTTCTTGATCTTTCTTTCTCTCTTCTTGAACACTTCAAAATTCTGTCCAGCCATGAGACACAAGTTTGCTTCAACGTGAAAAACTTGTTTTAAGAAATTTAACCAATTAAATAGTGATTACAGATAATGGAAAACACTCAAACAAGATCAAGAACAAATCATGTCAATTATACAGATGAAATAAAAATTTCAGAAAAAAATAAAATAACACCAGAAGAATGAACAGTCAATTATACGTGAAAAACAGTTAATTGCGCAAGCAAGAACAGAAACAAGAAGTGTTCAAGAAGAGAGAAAGAAAGATCAAGAACACAAAGATTTATACTCGTTCTCCCTTCCTCATGGGCTATGTCCAGTCCTTTGCCAACAAACAAAGATTTTCACTAAAAAGATCTTCAAGATCAATCAAATATAATACAATTACACTTGCTCCACGCAAGACAACACTGTACCCTGTAGTACACAACTAACTACATCCCGCAACAACTGTAAACAGTGCATAACCTTACTGCACAAACCCTATGCAATATGGGAACCAAACGCACAATTACAAATCACAAAACCTATGTAATTAGTAACCAAACCACTCACAATACAATAACAATGTAAACAACAATGCTTTTACACAAAGAACATAATACAAACGGATGAAGATCATTGTAGAAGACTTAGCTCTGATGCAGAACAAAGATTACATGAAACCCACTCAAAGCAAAGCTCCAAGATTCAATTTCTTGAGGTTTTCTTGTTGAAAATCAATGTAGAATATGTTCTCATAGTAAGGGCACGTTTTTCTGTTTTAGAAATTCTCAAAATGATTTATCAAATGTCGTAGGTAAATAAAAAAATGAACATTGCCCTTTTATAAGCAAATTGGTTTAAAATAGTTAACATAGTAAAAAAAACTCAATTGATTGATTTAATCATTTTATCGATTGATTTATGAAAAATAGTTAACTGATTTTACTCTCAAAATATGTTTTTCAAAATCTATTAAACCTCATTTTAGATCCAAGTTTGTAAAACAAAGTGAATTTATGGAGCTCTCTTTTCATGCAACTCATGATTTTGAACCAAAACCCACCCACACACACCCAACCTAAGTTCTAGACCAAAACTCCCATCAAGGTTCATGATGGCTTCATGCAGTCCACTTAGTAGCTTTGATCCATGTTGACTTCATCACTTAGTAAGCCTCGGTACTAACACCTTTGGAATCATATAAGAATTTTAATTATTGCATACAAAAAAACCAAAAGAGAATGATGTTGTATTTATAAAGCAATACAACAGATTTAAAAAAAATATTGGGCCAAATGCATAAGTCCAATTATTATTATTTATAAAAAAAATAAAAGAAGAAGGAAACCAAGGCCCAGAACTTTCATGATCTAAAAATATTATGCAAACAAAGGTAGTCCCACACATGAATGGGTATAGTAAAAATGAGGACCCGTGAATACTCTTCTGATCTTTGAATTCTAATTTGCAAGAAAATTCTAATAAATCAAATTCAAGCAAAGTTGATCTCACTTACCTTTTTCAAAATTTAAGTTCTCCTGATTCACATGTTATAAGAAAAGAAGGCTAAAATCTAATTATTGAAAAGAATAATTTTCTACAGAATATGGGACCACTCTAAATGCAATAAGAATACTTTCTCACCCATACCAAAAAGCTACATCGATATCCTTTACATCAATACCCATGTACAAAAGTACAAAGATTACAAATGGGCACATGCAAACAAAGAGACCACGCCCACTTAAAATCGTAACATAGTGAAAGAAACAAAATAGAAAAGCCTTTGAACTTCACCTCCATTCAATCAAAACAATATGTGTGCAACGACAAAAGGAAAAACTATGCGAATGTAACCATACGTGCAAAATGCCTACATGCATTCAAACAACACAGATGAAACAAAAAGAAATTCGTACACCCATATACATTCAGAACAAAAATATAATTATAGTAAAAATCTGATAATTAAGGTTTTTGCAACTACTTGTAATCACCAAACTTTCATTACCTTGTGCTGATCAAATCGAAGGGGGTGATAGTTGCGATTGTGTTTGCAACATTGTTGTTAATTTTGATAAGATGGGGAATTTTGGTAGTGGAGAATGGAGTTCAAGGTCTAGCTATGGTCAACTCGCAGCAAGAAAGGAGGATGATGGGAGTGACGGGAGGTACGATTATTTTCCTTGGTGCATGAGGTTCGTTAGTAGAAGAAAAATGGGTTTATCAAAGTGATATTTATTTATTTTAACAACTTTTTATTATATAATGATAAAAATAATATTGAGTAAATTAGTAATTAATGTGTTAGACTATTTTTTTGTAATTGAGCTAATTGGTCTTTAAATAAAAGTTTTATTCAATTTGATGTAATTTTTAAAACTTTTTCAGCCTTGAGTATGTTTCGTATTTTTTCCTTAACTTCTGCTACAGACTTGGGATTAATTTGATATGTATCTTGTTTGGCAGATAAGTCGAAGATCTACAAACGTTATTAGAGGTCCCAAGACCAAATTCGGAGCAAAAAGTGGACAAAATAGGCCTTGAAGTTGTCATACAAAATTTGGACGGAACTTGGAGAGGAAATCATTAATGTTAGGTCAAATTAGGACAACCTAGATTGGGCCTGGGCCACCTTAGGTACTAAAACGAATTAGGGTTTTATCTTTAGGGTTGGGACAATTTGTACAGGAAAAAAAAAGATAGACATTGTTATCATATTTTGACGGCAGCTATGTTTTACGTTTTTGAATTGGGAATACATTTTTGTTTGTTTTCAACTTCTCTTCTTCACGTTGACATTTTCGCCTTCTTTCAATTCGTGTTTTACTTCAATTTAGGATGTCATTCATGATGATGAGTGGCTAAGTTTTTTGTTAAATCCGGTGTTCAGAGGATCTTTAGTTCCCACTAATCTTTAGGTTTACATTTTGTATTTCTTTCTGCAATTACATGTTTACTTGCTATTTAAATTTGATTATTAGATTTAATAGTTGAATTAATATTGCAATTGGATCAATACAGTCTGATTGAAATGTCTTGTGGGGATGTTAAATAGATGTAGGTATTCCGATCTATTTAACCCACAAATGTAATTTGGATTATACATAGGAACCGGTGAGGGATTTTTGAGAGAACCGAAGGGAGACCGGGTTGATTTTTTATTATTTGAATTTATGACAACTTATTATACTCTTTGGCTCAAATACAAAGCCTAAAATTTAAATTCCTACACTACCTTGTCACAAAAATCCTATTCTACTCGTACAATTTATACAAAGGAGGTAAATTTTAATAATCCACTTTTAACAATAAAATTTTTTTCTGAAAACTTTCTTCCTCCTCTATGCCTTTGTCATTACTTCTTGTGATTGGTCTAACATATCGTCTCTCAACTACTCCTTCATCATAAGCTGACACTAATTCATCACTAATTTTTAAATTAATATTTTAAATGAAGTAATTTAGTTCAGCCAAGGCAACAATAATTCTTTTTATATATTAAAATTTACTTAATTTAGCATCAGTTAAGCTCGCTAAATGAAATATACTTTTAATATTAATTTTAGTTCTCATAATGTGGTTTACTTCACTAACAATGATTCGAAGAACATATTTCTTGTTCAACGCCTCTATTATAATCAACGACAAAAATAAAAATATATGAATAAAACAATAGACAAGAAAGCTCTTTAATTAAAAGAGTTTTATGAACAAAGGATTGTGATATAAAACTTTTTTCATGGTGGATGAATGAGATGAGTATGAATTAATAAGATAAGTGCAAATGAAAGAGATGACTGTGAGGAGTGAGAATAAAAGAAGGATATATGTGTGGATTAAGTAGATGAGTGTGGAGAAGGAAGATGACCGTGTAGATATTAAATAGAAAACAAGAGAGAAAAATTGTGTCGTGATTAGCTAAATTAAAATAGATTACAACATTTATTCCATATATAAATCTGGGTTTTCGGATTAAGACTAGTTTATGATTCATATTCTGTCACAAAGACACATGAATTCATACAATATAAATAAAATTAGCATTATCTAGTCGATACTAACTATTTTAAATATTAAAGATATATTATATTAGTATCGACCTAATCAATAC
>Ga0123340_1000125_pt1 | contig 35458 bp, 23 predicted proteins | sample SirMexnodulemix_FD_89961 | JGI IMG/M metagenome (GOLD analysis project Ga0123340, IMG submission 89961) | Root nodule microbial communities of legume samples collected from Mexico - Siratro Mexico nodule mix | ecosystem: Host-associated > Plants > Roots > Nodule | place: Mexico: Nepantla...
AAATACATTTTTTTATTTTATTTGTTTATCTCATTTAGCCAGTGTAGAATGAACATTTAACTAATTGTTAATTACTTATTTAATTGACATGTAAATAAAGTATAGAAGTTTAATATTTAAAAATTATTATTTTTAAATAATATTATATTTTGCATTCTATTTTTGTTGTTGTATCTATACCAATATGTGATTTTGGTGTTTTGTGCACGTAACCTTTTTTCTACTGTGATAACTATATTTTTATTATTGTAAAATGATATGTACACGCAAATGTGAGAACAATTACGTTTTTAATAATAACTAATTATTATTTTATTTGTAGAAATTAACATACATAAGAGAATTATCATTTGAATAGTCATATTAATAATAATAAATTTGATTGTAATTTTAAAAATTTTGTTATCAGTAATCTAAGTCTGCAGTGGAGTAGCGAAATGAAACTATTTAAGAAATGAAAAATAAAAAGTTTCTTGCTCAAAGGGGCAAAGGAATTTGTGAGATATAAATCTTGTGCGGCATCAAAACCTTGCTCTACTTCACTACCTTACAGAGAAGAGGAAGAAGATAAAGAAGAAGAATTAGAATCCATGGAGTGTGTATTCGGATTGGTCGGAAATGGGTTCGCGATCGTGGTGGCGGATTCATCGGCGGTTCACAGCATCCTTGTTCACAAGTCCAACGAGGACAAGATCATGGTCCTCGATTCCCACAAACTCATCGCCGCTAGCGGTGAACCCGGAGACAGGTATCTAGGGTTAGGGTTTCCTCTCCCATTCTCTTTCAATCTTCTTCTTTTCTCATTCCCTTTCCTTTTAGGGTTCAATTCACTGAGTACATTCAGAAGAACGTTGCCTTGTATCAGTTCCGTAACGGCATCCCTCTCACCACCGCCGCCGCTGCCAATTTTACACGTGGCGAACTTGCCACCGCTCTACGCAAGGTATCTTCCAAACCCTAGTAACGTTCTTAGGTTCTGTCTCGATAAAATTCTCATTAAGTAGCATATGAAGCTAACCGAGCTTCTCCTTAGAGCTAAATCAATTTATGCACTTGACTTTTATAGAAGCTATCACATCTGATTTCTCCGATTTAGCTTATGCGAGCTCGATTCATTTTACGTTCTTACTCAGTGTTTATGGAGAAGCTTCTCCAAACCATGCCTCAGACTATGCAATTAATTTGGTGTCTCAAATCTTAATATGCCTTTTTTTGTTTAGAACCCCTACTCCGTGAACATCCTTCTTGCTGGTTATGACAAAGAGACTGGTCCTGAACTATACTATATTGACTATATTGCAACCCTTCACAAGCTTGAAAAGGGGGCTTTTGGTTATGGCTCCTATTTTTCGCTCTCGATGATGGACAGACACTACCATAGTGGAATGTCTGTTGAGGAGGCAATTGATCTCGTTGATAAGTGCATTATGGAGATCAGATCCAGGCTGGTTGTTGCGCCACCCAACTTCGTTATTAAAATTGTTGACAAGGATGGTGCAAGGGAGTATGCATGGCGTGCATCAGTCAAGGACCTTCCGCTTGAGTAAATGTTCCTAATTTTCATCGGACTTCATTCCGTATGCCTATGTTTTTATCTTTTTACAACTTTTTTACTGGTCTTGTAATGTCTCTGAAAATCATGGTTTATCATTTGAATTAATATGAACGATGACTAGTTCTCTGCCAGAAATGAATTTATTGTGAGGTAGGCTTGATTTTTATGGATTTGGGTACTGGGTCCTCCTTGTCTTTGCTATTGTGGGATGATCTTTCAAGTGTTGTATTCACCCGATGATTTTAGTTATTTGGGCTGTTGTCCCATCTTACAACAATAAAGTAGATGCAGATGCAGTCATGTTGGAAAATCATTTGTGAAAATTTTTATTAGCTAACTGAGTGGCAATGGAGCGTGTGTGTTAATAACATTCATTCATTAAAATATTGTTACGAAACTAATATGCTTGTGTATAGAAAATCCCACTTTTATTTTCAAATAGTAAGTATACATTTTAAAGTAAGCAAGGCCGTCACCCCCAACAATGTCTAAGTCTACCATACTAGCTTCCGAGACTAATTTTATCAATTATTAATAGAAACTAAATGGATACTATACGATCCATTTTAGTGACTACCACACCCCCTTTAGATTTCCAGGGATTGAGTGAATTCCAAAAGCTAAAAAATGCATGAATCCATAGTGAATCCGTATGTATCTGAATGATTTAGGAATTCACTCAATCAAGAAACCGAGCTTTAGGATGGTTTCTTGAGATGTTGCATTTGCTTGGTTGCTATAGGATTTAGCCTAACTATTATAATATCGTCCACATAAACCAATAGAGCTACATAACCTGCCCCAGTTTGAAGAGATGAATAACTAGATTTAGATTGAGTGAAGCCTTGGCCAAGGATAGCCACTGAAAACTTGGTAAACCATTGTTTAGAGGTCTGACTCAATCCTTAGATGGACATGTGTAATTTAGAGACAATATTAGCCACCTCAACCTTCTACAAGATAGGAAGATCCATATACACTTTCTCGAAAAGATTTGGCACAAAAGCATTCTTGATGTATGCTTGAGGTAATTGCTAGCCTTCTATTGCTGCTGCCAAAGACAAGAACCCTTACTATGATTAATTTTACAACTGGTGTAGGTGTCTGAAGTCTATGCCTACTTGTTGAACGAAACCCCTTAGGTACTAATCTTGACTTAAACCTTTCTAAACTGCTAGCTGCCTTGGTGTCTACTTCACTGACTATCTGCGGCTGATTAAATATGTGCCATAAGGTTGGACAACAGACCATGTATTAGTTCTCTCCGGGGCTGATAACTCTTCTTGCATGGTTGCCTGCCATTCAGGAAACTTGGCAGCTTAGGGATATAAAACAGGTTCACGGGTTTGGAGACTTGCATTCCAAAGGATTTATACGAGTGACAAATTATCAATAGGAATTGTGGTGAAGTTATAGGACAGTATTGTACTGATAGTTCTGAAGCTAAGTTTGGGGTTTTATGCTACTGGTTGATATTCTAAGAGGCGGCTAGACAAGTGGTCCATGTAAGGTCTTATACCGCTCCATTGGTGTGTTATGCTGTTTTGGGTTGTTGGGGCTGTATGAGTTGTGGTAGAAGTAGTGAGGTTATTTGGTAAATCAGTCTAGTAAAGGCAAAGGTTAGACAAGATCAGTAAAAAATTCTGTGACATTGTAGGGTTGATGATTTTTTTCGAAATGGGTCTTCAAAGAAGAGGAAATCTTGATATATGATAAAGATTCTTGGTCCACAATATGCATAGAATATTAGTCAATATTCTTTACAGCCAAAATAGGTAGCTAACAAAGATTTAAGGTAATGTTGGCAAGGCAAGGCAGCCATAGACCCTGGAGTCCATATACAGGTGGTTCCTTCGATAGAGTAGATGATAAGAACACTTCTGAAGTAGGAACTGGTGTAGGTGTTCAATTGATGAAGGTAGTAGTTGGAAGCATGTACCCCCTTTGATGGAAATAAACAGACCTGTCCACATTTAAGAGATGCTTGTACTTTCTTTCCACCAGATTGTTCTGTTGTGATTATTTTTCACAGCTGAGTTGGTGTTATATCCTTTAGACCATGTAAAGTCAGCGCACTAGATCAAAAGGCTGATAAGAGAAATGACCATTTCCAACAAAGGGTACTATTTTCCGTGTAGACAATGTACATGTACTATAATGACTATAAAAAAAACTATTCGGAATATTAAAATTGAATTTTTCATGAAGTATTTGCAAACTTTCTGAGAAGGATGACCAAATCCAGCAAGCATTGTTAAACCTGAGGTGTCATTTTATTGATACTATTACAAGAAACTGAAGATATGGATTGAAGGTGAAGACACAAGGTGAAACCCGTAATTACCTTGTTACAAATCAAATCGCCTTTGGCAATCATCTTCCAGGATCTGTGATGGAGTATAGTAAAGGAGTAAACAAGTATTTTTTAAAACTATTTGCTTGAATAAGACACGTCTAATTTTGTTTCGGTAACGCGACATTTAATTTTAAATTTCCCCATATAAGATATTTGATGAGTGGAAATCACTCGTAAACAGTACACGTGAGATGGATGCAATATTACATTACAGATTTTATACCACTAGAAAACCAATTAACATTATATTCATATGTATATTATACAAGAGTGGATAAAATTTAAAAATAAGCCAGGACTGTGCAAGCTTCAATCCTAGCGTACGTTAAACTAGAATTATTACCATTGGTGGTGCTCTCACCAAAGCAGGAAACAAACAAATTAGATTAGCATAGACAGGACTTTACTCAAGCCGCTAAACTAGAAAGTGCTAAATTGAATTGACAATTATCACAGGATTTTTAAATAATTACACATAATATAAATTTTAACCAATTACCACAGCTTATTATATATAATATAATAACAATTATAACTAATACTAAAATGACATGAAAAAATAAAACGAAGGATAATAATCAATTAGTACACCACGGTCACCAAAGAATAACGTAAAAAGTTGGATTAAGTACAAATTCAGATAGTCCGGGACCATTATAACGAGCAGTACGGTTTGATTGACGAACGCATGTTATCTTAGAATCAACGATGGAATAATGTCCTTAATTGCACTTTGATGGTACAAAACCGTTTCAAAAGAAAATATTACTTATTTATTTGATTAAAATTTTAAAAAAATTATATTTAACCAAAAAATAAATATAATAATAAATTTATATACATTTTAGGGACATGATAAAATGGCATGATCCGGATCCAATAAAAAAAAAGGAGCATTTTAGAAAGCTCTACAATTGGTAAGTAAATCTCTAGTTTGAATTTTGGTAATAATTTGATTGGACTGTCGAATCAACTAGGTACTTACTAGATATTGGAAGTGTTACGTCGTCAATCCAGAGACATTGGAAGAAATAAGGCATTCTAACACAAAGATGGACAATATAAATCGTAGGATAGTATCGTTTTAATCCAAATTTATGTTTATGCTCAAACTCGTTAAATATGATTGAAGCTACAAGAAGCCAAAATTATCACCAGCTTGCACTGTGGTCAAAACTGAAATGAGTGCAAAGAATCCTGATCCTATTAAAGCTAAAAAAGTGACAACCTGTCAATTCAGCCTCTGCTTACTCTTGCTTCTTCTCATCTTTGCCTTAAATCTTGATTTCACCATCAGAGTCTGTACTGTATTTGCAAAGTTCCCAACAGCCATTAAGACCAACAGAACACCGCAAAATATTACCTGCCCAAGAGTTTCTACCATTATAAGTCTAAGGCAAATCTATGCAAAAAAATATTATTGGATTCATTTGCTTCTGTTCCAATCAATAAATTGATGTACAAAGTGAAGTAAGAAAGCAAACACAAACAAACTAGCACCTGCCACTCAGAAACAACCCCAACAACTGCAGTCCTGAGCAACAAAAGTCCAACATATGCCTCAAATCCCTGAACCAAGATAGGAGCACAAATATATTCCATAAGTGTCAAACCTCTGCTATGTGCAGGTCAATCATTTTCAGAATTTGAATATAACACACATTTGCCGTTTTAAAGCAAATTTACACAATATTTGCTTCCCAAATAATCATTTGTCAAACAACACAATATAAATCATGAACATTAGAGAAGCATTAATATCAAGCGAGAATATAACTAATGTGACATATATCATAGCAGCCATGTTACCTGCAACGTGAAGAGTATGGGACACAACAACCACAGTTGGCCGTCCACGCCAGCCGTTTCTCCCCACACAACATCCATCCTCTTAGCCTAAGATAAGATAAACACAGATCAAAACTATATATATTTTCAGCCATAACTCTTTGATTTAACTACAAAATTAATGCAACAGGGAAATTTTAATCATATGATTGCAAACAAATTTGTGAAGTTATGACCAGACTCATGTAACAACAAATAGTGAGTCAAAGAGGTTAAAGGATTAGGCAGGATGATAGAGAGTGTGTGATGGCGGGTAAAATATAACAACAATAGGAAAGGAAAAACACAAGATATAGTATTTTCAATTTTGGCACCTTTCCGAGTGCAATACGAGTGTAAAGCCTTTGGCGTTGATATCTATTTTGCAAAAGCATTGCAACTCCTTGCATCATAGCCCACTGTAAGAAAAGTTGTACACCTCTCTACATGCATTATTGAGACAAATAATAGTTACATAACGATTAATTAAAAGGAAGAAAAACCATTATGCACTGGCGTAGGAGACTAACCTGTTTTTTTGCACAATCTGGCTGTCCTTTAATCTCCCAAGTGAGACTAACGAGGGCCATTATCATAGCACAATAATGATGATATATCCACCTGTAACCGTACAATAAGTTTATTTGCTAAAAGATTTTCCCCCATGTAAACCAAACTCAACACTCCACCCTCCCCCAAAATGTTATGTAAGGGTGACAATATTAGCATGCAAACAAAATGATTCCGCTCACCTTTTTTGAATTTAATAGAACACAGGCAAGGGGCGTCTCATTTATAATTTCTCTCTAGATGAGGAGAAATTTTAGATGGGAAACGAAATTATTAAGAAATGGAAGATATCATCTTTACAGAAAATGTCAAAGACAAATTACTAGCTCAAGTGTTATAATTAATTAATTCCTTTGTAAAATAGACAACGAAACACACTAAAAAACTAAGCTAAGAAAAGTTTGTCCTACAAAATATAAGAAAGAATAAATCACAGAAAATCTGTCATTTGACAACATTCAAAACCAAACACCAACCAAAATAACAGTTCTGGAACACTATACTCTGCTAACCAGCAAAACCTCAAAAGCAGCTTGAGGAAAATGACCTTTAAGTCAGGTGTACATATCCAACACTCTACAAATAGTGCAAACAATTAATTTATCTCTACTATTGACAAGCTACCTGACAAAGGAAAAAATATATTCCAATTCGTTAGACAGTTTTTATAACACTACAAATTAAAATGGAAAGTCCTTCTGATGCCTACATATATGCGTCAAAAGAATCAGTGCTAAAAAAGTCAAAGTTAGTGTATCTTAATACCAAGACATCAATTTAGTGGTTGGTTAAGCTGTGCGGATATTTGGGAAGGTTCCCAATCAGAAAACGAGCAAATACATTAAAGAAATGGAGATCACAAGTATGTGATCATTGAGGTGAACAATGCAAGAGATGGAAATCTTGAGAAATATAAATAAATAGCAGACAGATGGATACATACAAACCCTAGACTTCGTTATATATATATATATATATATATATATAGAGAGAGAGAGAGAGAGAGAGAGAGAGAGGAAGTCACTCAAATGAGAACACTAGACTTCGTTATTAGGAGAAATGAGAGCAATGAATATAAACCCTTACATTCTATTTACGTGATGTGACTACTAATTAACATTTAATCTAGATTCATAACGGCCACACTCTTAAAATGAGAACTGTTTATATATATATATATATATATAACTCTGTGGAGAAATCAAATGGTACCGGTGTCAATAACTCTGCTCATTTTGTTGATCCAAAAGTTAAATTATAATTTCATGTCATCATGATTATTCATGTCAAATTTTGTTAAAATTGAACAACAATAACAAAGAGATTAAAATGATTCATATTCTGGTGTATTTTGAAAAGTGAAGATTGTATTGATTTTTATTTATATAAATGAGGCATCAAATAATTTTATATCAATGTAAATTTTGTATATCGTATCTATGTTAAAGGAACTTTAATCTAAACGTGAGTTTTGAGAAACATTGTACAATTGAAAAATAATATTTGGTAAATGTTATATCATTGTAATTTAATATATATATATATATATATATATATGTGTGTGTGTGTGTGTGTGGGGGGAGAGATCAGAACATACCGACATAACTTTTATCAAATGCTATACGGTAAATAACTTTATATTCATATTGAATTTTGTCTATCCAACTGTAAGTTACAGTTTCATATCATCATGATTATCGGTCAGAAATTTTATTAAAACTGAACAATAATAACAAAGTGATCAAGTGATTATTTTAGCATATTTTGAATACTATATACATTGCTTCAATTTTGATCTACATAAACGAGGTATCACATAATTTATATGAATATAAAAATTTGTATATATGATCAAAAAATTGAACATCATATTTTAGCATAATTTCTTATAATCGTGATTATCAATGTCAAATTTTGTTGAAATTGAACAACAAGGTGATTAAATGATTCATACTTTAGAATATTTTGGAAAATATGTCTTACACCAATCTTGATCTATATAAATGAGGCACAATATAATATTAGCTTAGCATAAAATTTTGTATATATGATATCTGTTAATGGAACGTTTAAAAAAAAACATGATCCAAACAAAAGAGTTACAGTTAACATTTGAAAAAAGTTACACCAGTGTAATTTGATATCTCTCCATACACACAAAAACATGCATACGTGTATATCAATGTACTTATGTATATTGTTTGGATGTGTTCCCTATTTTGGGGGATATCTCCTGCTTAGGATCCATCTTTTGTCTATTATCAGGATTTATTTTTATTGTTTCTTATTTTCCTACTTTCCTAATATCAGCAATTGTACACAATCAATGTATAATTAGTTATGCTAAGCATTTCCTCAATTCTCTGGCCAGTCCTTATGTTGGGCCACCCATAGATATATAGTTATAGGTGTGAAGGGTGTGTTAAGATTCACATCAAGTAGGAAGGTATAAACTTCCCCCGTTTAGCTAACTTCTACGGTCAAGTGGGATAAATTTCAAACCTTGTGCTCCATTATAATAAAAAGTTGAATTCCAAAACAAGATAGGTGGATGTGTGCGTTATCCACACTTTTAGCCCTATGGGGGCCTCTGTGGGAGTTGTGCTAGAGATGTAAAACAATTCATGTATCTTTACCTAATAGCGTAAGTTAGGAATAGTTGGTTCATGTACACGTTGCAAGGTAAGCACAATAGCACATGATGAAAATACTGTAAAAGAAACAAAAAATGAATCCCTAACCAGAATTCTCTTAGGAGTGAAATGGAACCTTACTACTGTGGTACCTTCCAGAAAAAGAAAAGAAAAGAGTGGTGAAGAGATAAATTAAGTAGAATAAACCCAACTGTAACATCCACAGCCACACAAATAAAACCATATTTGCTCTTTATCAGCAGCTAACTACCTTCACCCTAGAGCGACTTTTATGGTTCAATATTCCTAAAGCTTAATCCTTCCTCTCTAATAGACTTATGGATTACACACACAACCCAACCAATTAAATAATGTCTTATACTATATACCACAGCACAGCCAAGTAGTAGAGAAAGAAGGGTAGAATAATAATCTTCTAATCAATAATAAAAGTAATACAGTTTTCAGTCATTTGATTAAAGAAGAACAAAGCAACGAGCATGAAGCCAAGAACCCAATACCCATTAATTAACTATGATTCATGCAAACATTGGGTTTAATGACTATACCAAGGACGAATATCACTTCCGTTGACTCTCAATATGTTCTCTCGCAATGCCAAACCAGTGTAAAGGAATAGCAGCCAGGCCTGATCATGACAATAATAATACTCAGTGACAGGTTACCCAACAAATACTTCGTCATGTTAGCAGGTAAATACTAACATGACATCAAACAAGGGCGATTTTAAAGAAAATACCTGGTACATCTGAACAGGAAAAGCTGGCAAGCATCCAGCCCAAACCCAAGATCTTAGAATAAGCAGGGTTGACGGAAAAAGCAAGAAAAGCAGGGCAGTTCTATCCTGAACAAAAGAAATGTCATTTTCATAAATGTTAAACATTTTTTCTACATGGTGTTTGTGTGCAGCATGGCAGTAAATGGCAGGATTTCAAAGTGCAGAGCAACGAGTAATGTTTTGAACTATTGTGATGATGCAACCTTTAATGCTGATTTTGTGAAGTATGCTTCCCATCCCCACCCAACTAATCTTGTGCTTCCTCACTTGTTTGAGTTTTACCATTTTCCAGCAAATCCACTGTCATGTTGTGCTTTTGCCAGCAACTCCTGTTCGTCCAATCTCTGTTCTCAAGGTTTTCATAAGCCCTGAGTGCGCTCTTCAAGACTTCCTATGTTTTTTCTGTCCTCCTTGACTTAAACTTATTTAAAATTTAATGCTGTACTCCCCGTGCTCCTTGACCTTCGTAGTTAATTAATGTGAATAATTAATGAGTATTTCTTCAATGTTGGGTAATGTTTTAGTTGAGCATTTATATGATTGTGGTACAAATTATTTATATCTTATACATAATCTTTTGTATGGCGCTCATATCCTCTATCCTGTTTCAGGGAAGGTCACCCCACACCGCTATCCGGGACCAACCACTTTAGCACACAGATTACCCAATTAACCATCTTATTTTCACGCAACACATTTTCTTTCTTTTTTACAATAGTCATTTTAAAGTACTCTGCAAGGATAAATAAAAGAATTGTAGACAAAAACATGAAATCAAGCAATTTCACACAATCACAAGACAAAATTCGGCATCCTCCACAAAAGGATTTCTAGAAGCTGCAAGTTGCGACGGTGAATCAAGGACATGAATCAAGACAAGAACGATATGAAAAAAGTCAACTGCGTGGGAAAATCCTACAGCACAAAACAAGAAAATGCGCGGTCTAAAACTGCAAACAAATTTTGACATCACCATGTAATTGCGTGCAACAAGATGGCAAACGGCAAATGTTCCCGACAAGAAACGGTGGTGCATGAGGAGAGAGAGAGAGGTATATGAGTATATATATATTTATACCCTGTAACTGTTGTATTCTTCTTTGACCTTGAGCTGAACATCCTTCCTGGAGGCACGCACGTTGATAGGTCCTAGAAACATCCTCAAAAAGCTTCCTAAACCAATTGAATTCCAATCGATAACACAAATCACATTACATGAACAAAAAAAATAAATAAATACTCGAGATGCGGAGAAAAGTAACCTTGTGCATGGCCAGGGAGAAGCGAGGAAGCTTCACTATCGACGATGATGCATCTGGCTCTCTGCAAATCCTCATCCAACTGCAACCAAACATAGAGATCCATTAAATGAAGGAAGCAGCAGCAACAGAATTGCGGAATTAAAGAAAACGTGCGCGTGAATTATTAATTAACCTTATCGGCTAAAGACGGAGCGATGAGTTTGCTGGAGAGAAGAGAATCGAGAGAGGAACGGAGCGAGTGGATTCTGGAATCGACGAGACGAACACGCTGGCGGAGCGGCTCCTCTTCGGAGGCGGTTCTAGAGATGTGCGCCGAAACTGCTTCCTGCACCTCCTTGGCCTCTTCGATCACGCTCGCCACCGATTCCTCAATCGACGATTCTTCCATTGGTAGCAGCAGCGCTCAGGCTCACGCACCCACCCTAACTGATACTGATACTGACACTGATACCCACACACACGCAACGCAACAAACTACTCCACACCAACAATCCAATCTCACATTTTCCCTTTTTATTATTCTTAACTAATAAGCCTCACCACTTCAACCAATTAAAACCTAATTATGTATTCAAATACACTTCAATTCAACCAACGTTCCCTATTCCCATTTTTTCTTAATCCTCCGTGAAAAAAATTAGCAGACAAATTCTATACTTGTTTTAAAACAATAATAATACAGTTTTACAATTTAATAAAAATGGTTGGTTCATTGATTAATTAATTAATTAAGTGGATCCCTTATTAAACCAATCTCGTGACACTGTTTTCTTTAGGAAGTGCTTTTTCGTCCTACTCTCTTAGATTTTGTTCTATATAATTTTTTCTTTTTTGTGGATGTCGGTCCTCATTTTGCTTCGTAACAAAGACAAGGGTATTGGATCGAAACCCTGTGTACTGCAAAATACAGATCAAACTCAAATGAAAATAATAATTACTTGCTGAAATAATTTTTTTTAATAGCTATTGAAATATTTAAATTTTGATTCTAGTTTGTATAAAACAATCTTTTTCGTAATTGTAAAGTTTTAACATATTTTTTTGGTTCTAACATCTATTTTAGAATCAAATATTTTATATTCAAAGACATAATCAATGAGTGTTACATGATTATACGAATAAAAATAATAATTTTCAATTTTAAAGGGACAAAAAAATTACAATATCAAAATTAAAATGATTTTATTTAAAAAAAAAACTAAAAATATATTTCGGCGTAATTATAACTGTAATTATGGTAACTTAAGGGTATAAAACAACTTGAATGGTGTTTACTACCTTACTGTTTCTCTAAACCAACTCTAGAGTGTAAAACATGATTTATTGATTAATTTCTGGTGTTTTCACGTTTCAATTTTGTTTGGTATAATGCATGCCTTTGACACGCAAGTGTCTACCCTTCAATTTGAACCAATAAACATGTATGTTTGGTGTAATACAAGCATCTATGCTTGTATGAATATTACGATACAATTCATTTTAATAGTAAATTATATCCTCCTATAACTCTAAATTACGTTTTCTCCTACATCAAGATCAATTAAATAGATCATCATTAATTATTACAGTTTTCTAAAAAACTATGTACGAAATAGTTTTTTTAAGTCATGATTAATTATTATTATATTAAAATATTTGCAAGTACAAAGTAAAAAAAAAAAAATACTAAAATTGATATTTCCTGGGGGACAAAGTTTTACTCTTTAGGGTCAAGTTCAAGAAAAAACATCACTAGATTTTTACAATATATTATTAATGTCAAACATTTATCAATTACTAATAATTAATATCTCAAAAACGATTAAATTTAATTTGATTTTGTGTTACTTCATAAAAGTTTATCGCATTGCACAAAGTGATTTTTTGTTACACTTTTCATGTCTCGTAATACAATAATTATAATTAATGACCTTAGATACATTCGATAAATAGTTTAATGGCTCAAGTTGTTTGATTCTAGGTTCTGTGTGGGGAGATAAAACTTATTTTAAATATTTCTATACTTAAAAATAATGAATATTTATAAAAACTTGTCGAAAACTTATTTCAACATATGAAAATAGTTCATGACTCTAGTAAGTATTTTTCAGATAATTTCAATAAATTTCCTAATGTAGCTTGTCAAAATAAGCTCTCTTCAAATTTTTCTTAGTTAATTTCGTAGTTGGGTTAATCTATGGAATACGTGTTGGTGTGAAAACATCTTGTTGAAAAAAGTTTTAATTAAATCATTTATCCAAATGTATTGGTCTTTGATTATTCACTAGAAGATACCTTTGATGCAACGAAAAAGAAATATTACAATAAATTACATTACATAGATGCACATGTCGCGTTAATTTCGATATAGTTTCTTAAAGGATACATATATTTTTGGGCATAAATTTAAATATGATACCATTTTTAATAAAGACGTTTTAATTAAATTTAGTTTGCATTTTACAAAAGCATATGAATAAAATGATGAAAAATAATAGTTAGGTTAGAATTTTTTTTAAAAAAAAATATTTAACAAGATCAAACATGTATTAAATCCATGAGAAAAAGTTTATGCATCTATTATCTGATTTTGGTTTGTGTGGAACGTGGCTGTAGATGGAGCATGTTGCTAAGAAAATAGTCAAAACTACTGTCTTGCAATACATATTATATTGGTGTTTCTGAATTATCTGATAAATGTATGTCTGACTAAATTTGGGTGTAGATTGTATCGTTTAAATAGTCCAATCAGACATCTACCGTTGAAAAAGTTGTCTCAGGACTGGTAGAAATCTCACCAACATCTGCAGTAGCGCATAGTAGCAGAGACTTTGAGTTATGAAGAAATGATGAGGGAATTTGGTAGTTGAGAATGATTAAATCACCACTCAAAGATGGACTCAGCCCTTGAATCTCATCAAGAACAAGGAAGAACATCCAGCAAAGTTTAAAGATTGTTTCAACTAATTAAAATCTTTGTTTACCTTACCATATTAGGCAAGCCAATTAACCTGCTGAAAAGAATTCAAAGACTTACCATCTTGAATATTCTAAAACGACGCGAAGGATTTGACCCTTCTAAAATACTACCTTTACTCTTTTAAAATAATGCGTCATTTTAAGAAATAAGATGCAATTATAGTAATGTCTTAAAACTATTAAAATTGTAATAAAATACATACACCCGTATCTTCTCAATGATATTTTTCGGCACACAATCTTAAACTCAATTCAAATCCAGAATCGCATGTTTTGCAGTTTCAAAGCTTTTTATTTGGACCAATATTCAATAGTGATGATCCCAATTTATTTTATATTCTTGTTGCACTATCATATCTTAATTTTATAATGAGAATCTCATAAATCTATGTTTCAGCCTCTAAAATGCACTCATTTTATAACTTGCAGTTGGCTCTAGTACTTGATTCCGTGCTAAAATATGTACTTCTGTTACGATTTGAGACTTGAACACAAATTTACAGCCATCCGCTTGGAATGCTTTGGATTTTGACAAACATTGCATTGTCCAACAAAAAAAGGTGTCGCTGCACCTTATTACAGCCACAAGACGAAACCATAAGATGTCTTCATTCTGGAACATACGGGGACACTCCAAATCTCAAAACACATAATTTCAGATAAATAGCACCCTAAACCATGAAATATGAAGAGGGTAAGAATCCGGGAGCGTGAATATTTAAAACGGCCTAAAGTTACATTCTTTGCTAAGGCTACTTGGGTGAATCAATCAATAATCAACTTACTGCAAACATATTCACGTTAAATTACAGCCACGGCACCTTGATACGGAGACTTAAAAGCTGCCACCACTTTGTCTTCCCCTTTGTGGTTGAACACAAACAGCTGTTATCAAAGCAGCAACACATATTCTTAGATCTTCAATGAAGTTGGGATTTTTTCAGCAGATGGATATGTTTCTTTGAAACCCAACATCTTGTTTAGTGCAGCAATGTAGGCCTTGACACTCGAAACAACAACATCCATTCCCGCTCCAGTCCCACTATAAAAAGAGATATGTTAAGTCCATGGATCATTTGAAAGGTCTAATGCACCGAAGAACTCCACTTTAGAATTCATCATACCTAAATGTTCGAAGAACAGTCTCTCCAGTTACAGCACGAGTAGTAGTGGTACTTGAATCACTATCAGCACGAATTAGAACCCGGGTAGTTGCAATTGCATCAATGCCTTCAGTGACTGCATTCATCGAGTACTCCAGAAGTGTTACCGGCTCCTGCATAAAAATTAAGAGCACCGGATTCCTCCATCATACCAATAGTGAAAATAATTCTAGCATGACTCAATTACAAGAGCAAGAGAAATCAGGAAACATCTAAGATTTACAATAGTTGGCTCTGGTGACTAAAATCACAGGTTTGGTGGCAATAACAAAAAAATATTATCTATATAATCCAACGCGTCCAAATTCAGTAACCTAACAAGCAACAACGAATATATACAATTCCAAACCTTCACAATCAGATCAACAGCCTTGTAAGCCGAATCCACTGGTCCTGTACCAACAGAACATGCAACATGCGTTCTACCATCATCGCTAAAAAGTTTCACAGTTGATGTTGAAAGACCAAGAGTTCCACAAGTCACCTGCAACGGATAGATATTAATTAGCTTATTTTTGTTCTATTATTTCCATGCCATCATATCAAATTATATCAATTTACCTGTATATCACCAAGTTTCCAGACAGGCTCCGCTTGAAAAACTTCATCTGATACCAGTGCTCTCAGGTCAGCATCAGTAACCCTCTGATGCAAAATTAAAGCAAGTTAATCACCATCCATCCATCAGATACAGAACCCATTATCTCATCCCAAAACTTTGATTCCATGCAGAAAAGAGACACTAATTTTATTTATCACTGACGAATTTAATTTATTGATATCAAACATTACATACCAAAGACAACTAGGCCCAACTTATTCACTGGGCCAACAATAGCCTGATTCTAATGACTTACATGGTACCATCAGTAACACTAGAAAGGGAAAGAAAATCATTGGTTCTAGTTTACCTTTTTTTGCTCAGCCACTCCTTTAAAACGCCAAAATAAACTTTGAACTTGTTCGTCATTAAGTTCATAACCAAGCTGAAAAGGCAGAGAATAACTCAAAACCCAGGGAAAAAAACCAACATTTCAACCCAAATATTTGTATACCTCTTGAAGTCGCTTTCTCAAAGCATGGCGTCCACTGCAAAGAAAAAGTAATAGAAGTGTTCGTTATGAAGAGAAGATAAAAGAGCAAACAAATTGATTGCATAAGGTATCAAGAGAGCGCCATTAACAATGCAACAAACAACAAATAAAGAGGCATGTCTTTTGAAATAGATCAGAGAAGATACAATATACAAAATATCAACTATTATGCTACATATAAGTTCCATTATTAGATGCTAAATACCCTAAATGTCAAATAGCCAAAACATGAAACACCAAATAATGCAAGTACTCTTGAAATGTTTTATAGATTAAAGTTACCCTAGCTTTACCATAGCCTACAGTGACATCTAATACTATGAGCATCTTATAGTAAATATCAGAATCCAGGCATTTGAAGTATATAACTCAGTCCTCCACAGGCATGGAACAGACATGACGAACATGTATGATGCTTCTGATTAAAAAAAATAAACAGGCCTGGAATCATCATTGCTTCGAGATTTTCATTATGCCAAAGTCAGACAACTTCTCATGCATCAACTCAAATATAACCAGTATGCTTGCACCTGAGGACTTGGATAGGTCCAGAAAGCTAGAGCCATAATGTTTTCTCATGTTAAGATAAGAGAACTCAAAAAATTTTATTATCAGCAAGGAAACTTCCGGACCAACGTTTTGGTAGCCATGTTGTATCTGACAAGGAACATGTCCCAAATGTATGAATATAATTATGATGATAGTACATAACGAGACACTCCACAATGTGGCTATTGGCTTTCTATGTTTCTACCTCATGCATGTGGGCTGTTCACTCTAAACAACTATTTTTTTTAAGATGGTGTGGGCAACATTCTCAAACCCCAATGAGTGGTAAAATAAGGGTTTTATGAAGTTGAAGAACATGGTGGAATATTTTGACACTTAGATCAAAATCAAAGATGACCAGCATTCCCTTGAGCATGGGATTCTCACAGTTCCAGGCATAAATAATTCAGTTCACATTTTGTTTGGCAGTGAATGTTCACATTAAGCCAATCAAAAGAGTAGTGATAAAAGATGTAAAAATAGTAAAACCATGCTTAAGAATCTCTCTGTAGCAGCTATATAGAAGGATAAACTAACTACCACTGCAACTTGTTTTGTCATGTCATGCTGACAGTAGATATTGTAATTGAACGTATAAAAACAATACTTAGGATAAATTCTAGAAAACTTGAAAAGAAAATAGGGATTTGCAGGGTGTATAAGATCCATGCAGATATATGTGTTCCAGAGAAAAGAAAATTGCATACCTGAGCTTCCCCAGTACAATACCAGCTTCATTGGTCCTTTCAAGCCCAATGTCCTCAGGGGAAATTATTTCATATGTACCTTTGTGTTTTAGCATTCCATCCTACAATAATTTTGAAGAGAAAGAGCTACATCAAAGGACAGCTTTGATGAGGGCTTAAGGCTAAGTCACCATAGAAATAACAGGTATGATTGCAAGTAAGGAACCAGATCTAAAAATATTTACCACAAACAGAGAGAACACTAAAGTGGTTTTGTTCTGCATATTGTTTGGGTTTGAATAACAACGCCAAGTAATTATTCTCCTATCATATGGCATCTATGGTAACTTTTTGGAACTCTCCCAAAAGTAAAATGCACTAGCACCAAAAACAGACAGAAGAAAGGTGCTGCATCCAGCAGGGAAACAAAAAGAATGAGGCTTGGCTGTAACTTACTGTGAAAGAAATTGTCAAATTAATTGTTAATATCAGTGTAGTTAGAATCACAGGATACATGATTTGATGCTATTCCACCTTGCACCGATGTGTATCAGTATGCAGAACCATTTCTGCTATTGAATCAAATCCTGTATCTCATAAGTCAGACAAGAATAGCCTGAATTGTGATTCCCCCTGTATCAGCCTGATTCTGGAAAACACTGGGTCAAGTTGCAACAAGACCGTTCTGAAAGAACCTAAAAGAAAGCTTTTTTGGTTCTAATTGTTATGTAAAAAAAGTGGGGAAAGTGGTGATTTCCCTCTTTGGACAGAACATGTCTCTCCATCTGAGACACTCACCTATTTCACACAGCTGGTTGGCATTCTTTGTTTCACCTTCTTGTGAGAGACCTGGTTCTACTGTCAGTGTTTTTCGTCTTTGGGTACATCACATTTCTCTATTAATCTCTTTGAATCTATCCACGGTCTGCTGTGTGAGTTTCCACTATGGAAGTCTCCTCTCTTCACCCTTTGTCCTCACATGCGACAAAGATTAAATGCACTTCGATATGTTAAATATAGTCTTCAACTTGAGTTGTGATGAAGCAAAAGAATAGAGAAGAGAAAGGGGAGACACGATCCCATATGCTTGTTCGATATTGAATTGAATGGATGAGTGTAAAGGAAAGTCTGAGTTTACCTATTGAAGCATCATGCATGGATGTACATAAGTGTTTGATGTTGAAGAGGGAGCTCCAAGAAACTTGAATACCAAGGTCAACATGAAGGAACAGTCCACATTAGAAGATGAGGGTGAAATAGAAGACATTGAGGAACGGGAAGAACTACCGATAACTGAAGATAAAGATGAAGATGAATGATGTTGGATATGAGTTATTTTGGGTTTTTTTAGGCTATACTGCTGAATTTGCGCAGCAGAAAACAGCACTTGTTATGCAGCAACATCACTGATTTATTTTGGGAGTATACGTTGCTGAATTGTGCAGCAGCAAACAATAGTTGTTTGCAGAATTTGTGCAGTTGGCAGCCACTTCTTTTGGTCTTGTGGCCAGTATTATTTACATAATATTTGTTTTGTAATGATATAACGCTTCATTAGCTATTTGACATTGACTTCAACATGCTAATATACATAAGTATGCTTTCATTCCTCATATGATACGTCCCTTTGTCTTATATATCTATACATGTTATGTTTGTGCTTTTGTATGTGTTCTGCATATATTTATGCTATGTTTTGTATTGATCATTAATCTTAGGATTCGCGATACATTTTGATTCACAATTCAGAAGATTGGCTTTCCAATTCATGGATTGTATCCCAATTCAACTACCTTACGTAAAATAGAATCGAGGCAAAATTCAAGTGGGAATCTGGGATGTAAAAGCAAAATTCAAAAGCAAAAATTTTGAATGAAGCTTAAAATGGTTGCTTAACATTTATCAATCATGTCATTCTGTGTTGCAAACTCGAGTTCAAGCCAGTCCTATATGGGATAAGGATCCAAAGAATGATCTGATTCGGACTTGGATGGTAAAGTCACATGCAAATAAGGCTTTATTTTTCTCTTAATTTAGTAAAGTAAAAGTTTCTAAGTAATTTAGCAATATATATATATTAGATTTACACGAACGCCTAAACAAAATTAGGAAGGGAGGGCGGTGAAGCCCAGTGCATGAGGCTCCCACCACTGTCGGATTTGGATAGGATTAAATGCAGCCAACATTACCCACATGAGCACAGTGGATGTTTTCAGTAGTAGAAAACATCATAACGAAGTCACAAAGGCTGCAGCCTTGTGCCGAGGCTCACTTTTTGTCCCATGACGCAAGTAGTTCTGATTTTTGGCCAATATTCTAAGTATCTTCCTCTAAGACGTGTCATTTCAGTCAGTAATTTGGGTATAAAAGTTGGAAGAAAAGATGCAACAGTAGCTAGTTGAAAACTCATTTCGAGCATAAGCATACAACTGTAAACTGCCATACAAGGGATATATGTATTTAGCATAGCCAACCTGATGTATGCCACTTTCATGGGCGAAGGCATTAGCTCCCACAAGAGCCTTGTGTGGCTGTAACTGCAAACCAGTGTACTCTTCGACCTACAGGAAAAAGGTTATGATAAATGGAACAAGCAATAAAGGTAAAAGGGAGAAGAAATAACAGAGAGATCATTTTCAGATACTAAACCATCCTGCTCGTCAGAAAGATGTGCTTGGTATTAATTCCAGTGTAGAGATTGCCAGTGACATGTGCTCCGCATCTCAGTGCCATCACAACCTTCAAAAAAGAAATAAACAAGTTTTGAAGCACACAAACATCGAATCATCATACTCCAGTAACATATGTTACTTACATCAACTGGACAACAATAATTGGACCCTCACCTCTTCTAAGGAGGCATTTCCAGCCCTTTCGCCAATCCCATTAATCGTCACTTCCAGTTGCCTTGCACCAGCACGTGCACCCTGAAAGCAAGCATCCGAGAGCACACAAACTCAGAATCCACTTTCGTTGCATGCATTATTAAAGACTTAACAACTACTATGAACATACCTCGATGGTATTTGCAGTAGAAAGTCCAAGATCATTCTGGCAGTGGGTGGAAATAACGACATTTTCAATTCCAGGAGTATTCGCTTTAATATCAGCAATCAACCTTCCAAATTCACTCGGCAAGTTTATACCAACAGTGTCAGGTATATTAAGCGTGGTCGCCCCAGCCTTGATAACTTCTCCAAGAATTTCATAAAGAAACTCCCTATCCGACCTGATAAGCAGTAAAAACACCAAAAAAACGCAACACTCAGTGTAAACAGTAACACTGTTGATCAAAGAACAATTCACAGCATTAAACACAAGGTTTTAAATCATTTTGTACGAAACAGGGGACAGATGCTGCTAAAGTGGCCACCAAGCATTTACTTAAACTGCAGTCAAGATTTTGGTATATCCTTGATGTTGCAGGAAATTGCACAATCCAAAAAGCTTGTCAAATTGACCTCATCGCTGACCTTATTTTAAAAAATTGATTAATTAAAAGTTAACGAAACAGTGACAGTGATTATTTTAATGGTAACCTTCCAGCATCTTCAGGGCTGAACTCAACGTCTTCACAGCCCAAACTGCGAGCGAACTTGACCATATTGCGGGCAGTGTCGATGACCTTCTCTTTGGACATTCTGAGCTTGTACTCCATGTGAATGGCGCTGGTGGCGATGAAGGTATGAATCCTGGGCCTCTTGGCGTGCTTAACGGCCTCCCAGGCTCTTCGAATGTCGTTCTCGTTGCAGCGCGAGAGGCCGCAGATGACGGGAACGTAACCGTCGTCGTCCACGGCATTTCCGACCTCTGTCGCGATCATCTTGACGGCCTCGAAGTCGTCCTTGGAGGCGGCGGGGAAGCCGGCCTCGATGATGTCGACGCCGAGTTTGGCGAGCTGGCGCGCCACGTCGAGCTTCTCCTTGGACGTCATGGAGGCTCCCGGCGACTGCTCGCCGTCGCGGAGAGTGGTGTCGAAAATGCGGACATACGAAGGGTCCGGAATGTGGTTGGGGATGTACGGTGGCCGCGGCCGGGAAGAAGGTTCCGACAGGGAGCAGGAAACGGCGAATCGCGATTTGAATTGGAGAGAAGAGTGTCTTAGTGAAGTCTGAGGGAAACGGAGGGTGAGCAATAAGTTGTTGTTTTTACGGCTGAGATTGTGGTGGTGAGAGGTGGAGGGAATGAAAAGAGGGTTGCGAATCGCGGTGGCCATGGAGAAACCCTAGCAACAGAAAGAGCGAGCTGAATATTCTGGAATATTGAGTTGAGTGCTGGAAACACCGTGGTGGGAGCTCGGAGATATAGCGACTTGGTGGCGGCGCTTTTCCTTTTCTGCTTAGTCACCTCTTACTGGTTTTAGATAGCGGAGTGACGTGGAGCAAAGAAACTGTACCTTTTGCCACTCTTGCTGCAAAAAATATGCGTAAACCAAAAATGTTAAAAATACGAGAATCTAATCGTCAGAGTACTTGCATTGCATTTTATTTTTTTATTTTTCATTTAAATTAAATACTTCTGATGGAGAATATTGTTGGGCCGGATTTGAACTTGATCTCATAATACTCTTTATTAATTATAATAATTTGTTTATTTACATTTAGATCAATATTCATTTAAATTAAAGATAAAAGGTTCCAAAATAAACAGAACAGTGAGAACTTATGGAGGCAATTTGTTTTCTAGCTAGATAAAATCTGAATGATTGATTTCTTGAATGTTGTCTTTTAAAGTAATTTTTTATTGAATTATTGAAATGAGTAAATTTAAAATTTTGATATGGTCCAATCATGCACCCCACACCAAACTCTGTCTCCCACTTTTAAAATGGGTAAAGCATGTATAAAGGATAATGTCATCAATTACACAATTAAAACAAACCTAAAACACTAAAACTAATCACCAAATGTTAACAGACGCGCCATTCAAAAAAATAGAAATCACCAAATCCGTGTTTTAGATATGATTTCTATAAAAAATTTGAAAAATAAATAGATTAAAGTTATACTTTTAATAACCATATCCTTAAAGTAATTAAAAAGTAGTAAAAAGCATGTGTTAAATTGTATTTTTTTACAAATCATCACGGGTCGCTTTCTATTATTTTGGAGGATTTCAGACCGCAGCAACAGCAGGGAGGGACACCAATTTAATTATTTTCCATTGCTCGCAATTTAATATTATAACATTGAAAACATAAACACGAATAAGTGACGATCTATTATATTGAATAAATTATGTTTATATTATATAGCAGCATATATAATACTAATTATAATATATAAATATATATTGAAGGACGTCTCGTTTAGTTAGTTAACATCTTTAAAGTTGAAAAATGTGATTAATACGTATATTTATGACAATTTTAAAATTATAATTTATGGTTTTTAAATTAATAAAAAAGTTTAAAAATATATTTGTGATTGTTTGTAATTCCCAAAATCTAAAAAGGTAAAATAAAAAAATTAATAATAAATCAAATTCTTTTTATCAAACACTAAAAATATTGAATGGTGTTGCCATTTTGCTCCATCCATGGCACCTGAAGATTTTACAAGTAGTGGCACGTCACAATTTGTCCACAATATAATTTTCCATTTGAAATTATGTATAAAATATAATTGCAGCGGCCATTACATTCACACATGTCTGTCTTTACTCCAAAGGTAAACTGGAAACTACTGTTAAAACTACCAAAACTTTTCTCACATTTTCCTCACAGTACGAATCCTGAATAGAGAGATGCTACCTAGCCTTCAATCATTTCCCCTCCAAGTGAGACTAATTTTTTTTCAACCTTTTTGTCCTGTGCTTCTTCTGCTTGCTTTTTCTCTTTGAAGGTACATGATCTGCATCATCTTTTTTCCCAGCAGAAGGGCTTTGGCTTGAAGGCATATCTTCTTCGTCGGAACTAAGAACCAAGTCCTCCACAACATCGTCATCAATGGCTTTCTCTTTCTGCTGCTTTTTCCTCTTTCTTTTTGTTTCTTCAGGTTGTTTTATCCTGAAAGCAAAGCACGCTCAGACAGAAGTACAACAAAGAAACTTGTGCCAATATCAATGCATGGATAAGTGCATGAAACAATACGGGTATGTGCAACTGGGTTTACTGGAAAAAAATAAAAAATAAAAGGATAATCATACTTAGATTCATTTCCGGGTAACCACGATGAACTAAAGACGGCAGCACCCTCCTCATTCTTTCTTGCATCCTCTTCGTCACTTTCTGATATTTTATTTCCAAATTTAGAGGATTCTTCTCCCACAAGAACACTGGAAAATCTCAACTTGTGTTAGAAACCTCTATCCTAGCCATGATTACCAGTTCGATATAGTAATGCATACAATTGAACATGACTTCGAAGATCAAACCTTGATTCCATTAATGAATTGTTTTTCTGTTCTGCTCTCTGGCGGAGTGTTAGGACGTACTTTGACAGAGCACTTGAAGCTGACTTTTTTTCATCCTGACATGATCAATTTCACTCTTTTCAATCCTCAAATATAATAGCATTCACATAAAGTACAGTGATGGCGAGGTTTGAAATAAGAGCAAAGATAATATATATAGAAAATAACTCCATCATATACATGTGCATCGCCATATACATAGATCGCATAAAAAAGGTAACATGCCATATCACTTTACTAAAATTTAGTTATGACAGTAGTAAACAAGATGCTGGCCTCAAAGAGACCCAGTTCTTATGAAGGTTGGCGAGAGACAGAGAGAAAGAGAACTTATAAAAATTTAACTAAAGAAATGACTGAAAAAAAGATCAATACACATCCAACAAGGAGACTGTACAGACAGATTCAATGTACAGACTATTTAGTGGAGTACGTATTACTAGGTTCATTATCTATTTCCAAAGCAATAACGAACATTCGAAACACTATAAATCCGTGTATTTTGCTGTATAAATCTGGCATAAATATGATATTAAAATTCAGAGTTACGCACTGACTCATTAATCCAAAACAGGGACATATAAATCGTCAAAACTCACATCCCACAGAAATAAGGAGAAACCCGTCTACCTCGAGAAAAGATGCTGCTGCAGGGTCATTAGGTAAAAAGGAAATTGACATGCGCTTCCCATTCACATGATTAGCACTTGCTTCGATCTGAATGTAGAACAATGAAAAATTAGAAATGAATGATGAGTGCTACTGCATGCCAAGCCAATGATAAAACATACAAGTAAATCTAAGCATCATCCTTGCCTTTTTTACCATTGTAATAGAAATACCTGGCGTATAAGCTGCCTCATTTCTTTTCGAAACCTCTCTACTTTGGTCAATTTGCAAAAGCTACGCAACCTCACAAGTGGAATAAAAGACAACTCCATGAATGCAACGGAATAACTCCACTGTGCCAAGTGCTCAGCTAGCTCTTCTACCACAGAAATAACACATGCCTCTTGAAATGCTCGTGTCTTTAGGGTCAGCTTGGTAACCTAAAAGAGAATAATTCCTCAAAGTTTAGGAGATCTCAAAAAGTGCACATTGAAATTCATTCATGTGATGAATACCTTCAGTATACTGCGTAAGTCAACAGCTTTGCCAACACCTCCACTTGGGGGTCTATTCAATTCTTTCATTTCCAGCATGTCTAAAAGGAGCATAGACACTGGTACAAAGGAGTGGGTAGAAGCTGCAATCTGGTTCAACATTCTTACACATCTCAACCTAAGGGGAAAATATCTGGCTGTTGGAACCAGACGGGCTACCCCAGAAATTATTTGGGTCAATGGATATGCAAGTTGCTTAAAGTCAGATTCTGAACTGTAGGCACAGATAGCACCAGTCCAAAGTTCAAGACAATTGATGAATTTCCACTCATAAACCTTGCGAAAAGCTTCCTAAACAATACATTCAGGAAAAAAGCAAAATAAGGACCATAAATTAAGCAGTGCCAGCACAAACAAATGTTTCAGTTTATGAAAGGATCTAATCAAACGAGTACTTACTAATAAAAGCTTAATGATCTAAGGTAGTGCTACCCCTAAATTCAACACTAACTTTTTCTAGGTATTTATTGGATCTCGGTTGAGGGGTGGCTGAAATATGAAAGACAAATGAAGAATTTTATGTTCTTCACTGTAGTCTAATACAGATGTAAGCCAGAGGAAATATTTTCTTCAACCTATAGCCTTTCTGTATTTTCTCAATCCCTATCTACAACAACATATAACCCTTATTCTTGATTCTACTTTTTCAAAACTTATCAAGAATGCCTTGTAACTATAAAAGGCAGACGATAGAACTTGAAAGGCATGACATGTAAAGTTAAGAAACCAGATAATGCTAAAAAGAGCAGATAATAGGAAATAATGTCAATCTTGTAAGAACTATAAGAACTAAGAAGTGTGATAAACACCCAAGCATTAGGGGAATCCACTCTTTAAGAGCTGGCTATTAAGGAGGAGAGAACTAAGCACTTAAATACTGTACCGACTATCATACAACACGAGGAACTCACACCTTTAAAAGTTAGTTGCTAAAGAGGGAGAACCAAACATGTAATATTCCTCAGAATATCTCATATTACTTAATATGGGACTTACGCATTCCATAATGCTCAAATTCCTATCAAAGTGACAGTAATTAAAATCCATATAACCAGATTGTAAACGCATTCCATTATCCATTATATTTGTTAGGATAAATATAAATTCAAATTTAAGAAAATGGTAACGGGCACATCTTGCAGTGCCCAATAAGTAAATAACACGCACTGGACAAATAAAACAGCACCTTAGTTTTTGCATTAAGTGCATCCCTTAATATCATAGCCAGTTGCCGAATGTAAATGAAGGCATGTTGATACGCAGTAGGAAGATCAACACCAAGAAGCTCAATGACACAATTGCCAAGAAAACGAATATGTTTAAGTTTCACAGCATTTACAAAGTGGCAATTCAAAACATAAGCTTTATATATTCCTTTGAAACATTCATCTATGCAGCCAGATCCAATTCGGATACATAGATCTCTCATAAATAGAAATGAAACAACTGGAAGTGCACCTCCACCGGTACCCCAGAAATGAAGGACCACCTGATCAAATCATTATGAAAGTTAGTTCACAAAATCAATGGAAAAAATACATGTCCCAGAATGTAAATAAACATTTGGAAGGAGAAAAAGGAAAATAAGGAGAGAAGGTTTTAGATTATTGCTGTCTATCTAATCAAGCTATAATAAAATTACTGTAGAGGACAAAAGGACCATTTGGAAGGAGAAAAAGGAAAATAAGGAGAGAAGGTTTTAGATTATTGCTGTCTATCTAATCAAGCTATAATAAAATTACTGTAGAGGACAAAAGGACCAATATGTATCAGAAGACATGCGCAATATACAGATTTCAAACTTAAAAGTATCAGTGTTCATTGATGCACTACTAGAATACTGTAGATAACATTGATTTGAATAACAATGGGTTACTTATACCTTAATGTATTTCCTTAGGAGTGAAGGAACAGCAGCCAAAAACAATAAAGAGTATTTCAGCCTACGTAAAGTAAATGATATCATTTCTGTGTCAGTCATCTGGTTCAAAACATGGAGAGCATTTCCAAGGTAAGACTTCACTAAATGGCCATAGCTATTCCAATGTTTCGTGGCCATTAAATCTGTTATGTTCTCTTTCTTTCCTCCAGAAGCAGGAAGCTTAAACAATTTTCTTAGTATTCCGTCCATTTCAGTAAGTACAGTCAACATTATTTTGTTGAATACAGTGCTAGACATTACACTAAGCTTTGTCATAGATTCATTCCCCCCATCATCACCATAGTGGCATGCTGTCCTAAAAGCCCTCATCAGGGAACGCAGCGCACTTAAGCTCCCATTTTCTTGAATTGATTTGCACCACGCATCAACCATAGAAGTAGTTATAACTTCCTTAGAGGACTTTTGTTCCTTCTCTTGAATCTCATCCTCACTAGCCTCCTCATCTAGCTGTAGATCTTCATCTTCGATGTCGGTACCCACATCTTCCTGGAGAAAAGAAGCAAAACAATTAAATAGCTTTTAATACTAAGAACATGTCAGATTAAGCTATTTTATTAAATATTGTATCAGTAATTAACCTGATCTCCTATTAAAAGGGAATGTAACTGAACAGGTCGTTTATAGAACCTGCTAATCACTAACAGAGGAATTCAACAAGATACTAGAATCTTAGACAAAAATGAGAGAAATATCTACTCATGGTACTTGAAATCAGGTGAGAAAAATACATAATTTAAGGGGTAGACAACATTGGTTAAGATCTTGGAAATAGCATAACAACAAACGAGAGCTTATAAAATGCACCTCTCAATGTGGACATACTCACTCAATTTTAATGCTCTAACTATAAACCCTAAGAATCATACAAAGGCACTTTTGGGTAGAACAAGTATAAATAAGCATACTACACAACCAACACAAATACTTTTAAGATATTCAAATAAGGGTTTACTAAAAGGGCAGTCCTCTAAGAAATTCATTCCTGTTTAAAAATATTGAAAGGGTGTGGCTATAAAATCTTATTAGACATAGCTAAAAGGTGAATTTCTTTAAACAATGATATTTGAATTCAAGGAAGAAAGGGAGAAAAGTACAAATACGGGAATTTGCAGCTTTCGAATAAAAAATGTCATAAAAAATCAAACACATCTTTACTTTAGAAAAAAGGGACAAAGTATATGATAGTGGTGGTGCATATAATAATAAATAGTTGGGATAATAAAAGAGATTCCGTTGAAATAATAGAGTTATGCATCAGATAGAGACCATGAACATAAATTCAATAATATAACAGGGCAAAGGCATAACTTTGAAAACATGGACAATCTTTTACAACCGATTCACCAGAAAACACAAAGGAAGCCTCACAACAAGGTTTCTATCTTGGTTAAAGGATAAATCATAAGATTCAGGTAAAACTAGAAGGGATTGTAACTTTTTAGTGAAAAATGCTCTAAACATCAAAACCCTGACCAAGTGTGCTCACAAAACCTAATAGGAAAACCATTGCCAAAACATAAAAGATCTATTAGTCTAAAAGAAGCAAATCTACAAAATTATCATCCAAAATCTCCTATCTTGATTAGAGGATATATCATAACTTCTCAAAATCTAATAGGAGAAACGTCACCAGAACCTAAAGGATCTATTAGTGTAAATGAAACAAAGCCCTGAGCAGGGGAATTTCAAATTTGCAATGACTGATGGGCTACTACCCCACTATAAGATGAACCAAATTAATTTATGCTTCCTTGTGTAGTGTCACAATTCCATAAAGATGTCTCTAAAGGAAAACCCATGTTTGTTCAACAACCTTAATCAGTTTTTGAAAATGCGAGAAGAACAAAATACAGAACATAAGATACACTCCTAAAAGAAAACAATAATATAATAATAAAAAACAAAATACAACAGAAAGATAACCAAGGCATTGTGATTAAAAAAACAAAGATTGCCAACATCTAGGAAGGAATTGAAAGAGATTACATGCGTGATAACTATATGAAGTAACAACTGGTAATATTTCACGGACCTCGTATCCGTTGTAGTTTATGCATGATGTAGAAAAAAAAAAATGGACAAAAAAAAGTATAAAAGAATACACTCACATCTAGATCATCATCACTGAATTGAAGCAACTCCTCGTCATGCTCTTTCAAGAACTCGTAAAATTCGGGGTCCTGAAATGGAAAAGCTGTGAATAATATTGCCAGTATAATGTAGCCAGATAACAACATCAAACACTATTTCCAGTTCCACAGATGTAAACATTTTCCTGTCTCTGTCTTCCTTGCCATTCCATCCCATCCCATCCAAATACGGTACATAAACTTCAATAACCGACATGCTTATTCGCGATAACGAATACAAAGCTACAAAACTCATTGAGATAAACCAAGGAAAACATTTTAAATAAGAACTACCAATGTGACGGGAGACCTTAATCCAGATTGAAATTTCAAAGCGCAATATGAAAACAGATAAAGTTAGACCACATATCAAATACTTATAAAACGTCCTTAGAAAACAACAAAGCACAAACCCAACCTTCTCCGAAAGTTTCTGCAATTGCTCCTTATGCTCTCGAGCTCCACTCTCAGGCATGGGTTTTTTTCCGCTCCTTCGTTTTACACTGTTCTCTCCATCCAAACTCGTCTCTGATACACCGACGAAAAAAACACCAAAAAAATCAATAACTGAGGCATTAACTAAAATAAACCTAAAATGATAAAAAAAAAATAAAAAAATCACAACCTGTATCATTTGCCGCGCCCATGTTGGTTGAGTGAAAAACCTGTTTATACAATTAAGGGCAAAATATGAAGAGATTAAGTACTGAGGCGTGTAAAGCTCGCAAGTTGAAAGAGAAAGGAAGTGAACCGAAAACCTAATCGCGGCCAATGGTTAGGTTGCAGCTTCGGCGGCGTGACAGAGAAGAGAAGAAAATAGACGGCGTTCAGTTGAGTTGAGGGTTATTTTGGTGCTGCGTTTGTTCTCCCCGCGTCATTTTGCTATATTCCTATTAATTCAAAGTTTCTAAAAAATTCTTAAAACTTTTTTTTCGTCTTTATTATTATTTTTTGGGTGAAAAAAAAAAGAATACTCCATTTTTAATAGAATTATATTATAGAAAATAAATAAATAAGGGGGAATATATGAAGACCAAACCCAATAACAGGGATTTCAAATTGTGATTTATAATTTTTGTATCGTAAAGTGTTAAAATCTCCTTCCACTTAAAATAATTTAAGGCTTAAATGATGGTGATTTTTAGTTAATAGTTTCATTTCTGCTATAGTTTTAAAAACTTATGGTTAATCTTATTATATTCTTAGGCAAATTAAACTTATATATCATGATATGATTAAGAGAAAAAAAAATAAAATTCATACTTAAAATTTAGAATTCAAATATTATATTAGTGCACTTGTTATGTAAATTTAGTTTGTAGGATCAACAATTTAATATGAAAGACAAATTACAGCATATGAATGACAATTTCCTTTCGTTATTTTAAAATGAATTTTAAATCTAATAAAATATTTTTGAATCTATAATCAAATTTAAAGCTATAGGAAGATTTGCATTTACCAGGTTTAAGGTGAGTTGGTCTTCATCTCTATATTAGTACGGACAAAAGTAAATATTGGGAATCTAAGTTTAAGTATCATATAAAGAAAAAAAAAACATACGAACTTATTTATTTTTGTTTTCAATTAGAGATGACGTGGATTTAATTATTATTATTAATTATTTCCGGTAAATCTTCTTCCAAAAAAATGTAATAATGAAAGTATTATATAATTCCTGTATAAAAAATCATAGTACTTTTGTTAGAAATATTTTTTCACTCAATATAAAGTCGTACCAATATAAAAAGAATCACACATTAAATATAAATTAAAAAAAAATTATTGAATCTTCTCATTAAATTTTCATCAAAAAGATCAACACAATTAGGACTTTTAAAATGAAGGATGAAAACCTAATTTTGGACTAGTATTTTCATGGATTAAGCCTCTATCATACCAAGGAGTAGTAAACGGGTACTGCCAAACATATTAGTAATAAATAGGATAATTATTAATTGGATATGGTACTACATAAGTATAAGTATTTATTTATAAATTTTTACGGAAAAATGAATACGGAATTAGAGTATCCGCCTTGCACATGGTTATGTATATAAAAACTGTTTATAATATTTTTAGTTATTACTTGCATTTGAATAATTTAAGATTATATTTTTTATTTTATGTTGTAACAATTAAAAAGAAGTTACTTTTCATCGTTTAATTTATAAATCAAGACAAAAAATTATAATCGCCAGATAAAGAAAAATATAAGTAAATATAATATTTTTTTTCTTATTTTTATATTTATTTACACGGAACATTTTATTTTGATTATATTCCAGGATAACAATGGACAATGAAAGCGTGAAATTCATTTTCTAATTCTCGTCATTTTCATACTCATCGAGTATTAAATCTGTATTCTACCTCCATTCCTATTAGATATATGCGATGTACTTATTATATTCATTATTTTTATTGTTCTAAATGTTAATTAAATAGTTTTTTATAAAAAAACATTATAATATAGAAATCATTGCATTATCAAAGATTTAATGTGAGAATAATACATGTCTTTTTATATAATAAGTACAAAAGAGTATAAAATAAAAATTAAATAAAAGTCAAATAATTATATAAAAGTAAAAATAATTAAATATTTGTTTTATAAATAAGTTACGAAATAAGAAAAAAAATAAAAGTTAATATAAGTTTTTGTATAAGTTAATATAAGTTTTTGTATTATGTATTAATATAGTTTAATAATTTATAATGGGAACAAGTATTGGAGCAGGTATGGAGATGAGAGACCACCGATGTGAAACCTATCTTATTCAAAACCTATGTACCATTTTTCATTTAGTTCTTCAATTTCAAAACTTTCTTCCTTTTTTTTTAAATTTTCTTCTATGTTATTCATCAATCTCAGTTTTCAATCACACCTATCAGCAGTCCAGAAATCAAGAAATAATTTTAGCTAATCAGAATATCAATGAGAGTAAATTTCTAATTATTCTAAAAATTCTTTGTTCACTGTTTTTTTTTAAGTTCTTAGCATCAATCTGGGAACAGTTAAAAAAAAGTATCTCTCTCAATTTAATTAAAATAAAATTAAAATTTGATTATGATTTGACAACCTATTATAAGTCCTTAGATTTTTTGGAAACTACTATAGTGTTTTAGAATTGCTTCAAGACAAATCTCCAAGTAAGGATAGTCTCAAAATCCTGATATAGTACACTAAATTAGAATACTTGAACGTGAAATGAGATGAAGTTTGAATTTCAATATTTCTATTGCAGGATTAGTGGCAGTGGAATTTTTATATAGTTGGATGTAATGGTAGATTATATACTAATTAAACTTGTGAAAAGGATGATATTTGAGTGTTTGTTAAATAATTATCGCCTTAATGTGTTATGTGTTATTGCATGCTTGATTTGCAAATTGAATGAGATATACTGACGTGGATGATGGAAATTGAGGTCATACATTTTGAGGCAATGTATAAATTATGTTTATGTTATGTATTAAGTATTGATGTCAAGTTGTTAACAGATATACTCAAACCTTTACTGATTATTTAAGTCAAATAGAATAAGACATGAGGTTTGTATGAACTAAATTTGTAATGTGTGAATTTACTCTAATTCTTTCTCTTAGATTTACTGAAAGTCTAAATATTGTGTATTTGATTAGATATTAGTATCTGATAGTAGAGGACAAGTTATTGAGTGGATTATAAGTTTGATGAAAGAATTCATATATGTATTTTGTGGTAATTAAGAGTGGTACTTAATATTGAAATTGCAAAGTTTGATCTAAACCGCTAAATTTTATATATTAAGATACTTTGACCTCATGTTATAGACGTTATAGTTATTTTTTTTACTAAATTCATCATGTTGAAACGATTTAAATATCTAACTTACCATTATCTTTTTAGTTGTATCTTTGAATTAAGACAACAATATTATGATGTTGAAGCTTTTAAGAGTTCATAAATTTCAAGGATATTAGTTCATAAATTTTTAGGATATTAGTTTTAATGTATATAGGAAGAGTCTGTATATAAATTTTATTTTATAATACTTTAGACTATATTGAAGGTTAATCCTGCATATAACTTAATATGAAGTGCTATCTTAAATCACTAGGTAATATATATATATATATATATATATATATATAGAACACAATTTCTGAAAAAATGCTCTCAAATTTTGTGGCGCCCAATGCAACAACCTTATGCCATGCCCCAATTTTAGCTTCTTAAGCTTTGCCTTCCTTCACATGTTAACTAAATACGTTAAATTAGTTTTAAATTTTGTTATAACGTAAATTTTGGGAATGTTTCAGAAACTGAGCGAATATAAATATTCATTTTCCTTTTGTATTCAATCTTAAAAAATAGAGTATTGTTCTGTTCATCCTTATATTTTTACTCAGTTATTGTATAGATTTTTTTTTAAATCAAAAACAAGTTCAAATAATTCAACCAAAACCATTCATTTGACATTCATAAGTGTATATACATTTTATATTTCAATTTTACTCTTAATTATATTTTAAAATTACACAAAAATAAATTATAACAATATACAAAAGAGATACATATTTAATATTTATATTTTACTCATAATTATACTTTAGAGTGAAAAATAGAAATAAACCATTCGAATAGTAAAGATAAATGCAATGTAATCATTTATTATTTTTTATTAACTATCATATAATAAAAAGACATATGAATTGTCTTTTATTTACTCGTAATAATAAAAAAAGATACATATAAATTTTAAAATATAATAATTTCAATATATAATCTTATCTTAACATCTTAAAATACTACCGTTAAAAAATTAAAAAACCCTCCAATAAAAGTAAAATTAAATAATTATGTTCTGTAGTTGTTAATAAAAAAGTCGAGTACTAAAATCATCAAGAAAATTCATTCATAACTTGTATTGTAAAATACACAAAAATGGGATTACTTTTGCCTGTTATTATTTTTAAACATATAGTAATCTTAACGTATCTCAATATCTCAAAATACTTTCATTATAAAAATAAAAAATGTATGATAAAATGGAAAATAAATAATTAAACTTTGTAATGTATGATAAACTGTACGTTATTTTTGTGTAATTATATTGAGTAACTATTAATTAATATATTTATAAATATTATTACATTTATTATTCTAACCTTACCATATTTATTTATTTATTATTATTATTATTACCACAATCAAAGAATGAACTACCAATCAAATTGTATACTAAATTATTATAATACAACTATAAACAATTCAATATAACTATAAACCAACATGAATTTATATAACAAGATAATCGACAAATAATATTTACTAATGAGTTTTTGAATACATGTATTAAAATGTCTTATAAAAAAATTACCAGTTATCATATTAGAAGCATCTACACATATGTATCATGAATTTTACAAATTAAAGTAAATTTAAGATATTTACTGTCTAGATTTCTGCATGTTTTATATTTACAAAAAAAATATTTATTTTTTTATCACCTAATGTTTTAATCTAGATTATTTAAATACCGAGTGAAGCTAAAAGAGTTAAAATATCATATATCTTAAATGTATATTCATATACTAATACATATATGTACTTAATACAGTAGAAGTGTTTACTTATCATTCCATATTTCAGACTTTAATTGATTTCTTATCATATAAGCATTATCTCAAGAATTTACAACATTTATAATCAATTTAAATTCATTCAAATTTATAACTCCACTTCATTCCATGAATAAAGATTGATTCTTCAATTTATCATTTTGCTGAAAAAATAATTTACATCAGGATTAAGCTCTGATTTAACTTTCACTTAAAAGACAAATTGTTTAAATCAAAATAAAAAATAAATAAATTTATGCAATAATTCAAAACATTTCTCAAACATATTACATATATGTATTTTCAGTTTTAGCATTTTAATAAGTTTAAAATAGTCAGTTACAACTATCTATTACTTTTCATTTCATGTTTCCCAAAATTAAATAAAATGAATTTTTAAAAGTCATTGTACCATTCAATTTCTTTGAATTTTAAAATCAACGATATCAATTTAATAAAACTAAATATAAGCATTTACCAAGTTCCAAAGCTCAAACAAAAAATTTATTTACATAAATAGTATACCATAACCAATATAAACCAATTTGACCATTCTCACTACACTTCAAACTTTAAGAACAAATTTAAAAAATAATTTATTTCTTCAATGATAATTTACTTTTATTCAAAATATTAACTCTAATTCTTTTATAAAAAAAAGACTTTAACATACAGTTTTACTTAAATACCAACTTTTCCTACATTGAAACTCTGGAATTCAATCAAAATCTTGAAAATATATATTTCAAAC
>Ga0123340_1000127_pt1 | contig 35425 bp, 23 predicted proteins | sample SirMexnodulemix_FD_89961 | JGI IMG/M metagenome (GOLD analysis project Ga0123340, IMG submission 89961) | Root nodule microbial communities of legume samples collected from Mexico - Siratro Mexico nodule mix | ecosystem: Host-associated > Plants > Roots > Nodule | place: Mexico: Nepantla...
CACCACCACCTCACATTTACTAGGCTATTTTTCCTTGGTTTTTGTTATATTATCATCTCTCAAATAACTAGTTTTTGTCTCTTTTCAAGCAGTATCTGGACGAGAACAAGTCTCTGATTCTGAAGATTGTGGAAAGCCAGAATTCTGGCAAGCTGAGCGAGTGTGCTGAGTAAGAATTGGTTTAAATTGCATCATCATTTGAAAATTTTGTTTCTCACATCTTTATTAAGCATGCGTCCTTCTGGTTTGGTGTCATATAATAACTTCAAGGAATAGAAACTTGAACAAGTTCTTACATCAATCCCTTGAGTGATTTTCTATCTTAGTTTTCTGGTTACTTGTTCCACTTGCAATAGCCTAGCTCCTCATAGGTTAGCGTTGGATATTAGCAAGATTAAATAGTTCATGCCAATAATGATTTATCGCAAGATTAATTTTCAAGAACTTTCTTTCTCATAGTTTTTTATGTGATATTTTAATCGCACTTACCGTAGTTGTCCTAAACTACCTAACCAGTCAATCTGACGATAAAGCTAGGGTGTTCTAAATCTTGAATCTAAATGGAGTCGACATTGACTACCTATCTTTTTGCAGGCTTTTTCTAAGATACGGGTACCCCACAATACTTGAAAAAATTGGACACCAATAGTTTTATACAATTATGAATTGAACTTTGAAATATGATGACTTGATGCACTTTCGGTACATATATTTTACGTTCCGCGAGGTCAATCATTCAGAGAAAGGTTGTAACCTTTTTGACAACTGCATCATTCGTTGATCTTTTTGTCAATGCAGCTGGAAGGCGACACAGGATACTCTAAGTAGATTAAACATTTTTCTTGGTATGAAAAAGTTTCTTCAAAAAACCACGATTCTCCATGTTTGGCTTGTGATAGAAACCAGAAACAATTATTAGATTTTGCCTTTAACGTCCTGGCCCTGGGATTCTCGTTCCTTTCCTGATCCTTTTGCTGTGGTGTGGTCCTAAATCATCATAATCCTCTTGTCTTTATTTCAGAAACCAATCCAGGCTGCAGAGAAATCTCATGTACCTTGCTGCAATAGCTGATTCTCAGCCCCAACCACCTCCTATGCCTGGTCAGGTACACAACTATTTGTCAGAATATTTGATTAGCATAAGAAATCACTTTGAAAGCCTCAACATGAGACATGCTAGATACAGTTTATGTGGTAATGATCCAATATCATGCATAACCTTTTGGATATCATTGCAGTATCCTCCTAGTGGACTTATGCAGCAGGGAGCACACTACATGCAGGCTCAACAAGCTCAGCAGATGTCACAGCAACAGCTAATGGCTTCACGCTCCTCCCTCTTGTATGCTCAACAACCCTTCCCAGCGCTTCAGCAGCAGCAAGGCTTGCACAGCCAACTTGGCATGAGCTCCAGTGGAAGTCAAGGCTTTCACATGTTGGAAAGTGAAGGCACAACAGTAGGGGGCAGTGGAACTATAGGTTCTGGAGGGTTCCCTGATTTTGTACGCATTGGTAGCAGTGGCAAGCAAGATATTGGAAGCTCTGGTGAAGGTAGAGGAGGAAGCTCTAGTGGCCACTCTGGTGATGGTGGTGAGACCCTTTACCTGAAATCTGCAGCTGATGGAAACTGAACTAGCCAGGGAGAATGCTGAAGTTTCCTTGGCCTTTAGTGGTTTATTTAGTTAGGAGAATTAGGCAGTGGACGTTAAGTAGGGGAGAAGAAGAAAAGGAAAAACTTTGTTTATCTTGTGCTAAAGGCAAACAATCTTATCACTGCCTTGAAGTTTCTGCAGTAGTACTAGTAGTAACATGATGCATGCTTTATTTTGTTGTGTAAAGCTTTAATTATAAATGTCAAGGTCACAGTATGGCCACTTGTTATCGAGACGGTTAATTGGTGAACCATCACAGATGGACTTTGAAGGGTCAAAGTTAAGTCACAACCTAAACCCATCATATAGGCAACATGCTGGTGTCGTTCATGGTTAGTCACTGCCTAGCAAGTACATCATTTTTATGATTTAATCAAGTTAAAAAAAAAAAATCAAAAGAAAGTAGTTAAGAATGATTTCAAAATAAAGTTACATGCATGTAAACCATGTATGTTACAAGTCGTGAAATACTTCTAAGATACTGTTTAAAGATACATTTTAATAATTTTGATAGAGAATAAGAAAGTGGTCATATATATAATAATGCTATTGCTACTAATAATTTGTTTCAAGTATTCTTTTATGCAAGTTATTAGGTAGCAATATTCTAGACTATATTATATGTCTACATGTAAACAAAAAACAATGTCTGTTAGCTGAAATAAAGACTTTTTTTATAGTTACTGTTTTAAATTAGATTTAGTTACCACTGGTAGAAGCTTTAACACCTATATATTTTACAAAAAGAAAAATAATCTTGGTTAAACCATTTTTATGTCAAAGTTTTGTAAAGTTCGTCTGAGTTGTTATTTTATTTTGGGGGAGTTTTATTAAGTGACATCAATAAGAAATTTTATGAGATTCTATGGTAATCGCACTTCGTAACCTTTTATTTATTTTAATATTTTATAGATTAATTAATTAATTTTATTATTAAAATTTATAATTTTCTACTAAACTTAAGGTCTAAATTTAAAACCTTGATCGCATTACAACAATTAATAAGATTTTTTTTATAAACCTTTAAGACTACTAGAAATAATAAAGTTATCACATGTATTCCAACTATAATATATGGACTCAACTAGATAAGTGGGGTTTTCAATATTTAAGTTGTGACAAGTGGCAGTTGGAGTGTTTGAGCATAGGTATAAACATAAGAAAGAGAAGGGAAGGGAGTGAGAAGAAAATTTGGTTAAAAAGGGAAGAGTTGATTAGGAACCACGAGTTGGCGCGAAAGCAAAGGGAAGAAGAAGAAGGTGCCGAAGTTGAAGGGCGAGGCGAAGAATGTGTTCTCATGGATCCACACCCTCACCCTCACCTACATTCACTTCGTCTTCTCTCTCCTTTCATTTTCCCTTCCCTCTCACTTTCACCTTCATCTTTCTCGACACATTTCATTCAAATCGCACCGCCAGATCCCTAGCTTTCATCCTTCTCTTTATGAACCACCTACTCCTCCACACCTAATCTACACTGCGATAATGGTATCTTCTAATTCAAACACTTCTCTCGCCATTTTTAATTCTCTTCGTTTTTTCACCTAATGCGTTTTTCTTTCTTTTTAGTTAGTCCCTGCGTTCACCTCTTTTAAATATATAAAATAATACTATACTTGCGTACCTTATATGCGTTCGAATAGAAAATAGTTACGTCAATGATGGAATGGAACTGTGGACTAGATGCTTGAGAAGGTGTTATGGATCATCAAACTTTGAAGTCAAGTGATTCTATGCAATTCGTACCTGTTTTATATCGTGATCCTCCTCCATGATCAGTGCACATTGGGATTTTGGATAAGTATGGGAAAAAGGATTGGAGAGTTCACTCGTAAAATCCGTAGTACAAAACTTATATATACAGTTTCTGAGGTGTTTTTAGTGTTGTTTTCTTATAAGAATTGGGAGATGCTGCATTCAGATGGAGTTGGGCTACTTAGGCAGCATTGTCGGAGATATGATGCCAACAGTGGATAAATTATGCAACAAAAAGTGATCAATCGTAGAATGCATGCAGACAAATCTCACTTGGTTTGTTCTGTGTGAAGTGGATGAATTGGATATGTTATCCAGATGAGTTAGAGAAGGGATAATTTTTTAACCTTTTCTTTTTCTTTTTCGCAATGGGTAGAAGAAATTTTGATTTAGTTGGCATATCAAGTTTCTAAATTAATATTGAGCTCAATATCCTGAATCGTGGTTTGTGACTCGTGGTTGTTTATGCTAAAACATGAACTTCCACTTCTGAATAGTATTGACTTAGACTTGTGGATTCTGATTTCTTGTAAAGCAAATTTTTCGAGATTGAAAATATCAAAATAGCTCCAAATCTATGTATGTAAACGGGTGTATTAGGAAAAAAATATTATATCTTGTCATCCAGCAGCTAACTCTGATTAAACTGACTGACTTTGCTACAATGTGGTATCAACTTGGTTGTTAGGCTACTGTTTGTGAAAATTACGGTGAAATATTTTTATTTTATTTAGCTGTTAGTATTACAGATCCTGTGTAACTGTAAGAAAAAAACTTGTGTTATTGATAGACATATTTTAGTTTAGTTTGGAATTTATAGATCTTTCTAGGCACACGTTATGAGAGAAATGTATATACAGTTCTTGTTAGTTTTTTATTTTATTTTCTTTTTTTTGCGGACAAGATAATATATTAGTACATGTTTAGACCGTAATGAGATCTTACTTAGATAATTGTAATAAAAAATTATTCCATATCTCAATCTGCAGGGGACTCCCGTGAATATTATTGTGGGTTCTCATGTCTGGATTGAAGACCCAGATGTATCTTGGATTGATGGACAGGTAGTAAAAATCAGTGGAAAGGAAGCTGAAATTGAAACTACCAATGGAAAAAAGGTTTGTAGACTGTCAGAGTGCCATTTACCAGGTTCTGTATTTTATAGTATTAGATTTTTTGCCTTTATACCAATCTATTTTGAGAAGAAGATTGGTCGGTTTATTGTCAATTTGGGTCATCGATAGGTGGCACCCTGTCTTGATAAATAAGGCTTTCATTCTAAAATGAATCCATACTGTGTAGGATAGCCAAACATTTGACATTGGCTTATTGTATGACAAAAGTTAAATGATTTTCCTCTCCTTTAGGGGTGGTGAAATGTTGCTTAAGGGGAGGGTTTGACCTTATCTTTCTTTTTTCCCTTTTAAAAAATGTTTTTTTTCCTGCGTATTAATTTTCCAAAACAAGATTAATTTGCCTCCTCTCTTCAATTTAGTAATTTTCACAGTAGGTCCCCATTTTATTTATTTTAGTTTTGTCCCCGGTCTCCTTTGTGATCATCCTACACACACATATATATACATAATATAGAGCAACCGCTTACATGATGATCAACTTCAAAAAGAGAAAGCACTGCTAGTCAGCTTTATCTTGCCTTCAAGTAGATCATAAAATGAGTAAAAAAGGGTAAAGAAAAACTAAAAAAGTAACAAGAGATTCATAAATTCAGCTTGGAATTCAAGTCATTATCGTGATCCATCAAAGTTGTGTTAATTAATGTTTATCATGTTGAAAATCCACTGTCATAGTCATTGGAGTCCTGAACAATTTATTGCCGTCAGTGTCTTTACTGTATTCCTGCTTTTTATTTTTACTGATTGAACTCTGTAGTAAAAAAATAATTATTATTTGTTGACTTCTACAGGCATTTTACTTCATTCATTGATGAAACGCTCACTCTTTCTCATGCTTCTATTGCTAACTGATAATCTGCAAATTTTACTGTGACTTATTAGGCCAAAGATTACATCTGAATTATTACTTGTACTTCTATTTTGGCTATTTCAAGGTTAATGCAAATTTATCAAAAATATATCCTAAGGATATGGAAGCTCCTCCTGGTGGAGTGGACGATATGACTAAACTGTCCTATTTGCATGAGCCTGGAGTCCTGCAGAATTTAAAGGCTAGATATGAATTGAATGAAATATACGTAAGGATTTCTTCCCTTTAATGTGATGAGATACAGTGAAGTTTATAAGTGAAAAAGTTGCTACCCATTGTTTTGGCAGACTTATACTGGAAATATTCTGATTGCAATAAATCCATTCCAAAGACTACCTCATATTTACGGTGCGCACATGATGCAACAATACAAGGGAGCACCATTTGGAGAATTAAGTCCTCATGTATTTGCAGTTGCTGATGTTGCATATAGGTAATCTTAAATTTTTCTAAAGATTGAAGTTTATAATTGAAGCAAATATTAAGTTGATGCTTTTATTAATAACAGGGCGATGATTAATGAAGGAAAAAGCAATTCAATTTTAGTCAGTGGGGAAAGTGGAGCTGGTAAAACAGAAACTACAAAAATGCTTATGCAGTACCTTGCTTTCTTAGGTGGTAGGGCTGGTACCGAAGGACGAACAGTTGAACAACAAGTTCTTGAAGTATGATTCAATTAATAACACTTATTTTTTAACTCTAACAGAATTCCCATTCTCATGCTCCCTCCCCCTCCCGAATAACTTTTTTTTCTTATCTTGTAATATGAACTCATTCAAGACTTCCATATTGACTGATTTGAGTGCAGTCAAATCCAGTTCTGGAAGCATTTGGGAATGCTAAAACGGTTAGGAATAACAATTCTAGGTGAGTCTCTCTATAGTGTGGTAAATAAAGAATTTTGTGGGTTTTATTCTCTATGATTTCTGGTATATCAATTATCTTTTGTATCAGTCTTTTTGACATGCGGGTCATGAAGGATTCCTTGTGCTTCATTCGTACTGCTTCTCTGAAATTATAGATTAACCGTGCCTCCATTTTTTTTCATTTCATTACCTTTAGTATCACGTGATATTGTCAAAAGATTAGGATTTTAAGAAGCGAAGTTAGAATGATGCCTTAATCAAATTTTTGTTCGAGAAAAGGATTTATTTATTTCTTGATAATATAACCTGCTATATGATACTGAATGTGCAAGCTATTACCAAAGAGTTGGTTTCAAATTCTCCTAGTGTTAATGGTGCAGTCGTTTTGGTAAATTTGTTGAGATCCAATTTGATAAAAGTGGAAGAATATCAGGAGCAGCCATCCGAACATATCTTCTAGAGAGATCTCGTGTTTGCCAAATTAATGATCCTGAAAGGAATTACCATTGCTTTTATCTACTTTGTGCTGCACCACAGGAGGTGGCTCTCTGTCTATCATCTACTTACTGTTTAATTCTTTTAATTATGTAAAGTCATTGGAAATTCTGCTAACAGGAAATTGAGAAATACAAATTAGGAAATCCTAGATCGTTTCACTACCTTAACCAGTCAAAATGCTATGAACTGGCTGACGTAAGTGATGCTCGTGAATATCTTGCCACTCGGAGAGCTATGGATATTGTTGGAATAAGTCAAAAAGATCAGGTATTTCTTTAAGAATAACGAATGTAGCTTCTTTCTTGCTAGAGTATAGAATGATTGTTCTCCACCTCTCTGTTTTGTCCTGTCGTCTTGTTCTCAGGAAGCCATTTTCAGAGTTGTTGCTGCAATTCTTCATATTGGTAATATTGAATTTGCCAAAGGAAAAGAAGTTGACTCATCGGTTCCAAAAGATGACAAAGCCAAATTCCACCTGCAAACAACTGCCGAGCTTCTCATGTACGAACACTGTTGTATCATTACTTGTGTTTTATGGTTTATAGTTTCTTTAAGGTGACTGTCAATATTGGATCAGGTGTGATGCCGATGCCTTGGAAGATGCATTATGTAAGCGTGTCATGATCACCCCTGAAGAAGTCATAAAAAGGAGCCTTGACCCCCAAAGTGCAGCAGTGAGTAGAGATGGATTGGCAAAAACAATTTATTCTCGGCTATTTGACTGGTAAGATACTGAAAGTGGAAATACAGTCATTTTTAAGACCTTTGTAGAGTCTAATTAGTGTGACGTACTGAATATGAGGATACAGGGTTCTAGTTTTGATTTCTGGGTCATTTATGTTTTTGCTAACAGGCTGGTGGACAAGATTAATAATTCAATCGGACAAGACCCCAAATCTAAGTCTTTGATTGGGGTCCTTGATATCTATGGTTTTGAAAGTTTTAAAGCTAACAGGTAATATATAGTTTTGAAGAATAAACATATCTATCATTAGTATGTCCACAAGAGTGCTTTACTGAAGATATTGAAATCAACTACCTCTACTTGTTCTCAAGTTTCAATCTTTTGTAACTTATTTTCAGTTTATCATGCTCTGCAGTTTCGAGCAATTTTGCATTAATTTCACAAATGAGAAGTTGCAGCAACATTTCAATCAGGCAAAGTCTAAGAACAAATTATGCATTTCAAGTTTGTCTGCTATTTCCATGTCTAATGATTGTGTTGATGGCTTTCAGCACGTGTTTAAAATGGAACAAGAAGAATATACAAAGGAGCAGATCAATTGGAGCTACATTGAATTTGTTGACAACCAAGATGTTTTGGACCTTATTGAGAAGGTTTTCTTTCTATCCTTATTTCCCACATTCTCCCAGACATCGAGTATATTCATTTTTAGTTGGAAGCCTTCTATTTAATTGTTCATATCATTAATGAAACTGAAAGGTAGTGTTTTTATATGCTTAATGATGATATTTACAATGCTTCCTTTTTTAACTATCTAATATAGGTTCTTCCCACAGTCTATTAGTTATATCTTTCCTATTAATAATGAATACTCGATTGATCCAAGTTGGAAAAGGTCAACAAAAATCATAGAACAGATACATACATGTAGGAAGTAAGAGAAGCAGGGGTACAGGAACTTGTGATAAGAATAAAATTGGTTTACGAGTTTCTTTCTTGCTTCTTTAGAACTGAACTGCGAGATCTTTATTATGTATTATTGGAGTATATTACGCAATTTATTATTTTGATGAATGTAAATTTACTATTAAGGAATTTCTATTTCTGAGTAGTTTAATTTGGGTCCATTTTACAATCCTAATTCAATCCCTAGTTAGGCTTTTACTGCCTTTTGTTCTTGTTCTATTCTTTTACATTCATTTTGCTTTTGCAGAAACCTGGAGGAATCATTGCTCTGCTTGATGAAGCTTGGTAAAATTTTGTTTTTCCTCTTGTGAACTTCTTCCTTTTCATAGCTTGCTTGATGATTTTAATTTTTAACCTTTAGTTCGTAAAAGTAGACATGGTCCAGTTTTTGTCTGGTTTCTTGAAATCCATAGCTCCTTGTTAAATAACATAACCTATCTCCATCATTCTTGCCTTTACCTTCTGCCTTTGTCTTTTTCAGCATGTTCCCAAAATCAACTCATGAAACATTTGCAAACAAGCTTTATCAAACATTTAAGAATCACAAGCGCTTTATTAAGCCAAAATTGTCTCGAACGGATTTCACAATTGCTCATTATGCTGGGGAGGTATGACTAATCTCAGCATTTGCTGCTGCCAGAATGAGACGTTGTTTTTTCAAATTTACCCTCGTAAATTTGCAGGTACTATACCAGTCGGATCAATTCTTAGATAAAAACAAGGATTATGTGGTTCCAGAACATCAAGATTTATTGAGTGCTTCCAAATGTTCTTTTGTATCTGGCCTTTTTCCACCACTCCCAGAAGAGACATCAAAATCTTCCAAATTTTCTTCAATTGGTTCTCGTTTTAAGGTATCATTCCTTTCCAAGTCTTCATTGTAACTTTTAGGACTTTGCCGAAAGTCTCAAATAATGAATATGTGAACAAGCTCCCCTCACTACCTACCAAAATTGAATTGCATTCTTATTATCAAGAAGCTAACGAAAATTCTGAATGGTGCAGCTACAACTACAAAGCCTAATGGAGACATTAAATTCTACAGAACCCCATTACATTAGATGTGTGAAACCAAACAACCTCCTCAAGCCTGCAATTTTTGAGAATGTCAATATTATGCAACAACTTCGCTGTGGTGTGAGTATACTTTTATGTATTTCCTTTATTTCATTCTTTAGAAGATGGTTTATGCAAAAGTATATCCATAATTACTTAAAGTCTTTACCCCTTCTTCTGCTGTTCATAACTCTTGCCCCTATAGGGTGTTTTGGAGGCAATCAGAATCAGTTGTGCTGGCTACCCTACCCGCCGAGCTTTCTTTGAATTTATAAACAGATTTGGCCTCCTTGCCCCAGAGGTCATGGAAGCAAAGTAAGCATTCTTTTTGTTTATCTTCTATGCCTGGGAGGAAAAGTTTGGCTTTGAGTGTTAAAATATTTTGTACCAAACTTGGGTATGGTGCTGATTTCAAGTTTTTCACCTGTGGGTAGCTGTGATGAAAAAACTGGTTGCCAAAAGATTCTGGAAAAGATGGGGCTGAAAGGATATCAGGTAACTTAATACACTGCACCAGAATAATTATTGTTTGTGTTCTTGTTGAGTTGTTCATTCCTCTGGTATAAATCCCTTTAGGACCTGGGGACAACTATAACCCTTGCACATTTCAGCATTACTTTGTAACAGCTCTTTCAGACTTAACTATCTAATGTCAACTGGGGGCTTGTGTGGTGTCATAACTTGCATATATGTATAATATGCATGCCCTGCTCATATGTTCACCGGTTGGCTTCAAATGTTGTAGATTGGAAAAACAAAGGTATTCTTGAGAGCAGGTCAGATGGCTGAATTAGATGCTCAGAGAGCTCAAGTACTTAGTAATGCAGCAAAAGTTATCCAACGACGTGTACGAACCCATCAAGCTCGCAAACATTATCTTGCATTGCGTAAGAAGACCATATACGTGCAGTCTCGGTGGAGAGGTAAATTGTTTCAATAGTGAAATAAACTGATTAATTTGTTAGGATCAATGCAGTCATGTTCATAGTATGACTTCCCTAACTAGCATAATGTATCTTAGATCTGTAGGAGACCTTATAACTTCTGTTATTCTTAAGATATATTATATATTATCTATAGGAAGACTTGCATGTAAACTCTATGAGCATTTGAGAAGGGAAGCTGCTGCTGTGAAAATTCAAAAGAACATACGCAGATATGAAGCTAGGAAAGCCTATAAAGAACTTCAGGTGTCAGTACTTACACTGCAACGAGCTATAAGGGCCACTGCTGCTCGCAAGCAATTCAGATTTAGGAAGCAGACTAAAGCTTCTATTATCATTCAGGTTTGGTCAAGTACTGAATGATTTGGATCATCCTCTAGGGAAATCAGTGTTCAATAATTTTTCTCTCAAAACTTGCAGGCTCGGTGGCGGTGTCACAAAGCTGCCATATATTATAAGAGGCTAAAGAAAGGTACAATAGTTACACAGTGCAGATGGAGGGGACGTGTAGCCAGGAGAGAACTTAGGAAACTGAAAATGGTATAGTTTTATGTCTACCATGATTCTTATAGATTAAGTATATCCTTCAAATATATATATGACTAAAGATGTAACATGTTCATCCTATATAACTTATGGCACAAAAGGAAAAGGATACTATTTGTCATCAGATCAATTTGTTTAATTGTAAAGTTGAGTTTTAAATCATAAAAGTAAATACAAACAATATTTATATTTTTTTGTTTCATCGTCATCCTCATCCTTTTGAAGAGAAAAACAACATAAGAACAAAATTTCTCTTGATATACCAAGATTGAAATTGGTTTTAACATTTTACTTGTATTATAGAAGATATAAACTTGTCCCCTTTTTATTTTGATTTCATAAACCACTATCATATTTTTATTTTAAAAGAAATGAAGCAGATACAAACTAGACCTTGGAGAAATCTACAAAATAGAATATCGCATCCACAATGGATCTGAACCGAGAATTGTATGATATTTCTGTTTCTTTCCTTTTTAGTGATATGGAGGATCAAATCTAAGGCTAAACCTACCTTGATCCAACTGATTAAGTTGCCTGTACTTGACTAATTCCTAATATAAGTTGCATAAACCTCACTTTTTCAATATTGTTTTTTGGTTTCATTATATCTTTATATTTTCTTCTCTCTAAGTTGACATCTGTTTCCATTTGCTATAGGCGGCAAAAGAAACTGGTGCCTTGCAAGAAGCAAAGGATAAACTTGAAAAACGAGTGGAGGAACTAACTTGGCGTCTCCAACTAGAAAAAGGTTTAAAGGTAAGATACATGTTCTGTGGATAGATATAATTTGGAAGGATTTTGTTGTTTTGATGATCTCTTGTACAAATAAGAAATAAAAAAAAAGGTTAAAAGGGAAAAATTTGCGAGTTACCTAGTACCCTTATAACTGGTAGGGCATAAATTAAGCCACGTGGAATCATGTGCAGACCAATTTGGAAGAATCCAAAGCTCAGGAGATAGCAAAACTGCAGAATCAACTACAGGAGATGCAGAGCAAATTTGAAGAAACTAATGCTCTGCTTATCAAAGAGCGAGAGAATGTAAAGAAAGTTGTTGAAGAAGCACCTCCTGTCATTAAAGAAACACAGGTTATTGTTGAAGATACACAGAAGATTGAGACATTGACAGCAGAAATTGAGAGCCTAAAGGTAAGAAAGTTCAGTCATAGGAGATCAAATCCCCTGTTAGATAAACCTTATTTCAAGGATGCATCACTTTCTATACAAAATGCTTCTTTTAAAGTTTAAAGCTTTGGTTTATAACATTACTTTTTTCAGTGATATATGACTTATATCATTCTTAGAATGGTACATTAATTTTTTAGCCTCTTTTTCTTCATTGGTTAGTTGGTAAAGGAAAAAAAAAAACATCAGATCTGGAATTTGGTATATCTGATTGAGTACCATAAATAATCTCAATGTGAGAATGTTATTTAAATTATATATTTTTTGTTCCGGACAACGTGTATCCAATTATGTAACCTAGCCTTTAAATGGAACTGTGGCTTATTTTGGATATACTTCTTTGTAAGCATTTATAAGAAATTAAATGAAAGTTTGTAAAAAAAATTGAGGTGCATGAGTTGATTAATTATGGAAGAAGTTTGATTCACTTTATCTTCTTATTTTCTTCTCTTAAATATACTTACTGAAAAGTTCATCCAAACTAGGCCTAATATGCAACTCATCAACTATGTTTTCAGAACTTGGTGAGACCTTTGCAGTACAATTCAGATAACTTTTATGAGATGCTTTATTGTGTTAGGAAATCATAAGAACCATATTAGGATATTATGTTTGGAAAAATTGAACTCCCCTCTTGGCGCCATTCTTATTAAATGCCATTCAGCATCATTTCAAGATAGACATTCTACGAGATCTAGCAATAGATTATGTCTGTACAAAATAATACAGTTGACAATAATAGTTGTGCCAGCCCAGCCTAAAATTCATGTGATAAATATGAGCACTCTAACAGCCATTAATTTCATGAACACTCCCAAAATACCCCTCCGCCCTTCAAATTGAGAATGTTTGCCAACCAACAACAAATTTTGACAATAAGAAACCTGTGTTTCTGTCTTCATAGCCTTTGTAAAAATATCAACTACTTGTAGTGCAGTAGATATGCGAGCAAGATGTACAAGATTGGCCAAGGCTTCTCTGATATGATGCCGAACCACCTCTATGTTTTGTGTTACATGAAACACCGATTATTACTTTTCTTCATTAACACTATGTAAATCCTTAGCATAAATGGATAAAATAAAGCAAATTTCTCTCTGGTTGATTTAGGGAACAGTGAGATAATTTTTCATTCTCTTCAAATTAGCAATATTATGAAATCAAGTTATTCATTATTCAAGAAAAATATAGTTAATGGTAGTTTATAGAGAGATGTTCTTCCCACACAAAATGTCCTTTGATGTGTGCACATTGAACTAAAACTTACGTCAATTGTGAATGACTGGGAAGAATGAGGGTGGCAAGGAGCTTCCGTAGCATGTTAAATGTACTAAATGTCAAGGATGATTGTACTAAAACTTACAAGTACATTTCATGTTATGGAGCTTCCATACCATGTCTAAATGTCAAGAACAAATCATTTAAAAAATTAAGAGGTTAGGTGGAGGCACTTGGCAATAGATTATATCTCTACTCTAATAACTTGTATTAGGATTATATATTTTGATTGGAAAGAGTGAAAAAAATTATGTAACTGAAATGTTTGTTTCTGAATGCCTTTGGATAAGTTTATTAAATTATGTAACTGATGATGGAGCATAATTTTTCTCCTAAGCTTTTGGTGATATACCAATGTTTTTGTAGCAGCATATAGTGGTTATCTCATCGTAAGTGATTTGTCTTGGCTTTATCTTCACACAGACTTCACTCGAGTCAGAGAAACAGAAATCTGATGACTTTGAAAGAAAATACAATGAAGCCCAAGTTTGTAGTGAAGAAAGAGGTAAAAAACTAGAAGACATGGAGAAGAAGGGCCGTCAGCTTCAAGAATCATTGACTAGGTAACATAAATGATGAATAACCTAATGTAATTGTTTTCCAGAAATAATCAATGATGTCTTTCAAAGGAGAACCTTGGCTCACTGTTAAGGTTGTTAGCTGTGACCAAGATCACTGGTACAAATCTTGGATATGGGGGTAAGGCTGTGTACATTTACTATCCCAGACCCTACTAGGTGGTGGGAGCCGTGTCCACTGGGTCACCCTTTAATCAGTGATGATCTGCCTTGAAAATATGGGATGACCTGTCTAAACTTGTGTGCCAAAATTCTTTGTTTTAGAGACTTTCTTTCTCGTGAAATGTTCCATAATATCATTGGCTAGCTGTTCAGAAATTGATCTTTCTTTATCTTTCCTTGATATCTCAGAATAGTTTATATCTAATTTCAAAATTTCATATCATGCCTACTCTTAATTAACTGAAATCTCATAATTCTATTATTAGGCTAGAAGAGAAGATTGCTAATTTAGAATCAGAGAATCAGGTACTACGTCAACAAGCTGTGTCCATGGCACCTAACAAGTTCCTTTCAGGACGTTCAAGATCAATCATCCAGGTAATCCCCCAATAATGAATATTATATGGATGGAAACAATAATAAGCTTGACATTAATTTGAAGGACTTTCTTGTCTGTCTATACAGAGAACTGAAAGTGGTCATATTGTACCGGAAGCAAAGACACCTATGGTAAATACATCAATTATAAACTCATTGGTATTGCTTTTGGGTACGGCTATATGGATTTGACTTTTTCTTGGCCACCTAATAGACTAATCAGGAAATGCATAGCGCATCAATGCACCGGAGGGAACCCTCTGATGGTTTGGATGATAAGCCACAAAAGTCACTAAATGAGAAACAACAGGAGAATCAAGAGTTACTCATCAGATGTATTGCACAACATCTAGGCTTTGCTGGGAACAGACCAATTGCTGCCTGTATCATATACAAATGCCTCTTACACTGGCGATCGTTTGAAGTTGAGCGTACTAGTGTTTTTGATCGTATCATCCAAACTATTGGCCATGCAATTGAGGTGTGAAAAATGCAACTTCCACATGCTAATGCCCTCTTTTTCTTCTTCCTCTTAGCTTAACACTTTCAAGTTGCTGATATATTCCTTTTGAATTTCAGACCCAGGATAATAATGATGTCTTGGCTTATTGGTTATCCAATGCTTCTACACTTCTCTTGTTACTCCAGCGGACACTCAAGGCTAGTGGTGCTGCTGGAATGACTCCGCAACGCCGTCGTTCTTCATCAGCAACCTTGTTTGGAAGGATGACTCAAGTAAGCATAGCTTCTGATTTCATCGAACTATTTTCAAAGAAAATCTTTTATTCTTCAGGTAAGCATAGTTCCCTCTTTCCAGAGTTTCCGTGGAACTCCAGCTGGAGTAAATCTTTCCCTAGTCAATGGTAGCGCAAGCAGAGGAGTAGATACATTAAGACAAGTTGAAGCCAAGTACCCTGCTCTTCTTTTCAAACAGCAGCTTACAGCATATGTGGAAAAGATATATGGAATGATTCGTGATAATTTGAAGAAAGAAATTTCTCCCTTGCTCGGATTATGCATCCAGGTATGACAATTTATTCTTTAATTTCTAGATTCTACAAACTGGTCTATAACGCAGGCTTTTAAATGATAACTTTTTTTTTTCCAATTTATACATTTCACATTTCCTTGGAATATCATTCGTTTCAAACATCACTGTTGGTATGTGACGAGATAGGCACCAAGAACATCCAGAGCAAGCCTTGTTAAGGGATCATCACGTTCTGTTGCAAACACTGAAGCCCAGCGTGCCTTGATTGCTCACTGGCAGGGGATAGTGAAGAGCCTAGGAAACTTTCTAAATACTTTGAAAGCTAATCATGTTAGTATAATCTCTTTTGGAAGTATTCTTTCTGTGATTTTGCCTAATATGTGCCAATAATACTTCTTGCATTTACATATATTTTTGGTCCCATTAATATAGTGTAGTAAAATCATGTATACCTCTATTGAATTTAATAAAATTACATGACCTCCCTTATTGTTGCTCAAGTTACATATACTTTATTTATTTATTATTTTAAATAAAGGGAGATTTATATTAATAATGAAATATGACAGGTTCGTATAAATTTTTGAGCAAAAAAGTTGGTCTTCATAATTTGGTCTCAGACACGTCTGCATAATATATTCTACTAACATTATTTTATTTGCCTTTCTTTTGGCAAGTTGTTTTATATTCTCATTTATTTAGTGTTGTAATTTCTCCAACTTCGGCTTAATTTTGGCAGGTTCCTCCCTTTTTAGTTCGTAAGGTGTTCACGCAAATTTTTTCTTTCATCAATGTACAATTATTCAATAGGTTGGTTTGTTCTGCACTTCTAATATCCCGTTTTAAGGGATATATTCTGTTCTGTAAATCGGAATTCTCATTTTAAACATCTCACTTTTTTTGGTTAGTCTTCTTTTGCGACGGGAGTGCTGTTCATTTAGCAATGGAGAATATGTCAAAGCTGGTCTGGCTGAATTGGAGCATTGGTGTTATAAGGCAACAGATGAGGTGCATTAACTTTGCACTACCGTTATCTTCAGTTCTTTGAACTACATGCACTAACATCTTCCACCCTCCAAAAAAATTTCAGTATGCAGGTTCTGCCTGGGATGAGCTCAAGCATATTAGACAAGCTATTGGGTTTCTGGTATCGGTCTATTTTTAGCTACCTACCATCTGGCTCTCTTTTTTGCAAATTGTCATAGATAGGAATAACATGATGAACTGATTTTTCCTTTGTTTTAGGTCATTCATCAGAAACCAAAGAAAACATTAGATGAAATAAGCCATGACCTGTGCCCAGTAAGTAGAAAAAATATTTGTCATTGAAAGTTCACTTTATGGCATAGTTACCATTATCAATCCCTGTGTACAGGTCCTTAGTATACAGCAACTATATCGGATAAGCACCATGTACTGGGATGACAAATATGGAACGCATAGTGTGTCCTCTGATGTAAGTTTTTACAGAAAAGTTTTGCTTAAACTCTTTAAAACCATCCCTGTTAGAAAGCAGTACGATAATTTCAAATATAAGATGAACAGAAAAACCATGCTGAGCTTTGCGGTATTAATGTTTTCATCTAGGTCATATCCAACATGAGAGTATTGATGACAGAAGATTCAAATAATGCAGTTAGTAATTCTTTTCTGTTGGATGATGATTCAAGGTCAGTCAGATATCATTAGTTCGTGTGATAATTGTTGAGGTTTTCCTACTTTTAATATTCTTGCAAAATATCACTCACTTTTTGTTGGCCCAAATTCTTACTGATTAGTTTAACCATGATGCACGACAACTAAATACAGAAAAGTATAGAACTGAGTTAAGCCTGTGGTAGTCCTGAAGTTTTCAATTTGTGATCCCTGACTTTACCAGAATAGCACACGCACACGCTTACACGGAATATAGACGGTTTGTTCATGTTACTATAAAAGCTACCAAGCTTATAATCACATGCATTAACTGAACCCTCACTTCAAGATTACTTTGAAGTGTCCGGAGGCAGAAAACCTGCTTTGGAAAGCGATTTTAAGGACAATGTTCTTTTTATTCAGAAATATTGTAGAAAAGGAAAATAAATAACTCAAGTTCCAAAATATGCTAATCTGGACACGTAAGTGAAGACCAAGGCGTAGCTTGGATTAACTTGTGGGAGGTTTTTAATTATGAAAACCTAATATGATTTTTCTAAGGCAAGAAGGTTATGTTTTGATGAATTTACTGGTGCTTACGAACAATTTGGACGAGGGAGATTCTAAAGAATTACAGCTGTGTACGCTGATTTTGTGTAATGTTTAAAATTTAGTTTACATTTATTTTATATTCTACTCTTGCATGTTTTTGTTGAAAAGTTTATCCAAATTGACTTGAATACTTGTTTGAGAAGCCTGTATTCTTAATTTATCCTTTTGAAAATATGTATCGTGGCAATGTATCATTAACCATATGAAAGCATGTATTTTGTGCAGCATTCCGTTTTCTGTTGATGATATATCGAAATCAATGGAACAGATAGATATTGCAGATATAGAGCCCCCTCCATTAATTCGTGAAAACTCTGGCTTTAGCTTTTTGTTGCCGCGCCCAGATTGAGAGCTTTCGTTGTAGATTTTGATCCACCGGTATTCTTACCCACCTCCATGGAGTTACCAAGTCACATCAGTTAGATGCTATCATGGTTATGCTTGAATTGTTGACTTTGGTTGTCAAAACAAGTCATTGTATTAAACATACCAAAATTTACATCTCAGTGATGGATGACAAAACATAGATCATCACGTCGCGCAAGTGGAACTTTGGGCTGGGAGTAAAATGAGTAATACTGTATTAGCCTTTTTCGATAAAGTTTTCCTCCTCATTTGTTTATGAACCTTTTTACTTCTGAGCACATTGTTTTGCTTGGAATAAGATTTTGTATCTAGAAAGAAGTATAGGAATTTTTCCTAATTATGATAGTGAATGAAGTCCATGACCATGGCTTAGAATATGTGGCAGCAAAGGTTCATTTTTTATTTGGAAATGTTCCGGTCGTACATTTTCATTGCTTTCGATTTGCTATTTTATCCTATCACGACAAATTCTCGAATAATGAATCCACCTCCCACGGTATATTTACTAATTACTAGCTCATCGTTTCATGGAATGGGGTCTCTTATAGTCGCCAAATATATGCTAAATTTGTAAACCAGACATCTCTAGGATTTTTACGAGGAGAAATGCCGGTCTCAACCACGTCTTTGATTCACAGTTACTGTTTGTTGGATTCTAGCAAAGGAAAATATGAATGAGATTTGGTAAAAACGAGTTATCTGCGAATCATATATGAGATCAAATCGGCAATCCAAAATTTTAAGGTCATAATTCTGAGTTTTTTTATATATTATTTATCTTATTCATTTATATTCAATGTAAAATTAAAATTTATATTTAAAATTTTAAAAATCTTCTCGTGAAATGTAAGTTCCTTCCGTACCGGTATCTTTACCCTCAGAACAACAATGTGACCTAATTGAAACATTGCCTTACTAAAAATGAACACACTTACCTGAAACTATTATCAAGAAAACTTTTAATACAAGGTATTGTCGGATTTGGGATTCTTCATCCACTCACTGTGGTCAATCCACTTTCACCGCACGAGTTTATTAAATTCTTACAAGAGAAATTATACATGAATGAGTCATGAGCAAATTATAAAAGAGATCATTATACCACCTTTAACCCAAAAGTTTAAAACTAGAAGTTCCTCACCCCAAGATTGATTGAGGACACGAGATCCTGCACGCATTTTAGTTTTGTCTACTAGCTACAACCATGGATCAATTGGGCAGGCTTGCACTAAAAGCATTATTCTTCTCACAATTTTCAATGAGTGCTATATTAAAATTATGGTACCGGTCATTTTCTAAAACAGGTATTCATTCAACAGAAATTTGAATTACAGTCAAAACTTTATAGCTGAGAAAGTTAGAAAACATCCCACATTTACAACACCAAGAAGCAGTCTGACTTGTATGATTAGTAATATTGCATGAAAATCTATGATGCCTGCACCCTCCAAGTCATGATGAGGCAGAGAAAAAGACACCAAATTAAACAAACAAACTGAATTAATTAAACAAAAGTGCGAGATTTGATCATTCAAATCTCAAGAACTCCATATACTTGCAGTATCCCTTTACTTTTCTCTTTCTGTTTTTTCTCTTTCTGTTTTTCCTCTTCTATTTGCGTTACATTTAAAGTGACAGGTTCCTCGTGTCCTTAGCCATGAAAAGAGTATCTATATGGGCTTGCATTTCTGTCTGATGTTTTCTTCCAATCTCGGTGCTGCAGACAAGTATAAATTAGCAAAAGAAAAATATAGCACGAATTTTGTTTGGAATAATAATGCATTTGCTTACCAAGTCCATTAGCCTCAGATGTCCTCATTATTCTCAGCCTCCTCACCGAGCTAAGGAACATCCTGATTGCAAATTGACAAAGCAAGATAGATAAATATCAAAGAACAGAAACACAGGATCCTTGTTTTCAGTGAGATAGCAAAAATACAAGCTAACATAAAACTACAATTATGAAATATTTTTGTGTCAAAGAAAAAAGACACGAACCTATCTAAGATATTGAGTTTATGACTTTATTCAAGTCCTAATATGATATAGCATCGTACCAAATGGAGGTTCAGTTTTTGAATATCTCGTAGAAGGCTGTGCAAACAGCAGTAAATTTTAAAATAGTAATGGCAAATCTTCAACCAAACTTTCGGTAACGGTGATATTCCATTCCACAGGATCCTTGGCCTTCTAAAGGAAAACACATTATTAACATTTTGTGAGGTTGAATTAAATATAAACTCACTTTCTAAGATTTTTTTGAGTTCGAGTTAGGCACTAACCTACTTACTAAGACCAAGTTAAAAACCTAAAAAAAAAAAATGAAGGAAAAAAGGAACTTAAGGAAAGAGTATTGTGTTGAGATACATGAATTAAATTTATGTTCGTAACTTTCATAAGAAGATCTTGCTGAAGAAAATTAAGTTTATGTAATCATGACTTTGTTGAAATATAACAATCCTCAAGTATTATTGGAAAGAAAAATTAGAAATCCACTATGTAACTTAAAAATGTACATATTAAATCATTACTGAAAATAACAAAATATAATGATTTTGTATGTGTGTAAATTTTCATAAAATTTTTAGGATCTTACTATCCGTGTTGTGATCTTCCGAATTACAATTTATATGTCTCTTTCAGATCTTAAATAAGATCTCGATTTTGACCACCTTAATTGTTATAAAAGAAGTTAATATGAGAAAACTAGATTATATCCCCTTCACAAAATTGAGAGCAGAAATTGAATGGTGTAGGATCACGGTCTTGATCACACAATAACACTAGCTAAATGATTATTATTTTTTTTTCATAATTTAATATTTGTACAGTTTTTATTATTATTACTCTTTCTTGCGTTTTACAAAAAGAAAAGACTTTTTTTAAGAAAAAAATGAGTAAGATTTGTTTATCTGGTAATAAATATTTCAGAATATATTTATTCTAGATTTTAAAAAATAAAGCAGTAATATATTATTTTTATTAAATAATTTAAAATGATATATTTTTCAATAAAAATTTTATTTTAATTGGGCAAACTTTCTATGCAAAACTTAACTAAAAATAATTCGTTAAGCATCATTATTTGATAATATTGTTTTTTCAAATAAACAAAATATTTAAAAATATTATATTTCAATTTCAAATTTTTGAAAAACTAAAGCTTTTAGTTACACCTAATTGATGATACTGTTTTAAAACAAACGATTTTGAAAAATAATAAATAAAAAAATATTTATAAATTAAAACTTAAAAAAAATACCTATATTAAAATAATATTTTTATTAATAAAATATTCTTTTTTTATTGAAATTGCTCTTTATTAATATTCCTAATGCAGATAACTTATCGGATTTTAACCAACTTTCTCTATTTATGAGAGGACAACTTCAGTAAAATATAATCATACTATGTGTTTTTTTTTAGGGTGGCAGATAGATGAGGAGGTAATATGCAGATAAAATTATCTCTGAGATTTCATTTATCCTCTTCACCTCTCCATTAATACTTATAAGGGTGGTATTATAAGTTATAACCCCTCCCCTTTCAACCAAATCATACAAGGGGATTTCACTACAGTTGAAATTGAATATATTTTCATATTATATCACCAGTTTGACCTTAGTAAACCAATAACCACAAACATGATGAACAAGAGCATTCAGCAGTACAATGAACAGTCCAATTATAGAAACATTGCTTACTATAACATACATACAATCTGATAATTACCTGACCAAAACATTATATGTACTATTTGACAACACAATTATTTCTGTAGTGCGGCATCAGTAATAACATCATGCTAAAAGAAAATTTGATATTTGTGGACCAAATACTTACCCCCAAGGAACATCTCCAACAAGCATCCAATCTCCTTCCTTGTCTTCGTAAGTGAGCACAAACTTGGAAGATCCATCCAACAATTTTGAATGCATTTCTCCTCCAATAATAATTCCATGATCCTCACCATTTGCTCCTATTGAAAATGATGTCAATACCCTTAGGGGAAAGAAGTAATATAAAACGATGAAAGCTTTAAATGGTATCATCCATCTCAAACACAATACTTAGGAGAGTAGTAGAAAAAATGACATGCAAGAAGTATTTTAAAGAAGAAATCTTAGCATCAAGTTGTGGTATGTTTGTTTACACTTTGTCTAATGTCACTGTTTCGGAAAAGAAAAAAATAATTGCTTCATATAAAAACTCCTAAAAATATCTCGAAACTGCAGTTAAGGTAATCCTAAACAAGTTGTTGTTTGGTGGTTTCTTATCTTTTTCAAGTTTTGTATAATTTCATAGCTAATATTGAGCAAGGGAGATGAGAAAGGAAGAATGTTATTTCAACCCTTATTATTACAGTACATTCTGCAAAATGTATCCCACATATGCTTCTTGGTTTTTTATTTTTTCACCAAACTTCAGAACAAGATACGCTAGAACTTAGTTGAGAAAAGAGGAAGCACTAAGCTACTATTAAGCCATATTTAAAACAGACACACAAAAAGAAACAATACAAAGTCAACAAAACATTCATCATGCAGATAAAATCTCAGTGATCATAAAAACATGTCAGGATACCCTTAAAGCCTGAAGGAGGACACATTCTCTTTATTATGAGTAAAATGAGCAACAACTAGTAAACTCACCTTTGCAAGTGGTGACAGTAGTTGATTCGTTAAACATATCCTCCAACGTTTGTGCTAAGGTTTCATAGGAACTATGAGCGCTCAAATCAACCTTCCTCCCAATAGGTATCCCATCCATATTTACCTTGACGAACAGGGAACTCCTGAGCTGTCTTTTTTCTTTGGCATTAATGTTATAATCATTGCCATTGTCAGCACTCTTTCTTACCACAGTATTATTGCCCTTACTCTTCTCAGTCACTGAGTCGAATGCTTCTGTTGATTTTGCATGGATATTGTAGCTATTCACTCTATATGTCCGAAGTGGAGGCCATCCAACTACTTGACTGTCAGGCAAATTCAATCACAACAGAAATGATAACCCCATCAGTGAAAGAACTGGAAAAATATTATCATTGTTTCAAGAAAGGGACAGCAACACCATAGATAACTTGTTGAGAAAAAGTAAATGCAAACCAATTATTTTAGAAATAGTAAAGAGGGGTTACAATTTAAAAGCGAGCAAATCATTCTACAACTAATCTAAACTGATGCTAATCAACAACTTTGTACACTTTCACACTCTATATGGGTAATTCCAACTCCGTAAGATCAGCATCTGCTTTATTTTGATCCAACAAATAAGCTATTAAGATATCAACATGACCCACAGAGCAGAAAGAACATACCATAGTTTTCTACACGAGCTGAACTATGTACTGCAGTTGGGGGCAGCACATAATCAATTTTACCAAATATTAAAAGTCGCACATACAATTTTCTAGGAGTTAAAAATATACTCTTAATAAAATATAGCTTTAGTACCCTTCACCTTCCCCTGCTGATCCTAATTCTGATCTGATTAAAACTTTCCTTATGTTGCTGGATCTATCTATAAGGAAACACTTGAGCAAGCATTAGATTGAATTTTTTAGATTTTATATTTATCAATGGAATTGGATCAAAGAATCAACTAGCGAAGATGTCAATAACATTGAGTTTCAGTTTTGTTAAAGGGAACTCATAGCAATCTTGCTCTGCAGAGTTCACAAGAATGAAAGACTCCAACGTTGAGAACTTATGGTATAAAATTTCTCACATCTAAGCAACCTAGTGAATCTAGATCATCATAAACATAAAAGTACTCACTTCTAAATACTACTACCACTTATCTTCACCATACTAGTTATCAAATCCTCTCGCGGATTGTGGCAATACAAAACGATATCTCAAACGGAAAAATTGTTTTAAAAGGTAACCTCATATACTAAGCTATTAATATTAAAAAAAAAACAAAATTAACACAATCAAAAACAACAAGTCTTTGAATTTCCAAACTCAGTCTAACATCAAATTCCTTCGGCTAAGTAACACCATGTGATCCATATATTCACAAATTAAAAGAAGTGAATTTAGACAGCAGCACAAAGCCCAGCACACATAGTTCCACAACAGAGAAAAATTCAACAAGATCGAACCAAGAAATGATTGAGGTAACCTATTCAATTTCAAAGCAGGACAACATAGATAGGCAAAGTAAATTAAGAATAAGACATATATATTTACCTGGGACGATTATTTGCAACAAGAGGTTCAGCAGCTCTCTTGGTGCCAGAAGTGGTGTTGGGAGAGGAAGAGGAAGAAGAGGAAGGTGAGGGAGTTGATGAAGAAGGAAAAGCCTTAGCAGTGAAAATCCTAGCATAAGGAGAAGGAGCATGAGCATGGACATGGTGGTGAGACTTAGAAGGGCCAGAGATGCTCAACCCAAGACCCAATTCGATCTCAGACTCCTCTGGGCAAGAAGAGTCCTCCGAAGACAGCACCAAGTTGTCATCTTTAGACACAGTTGACATCGACCCAACACTAGCACAACCACTCAACCAAAATAATCTATCTTTCTGGGAAATTGAGGAAGAACGGGCCAAAGGGTGTATGAATTTGAAGGGAATTGAGATTTTGGAGAAGAAGAAGAAGAGTATAATAAACGGTTAGGTGGGAATGTTGATGGAAATGAAAGAGAGTGTGTGTCGGAGAGAGAGAGAAAGGGGAAAGGGCATTAGGCAGTGTGGGCCCACATGTCTGGTCTGGTTTGTGCGGTTCCTCCATCGATGTTCTGCTTTAACTGGATTGTACTTTTATTATTATTATTATTATATGTATTTATATTTTCTCCATCTTCTTTCTAGATTCTCTATCAAGTTTTTCTTTGTCTACACTCTACACTCTGGCAAGAATCAAGCACATTTGCATCATTCTAATTGGACGCAACACATTCATCACATCTCATTTTCTCGTCTCCCTTCTACCGTATCGTGACATGCACTAAACCACACACCATAGGATTCGGAAACCACATTTTTCATACGACTCTCCTTTCATTTATTAAAGTTGTCTGCTATAAATGGTTTTTTTTTTTTTTTTTTTCATATTTTTTTTGTTTTTTTAGCAGATTTTTTTTTTTTTAATTGTTTTTTTTTTTTTTTTTGCCATATGTTTATGCATGTTGAAGCAGATTTTACTTTTGAGAATAAATTCAATTATTAAAGATACTTTTTAGTTTGGCTGATTGATTATATAGAAATTCATGGAGTATTAACATTACTTGCACTTATTTCTACTATTTTTATATTTTTTCTACTTACACATGTTTTTTTAAATAAGCAATTATACATTAAAAGTATAATTTTTTGGTTGTCACGTTTTAATATTTGCTGACTATTTTCAATTTATTTATTAAGAAATTTGAGTCGAAGTGAATATATGATTACCCGATCTCTAATTAGTTTAGCAGACATTTTGGAATTATTTGTTTGACCAAATAAAAAAAACTCACAAAATCAACCAATATTTTTTTGTACAAAAGAAAAAAAATCAGTCTAACAGATAAGCTTGATTCAAAGACCCCCCACACACATGTTTACTCTCTAGTATACATGTTTCTTTCATACAATTAAACTCTATAGTCAATAAATACTTTTGAATATATAAACTATATTTTAATACTTATGATTTCACTGTAAAAGATTCACATTAAATTTCGTTTCAAAATTTAAAATTCAAAACCACACATTTTATGAAGTAAGTTTGGGTTGAACTCAGGTTACCCTAGTTAAAAAATCAAGTTAAATCATTCAGTTGTAAATCAAACCGAGTTTTAAGAAATAAATCTTTGATTAAAAGAAAAAATATTAATTAAAGTATTAATATAAACTTACCTAATTAATAAGGTTAATAATTATGAATAAAAATGAGTTAATCCACTATTTTTTTATAAAGTACATTTTCAAGAACTTATAAACTCTTCCAAAAGTGAGTTCTAATTTATCTCATTCTTTCGATATTAAAAAATTAACTATCCGAAGACTTATTTCAATATTGAAACTGAGACGAATTACAAAAAAATACTTCAAAATCATCTTCATAGTAACAGTTATCTTTATCTGTTAGCGAGTGAATAGAGAAATGTGTACTTAAATTGACTTAGCCTCAAGTCCTAATATAAGGTCATCATATTTGTTTGTCTCGATGAGTGAGGGGAGGAAGGTGTACTTAAACTGACCTTGGCCTCAACTACTAAACGATGTGGGACTATCCGGTATACTGGAACAAGCCCCCCGAGTCGAGGGCTAAGGGAAGAAATCCCTACAGACGGCGCCAATGTTCCCGCCTCAAGTCCGTTGAGATGACATTGCTAAGATCAATCACCACGTCCGAAGTATTTGTTCCGGTACACCGGATAGTCCCACATTGTTTAGGAGTCGAGGCCAAGGTTAGTTTAAATACACATTTCTCCCCTAATCCTCCGAGATGCCTTTTAAAGATAAAATCGTAACAACAACGAAGCTCCAAAATGGACAATACTTCAAATGTCATAATTGACCTAGGGATATCATCTCAACAAACTTTGAGGTAAGAAGTATATCTATTATTATAATTACAAGGATCATAATATCATTATCTTTAATTATAATAACTAATACTAATAACATAATAACATAATTATCTTAATATCGTTACTATCCTATTACTACCATTATCATAACTGAGGGAGCTCTGTGAATTGTCAAAAGACCTTAGTGTCTCTCAAAATTTGTGGTCTTTCAAAATTTGTTGCATATATATAAATCAATATATGACTAAGAATATTTTTAATTTTAATATATTTTATATATCTCGCACCCCAAATTCTATATACATCTGTTTTAGTCTTCACAAAAAATATTCCTTGAAGATATATTACTAGTTATTGTTATAATTGTTTTATAATAATAATAATAATAGAACAGTAGTAATAATAATAAAATAATCATAGTAATTTAAAATTACTAATCAAAACAATTATAGTAATAAAGATCAAAACTGTGATAGGTTACCGATAATTTGAAATAAAAGTCACATTTATAATATTTTAGTATCATTCGTGATCAAACTAATTAATTTAATGATGATAAAAATGACACATTATAATCTTGTTACAGTTTTATTCACAACATGCGTCAACACATAAGAAAGATTTTGAGAAGCTAATCAATTGTTATTTATTAGTTAAGTTTTAACTTATTTTATTGAATAAATTATGGATATTTAATATACTTCTTTATTTTAATTTGCATGTTTTATTGTTTGTTTGATTTAAGAAGAAAAATAGAGAAGGTGAGTTAGTCATTTTACCTTGAAAGCATAAGAAAGACAACGAAAATCAGATGAAACTTGGATAATATCAATTTTGCCCTTCATGTTATAGGTTCACACGTCATTAAATTCTCATAACACAATGTCAATCTCTTCCCATTGTCTTTATTGTCTACTTACCACCCACCGCCACTCTCGTTCATGAGTGAAGCAGTGGTGCTTGTTATTCTATTTAATCATTTTTATAATAAAATAATAAACAAAATATAATTAGTTAATTAAATTTTTGATATTTTATAGAATAATTTATTTTAATTTATTATTTTTAAATATATTTTTTTCATCTATTAAAATGTTATAATAATTTTTTATGTTAATTTAAAATTAATTTGAAGCTTGATTTATATTTTTAAAGTTATTTTATAAATAGATATTTGTTAGGAAAAGTCAAACCCTTGATTTTAACTAGGGGTTGAACACAATTAAGTATAAAATATGGTCATGATTTATCTCTGAGGAAATAGTTTTAGTTCAACACACATATAAGGTAATATATAAGTGTTTTATTCGTCAGACGATGTAATACTATAATGTCTTTTTTTATGTCTGATGAAACATGTAGAATTAAGATAATCTTATACTACATTCACAGACATATGTATTTGTTGAGAATTATTGTTATTTTTGTTTGTCAACAAAATTTATTCAAGTACAAGTTAGATCTCTTAGAGAAAAAGTTAAAGTTGCTTTCTTCCACAAATTCCTGACCTAAACATATGTTAATCCAACTATCTCCTCAATATGACATACACTTTTACCATATTTTGTACGAAGAGAAAAAAAAAAAGGTAATTAATGTTGCATGTAGTGTATTTGATGAATCCTTCACAAACAAACTCATATGATGCAAGAAAAAATATTCAAGTGAGTTGAAGTTACTCAATAGTTAGAAACCATTTTTGTAACAACTACCTTCTCTGGTGCCTATATAAAGCCATCAAGCAAGAAGAAAGACAAACGAACTTTATGAAGTTGTATAGTGTTGAAATCATGTAAAAAAATCTTCTTAGCCCAAAAAGCTTCATAGAAAATAAGGTGAGTGTTCTCATACCAAACTAAAATAGTGTACAAACTTGATATACGAGGAAACATGTTGTTTCTCTGTAATAAGTGACCTAGTAATCAATTAGAGGACTGTTAAAATAATTTATCTATTTTAGTCATGAGTGACTTGTTTGATAAAGAATAATTTGTTTTAACCAGAGTGGTTGCATCTAAAAGATATTCGTTTTAGCTAGAAGTGATTGCATCTAAAAAAGATTCAGATTTAACCAAAAATAATTACATCCAAAGAATATTTGAATTTTAACCATGTTCAAGTTCTTCTAATAAAAAAGTTCTTCTACTCAAAAAGGTTCACAAAGATGGTGACATTTCATTCCAATTTGCATCCAACTTCCACGTTATATTCTTGTTGTCATCTCAAAAGCAATTTTCCAAATTTACCTTCGATTAAAAAATTCAACTCACTCTCCAACACTTGTCTATGACTTCAATGTTGACAACCTTGTTTGAACACTTAGAGTCATACACAATCAAGTTCCCTCACTCTTTATTTTTTATTTGTCATTGTTATTATATTTTGTTCCACTCATTTTAGTTTAATAATTCAAAATTTTTTGATTCAATTTTTTTTCTGATAGTTTTAGTAGTGTTTCGGTTTGTAAAACCTTGCTTTTATGATTTAAGAAAGATTTTTTATTTTTTAAATTTCTAATTACATAAATAAAATTGCATTATTGGAAATGATACAACACTACATTAATAGAATGAATGGTCATATATTTATACAGTTATTTTATTATCTAAATCTTTGTGCAGTAGTCTCATATAGTAAAATCAGAGGATATTGAGAGTTATAAATGACTTATCATGTATCTTTAGTGAAGTTTTCAACCATTGAATTTATAATTAAAATTCGCAAAATTTAGTAACAATGTTGCTACTAAGTAAATTTTACATATTTCACGAGTTTTGCAGAGAAGGTGTGCTTATATAAGTGAATTTTCTTAATACATGTTTATATAGTTACATGTTAATAAACATATTCAATTGTATATGTAACTCTAATAGTAGCTACTCATATATTTCTTAACGTTTAATTATATTTAATTGTTAAATAATTAACTCATAAATACTTTTTAAATATATTAATTTTTAAAAAAAAATATTTATCACGTCAATCGAAATTAGTGATAGACTTTTCACTTTTTTTATAGTATTTTTCTCTTATTTTATCAAAAACAACTTTCATTTTCCAAATCCATTAACTATTACTTTTTTCTTTTTAGCTTTCTTACAGGACATATGATGTATTAGTTTAGTTGTATTTTTTATGTGCTTGTATATATTTTTAAAATTGAATACTCTTAAATGAAATGTAATCTCTGTTAAATTGAATTATAATCTCCCATATTTTATGTTTTACCGGAGATTACAAATGTAACGCAATCTCTTAAATATTTTTTACATGACGTAGAGATCAGTGAGACACACAATACAAGCCACGATAATTGAAATATTATTACCCTGAGAAGTAGAAGTATTTTAATAAAATTAAAGAGAAAAAAAAATAAAATATATAGTTTTAGGGGCAGCGCGAGGGACGAGACGATACGAGACGAGAAAATAAGAGAAGAGATATTAGAGGTTAGAGTAAGAAGAAGTTAAGAAAAGGCTCAAAAAAACGAAGAGTGTGGTAGGACCCAGAAATGCCTTCCAAACGACAAGGCGACAAATGTGGGACCAGACATCACAGGGCTCGGGAAAAGGAAAATAAGGTGTCGTTAATGGAGAGATGTGGTGGGGAATGGCGACAGCCTACCACACATGACTCTGACCGAGTCACCCATCCCTCTTCCTATTCCTTACAAAATCAACTTTTTTTTTTGGTTCAGTGGATATGTGGGGAGAGACATGGATCCATGTAGTTTTTTTATCCAACCCAATTTGTTGATTTTGTGACCAGACACAAACACGTAAAGGGATGGATACTAGCGATGGTCATATGTGTGAGTGCAACCTTAGCTTGCAGTGTTCACACTGGACACTCACCCAATTCATCCTGCTCCTTTCTTTCATAACACCACCTTTTCCTGCTTACTGCTTTTCATTTTTGCTTTTGCCTTTCAAACAATTTTCTCCTTTACCTACTGCTTTTTCCCCATTCATCCCACCTGTCACACCACTCAATTTCCCTTTTACTTATTAATTAGCCTCTATTTTATGGACAAAAAACATCTTATAATATATCATCATGTATAACATTTTATTTCACTTTAACCTATTTTTTTGTTTCCAAAATAAAGGTATTATAATTTTCGTTTTTTAAAAAAGTAGATGCATATCTGACCTTATATTAGGAAGAGAAACAACTAATGCTTCCAAAATGGAGTTATTAACCAGATTAAGATACCGTCAATTCACACAAAAATTACAAAAAACTGTCACAATTTTCAAAATTCGGAACACTCTATATATGGTCAATGCACCAAATCTTAATTTTTATAAGGGTTATGTGAAACTGTAACCATAAAAGCCCAACTCGATGAAACTTGCTTGATGTCACTTCTTTCGAGCACCCCCTCTTCTTAATATCAGAAGTTTCTAACGCGAACTTTTGCCTTTAAAGGAGTTTTCCCTTTGTTGAATGCCTCACATTCCTCCCTTTCCAAATATTTTCCTCCCTTCACCTGAGCACACAAAACCTTTGCTTGACTTTCCTTCTTCCCTCTTGCAACTTCCTTTCTACCTGATGTTGTACTATTGTTCAACTCATTTATGCTTCCAATTAATCCATCATTTTCTGAAAGCAAAGTGATAGTTTAAATCATTTATTAGAATATTGGCTGAATCACACAACACGTATCTTAGGACAAAACAGATAACAGCTTTTGTCTTTATGTTATCTTGTCATAACATGAACATTTTCCCACTAACGACAATTATTTACCAGGACTAGATAAGACTGCACGTGGGCGCATAACAGAACAAGCTCTTGCATTTTCTTTTGGACTTTCACCAACTCTCTTGACACTCTTCAATACTCCTAGGGAAGTTCAGCCATCATTCAAATTTACTTCAGTTTTCTCCCATTATAATAAAAAGAAGCAATGCTAAAAGAGTTATATCAGGGAAAATCTGAACCTTTAGTTGAAGGGGTGGATCTCATTGTTACATGTTGAGGACAAACCCTAGTGCTTTTGGAAACTGAGGGTGGACATTCCCTTTGCTTCTTCTCTTCTGCTCTCAAATACAAGAATTCCGTGATTGAAGACAATTCAAGAAAAGAAATTTGCAAGAGTACAAGAATTATTTACCTTCAAAGTGTAGTAACTCAATGAACTTTGACAACATCCAAGATCCAGTGCTGTTTTCCGGATAAACACATTCTTCTTCTTGCTCTGGTGCTGTCACTTTCACCTTGGGATTCACTTCAATCACAAGCCACAACAAAGTCACAAATAAAAAGGTGGGGGATTTTTAACATATATAACAAGAACTGTATACAGAATGATAACCAAATAAAATGTTGCATCGTGACAGATTCATAAATGACTATTAACATTGAGAATTGAAAATGGATTAAACCAAGAGGGATGAGACATGTATATAACGTTAACATGACATGATTCTGTAATCTCGCAACAGAGAAGACATGTGAAGAAACTCACTTATACTATGCTGTTTTGAAATCAGAATTTGGAATAACACCTTTGAGAGCTGAAACTTGTTGTTGGTTATAAGGGAGCCTCAATGCAGAACAAGCAAGGCAATTGTTAAATGAGTAAAGAAGAAGTAAAATGTGTGGTAAACTGAGAACTGGCAATGATATTCCTTAACTTGAACACCAAGTAGGTTAGATTGTTCAGAATTCAGATGAAATGAATGATGGACGTAAAAGTCATATGATTGGCCATGACCTTGTAATGGTCTCACTCAACCACAATTTGCTTTTAAAATAATAATTATTATATATTTTAAATATTAAAACCGTATTAAAAAAGTGATTTAAGTTTAAAAAATATTTTTAACAATGTAATTTAAATTTTAAAATATTTATTTATTTTTTTGTCTTTTAGATTTGCAATTATTTTCTACTTTTTTTAAATAGCTCAAAATGGTTAGTTAGTTTGACAAAACATAAAATCAAATCTAAAAAATCACAGTCAATTTAAAATTTGGATAAAGTCAAGCTGATTTTTTCTATTTCTATACCATAATTTTTCGAATTAAGTTTAATCGCGTCAAATAGTCTTGACGTATTAAATGAAAATAAGTGAAAATTTATATTACATGAAACTGGTTAGTTAGTTTGACACAATCAAATATAAAAATCATAGTCAATTTAAAATCACCCAAAAGTCAAGCTGATTTTTTCTATTTCTATACCTTAATTTGTCGAATCAAGTTTAATCTGGATGAATTGCGTCAAATAGGCTTGACATATTAAATGAAAATAAGTGAAAAATTATATTTATTATTGTTAACTTTTTTTGTTGCCTTTTATTTTAATATTATTTTTAATTATTTATTATTAAAAAAATAAAACTTAATAAAATATTGATTATATAATTAATTATATAGAAAATAAAGATTAAAGAAATATAGTAAATACGTAAATATTAGTAAAATATTTACCACATAAATTTAATGTATATTATGTAATATAAATCTTGATAAAATTTTTAAAACATAACAATCTCGTTAATGACGTGATATGTAACTTCTAGGTGTCTTTCTCCATCAATTTTTTTGCAATTTTCTTTTTCTTTTTCGTTTTTTACACTCCTCATCCTTTTGCTAGATTTTCATCTTTCCACATATGAACCAAACCAGAAGTTAATGCTAATGAGTCTATATGGCTTAAAGTTTAACATAATTTACTTGTTTGACTTTATAATTAAAATAAATTTCCAGATTCATAGTTCATCGTTAAGGTATTAAAAAAAATTAAATCCTCGTATAATTTTCAAAAACACATTTATTAGTCAGATTAACTTTTTTTAATTGAGAACCTTTTCAATTAATTTTCAAGAATGTAACTTGTTAAATGTGTAACAGCAAGATCAAGTTTGACACTTTTTTTTTTTTTTTGGAGAAAACCAAATTTAGAAATCATCAAGAGGCTTCGTACAAAAATTCAATAATTTAGCAATATTTACCTATTCTAAACTAGATGTAAGGGAGTCTTTTTATAATTATATATTATTTAAGGTTATAAAATATGAATTATTTTAATCAACTCAGAATAAAAATTACAAATAATAATTAACTTGCTTTAAGTTAAACAGTTTTATTAAAAATTTAGAAAAATAAAATGATTTTTAAAAATTTTTGCACTCAAAATATTAAATATTATTAACTTAACTCCATCATTTACGAATTTTAGTACATCACTTTGTAAGTAAAGTTTAATTATAATTATCTTTTACATTAAATAAAATTTTAGAGAGTTTAGTATATTAAAAATAAATAATTTAAAAATTGATAAAATTGTCTTATACTTCCTTGGATAAATTTTTGCTTAAATAGTTAAAAGTATTTTAAGGTATAAATGTTTATTTTACGCTATCACAAAAATATTCATCTCTTTTGTTTATTAGTATAGGATCTTACATTGAAGAGTCTACATAAAAGATTTCTTGAAGAATATGCTAAAGCTATTCCACGCAAACAATTTTTTTTTAAAATATAAGTGATTGTATTCCTCCTTGAATAAATTTGTGCTTACATAGTTTAAATTATTTCATATGTATAGACCAAACATTATAAATGTTTATTCTACACTTACAGAAAATGTTGATTTCTTGTATGTATTAGAATAGGATCTTACATTGAAGTCTTCATATAAAAAATCTCTCTCTTCAAGAAAGTGTCTCCACACAAACAATTTTTTCTAAAAACGTGGAGTGACAGTCTTGTTAGGTCTTACATTCTGTTCTAATTTGAGAAAAATGTATTTGACCCGTGTCTCGTAAGTCATGACATATATCAGAAAGTTATATAAAGAAAATATGTGCATTTAATATGTCGTCAAGCTCAAATGTGAACAAATGCAAGACAATTATGCAAGATCTCACAACAACTCTAAAAAGATTTGCAACTATTATTTTCTTCTCAACATTTATACAAAAGACCTTATTAAAGAACAAATGTTAACCAAAAGAGTTGTTGTGATCCAAATAATATTTGATATTTACTTAGAAGTGACTGAAAGTCTAAATAATACTTATCTTGTATCTTGTAATGTTAGTTTGCTAGTAAACAAACTAAACATAATATAAATTTTTAAAAAATCTGTATAAAAATATCTTGTATAAATATCTTTCTACTTTTATATTTTTAAATTCTATCTAAAATTAATGAAAGTAGGAGAGTTTTACTTAAAAATTTTTAAAAAAAATCGTTTTGCAATGCATTGATCAACTTCGAGTTACGTATGACTATTCTATTCAAACGTTGTTCTTAAGAAAATATGTTAATAATGCATTTGTTGGGTTCAAAGATTTATTGGATTGTTTTTATTAGACATTGATTTATAAAATTTTTAACTATATAGTTTAACTCTCACTTATAATTATTTCAATTAAGTACTCACTTTTATTAATATGAAAAATATCTTTACATGTATTTAAGCTTTGTATTTTTATAATTAGTAAATTCTCTCTCTATATATATTTATTGTAAAATTCTAAATTTATTGTGATATTTTTAATCATTTTAAGTATATTAGTTTTAACCATTTTGTATATCTATTAAATATTCAAGACTTGGATAAATAGGCAGACTTTTGTCTATAACTATTATTTTAAATCATTTTTAAGATATTAGTTTTAATCATTTACGTATCTATAAAATAATCAAGGTTCGAATAGAAGTAAATAAAAAATTAAATATCTTTTTATTAAAACTAATTATTGATAAAAAATAATATATTATTTA
>Ga0123340_1000128_pt1 | contig 35294 bp, 21 predicted proteins | sample SirMexnodulemix_FD_89961 | JGI IMG/M metagenome (GOLD analysis project Ga0123340, IMG submission 89961) | Root nodule microbial communities of legume samples collected from Mexico - Siratro Mexico nodule mix | ecosystem: Host-associated > Plants > Roots > Nodule | place: Mexico: Nepantla...
ATATATATATATATTGTATTATATGTATGTATTTTGTATTTGTTTTGATCGGAAGGTTCTGCCATAACCTGTTATGATTTCCGTTATAACTTTATAAAGGATTTATGCGATCCCTGATATAATCAATTATCCGATATCGATAACACTGATTGAGGAAGAAGGCAAATTCTTTGGAAAAAAAATATCAAAAAAGACAATCTAATTTGACATCCAAACAAGAAGAGTTGTTCAACTCGGAGGTGAAGAACTTGAAGGTAACATCGGGGTAAGTGTTATGGAGAATTTACCCATTGCATTAAGAAAGGAAAACAATCGTGAGATGAGGGTTTATTGTGAGAGGTGAAAGGATTTAATACTAATCTTTGGATCTAAATCCGCTGTCCATCTTAAAGACTCCATAAAAAAATGTACACCACCAATTCCAGCTCCCCTTTTCTTTTATGTCTCAAGAGTACACATTTGAATCCTGACTGTCCCAACTTGACCCTCTCTCACAAGGGCAAAAAGGTTCAATGGTGCAGTTGCCTGCAAATATATCCAAACAGAAGTCCTTATTAAATGTAATCTTGAAGTACTGCAAAAAGCAGAGTTTCTGCACTGCTATTACTTTATACCTAAGTAGTTATACTTAACATTGGGATGAGGGCTCTGCTGTCATGGATGACAACTTAGAAAAGTAAGTTCAAAATCGTACTCCAAACTTGTTCTGTATTTGGAGCGGTGTAATATTTCTTATTTACATTACAATTGCTTGCTGTCATTCGTTCTATTTCTTATTAGTTGTGGCCGAGTAATAGTTATACTTATTTGCTGTGTAACTGCAGCAATTGTACTTTTTTGTCCTTGTGGGAGAGGGTCAAGTTAGGACAGTTTAGTATTCAAACTTTGATTGTTGAGGGAGAAAGGGGTGCTGGAATTGATAGTGTTATATTTTTGTTGAATCTTTTATTTGTTTGAACTTGTAGTTTTGGATCCAATTATTAAGATTACATCCTGGTATCTCTCACAATAAGCCCTCCTCATACATGATATGCTCCCTATATATGTATGCATGTATTATGTATATACATAAGTGTGCGTGTGTATGTATTAGAAAAATGGTTATCCCATTGTCTTACTATTTCACTTCTTTTTACACCTAGTGATTTTCTTTATAAGTTAAAAAGTGAAAAACTTATTGTATAAGTCTCAATTATAATTGTAGAAAAAAGGTACATATTTTATATAATCATGCACTATCAAACTCAAGAGTCTATGTAGACTCGTGAGGAGTATGTAAACTCGACTCGTAGACTTGTAAGAGTCTACTTCATTAAAAATAAATAAATAAAAAAGACAAATTTTTATGATAGCAATTTCACAATATTAAAATAAATAATTTCAAATAATGTACCAACAATAAGATAACAACTAAATAACCAAAAAATACAAATGTTATCAAGTTTAATCTCCTCCATCTAATCCTCTAATGAAATAATCTCCACCATCTTCTTCATCACCATCAAGTTCTTCTCCAGATGATTCATTATCATTGTCATAGAAAACTATATTATCAAGATTAGGTTCATGTCCATCTAGAGTTGGATCATTCAAACTTGCTCCCGCTAAGTCAACATTTTTCACCATCACCTTCAACTTGAGTTTGCTCAACCTCAACATTATCTCCTTCTTCAGTTATCCATTCATCATCAGACTCAATGTCATCAAATGGGAGATCAACAATTTTTCTAATTTGCTTATTTTTTAATTTCAAGTTATACATGACATAAACCAAGTCATTCATCTTTTTTTTGGTGCAAGCGATTTTTTTTTTCTTTTTTTTTTTATGAACCTATAAATAAATATAAAATTTCAGTAAAATATAAATCAAATAAAGAAAAATAAAAACCTTAAATAACTTAATGAAATTGAATTACCATTTCAAATGAGCTCTAATTATGCTCACACCCTGAAGAACTACATGTCAAATTCAGAACTTGAATAACAAACTTCTTTAGTTCTGGAGTTTTATCCCCAAACATCTCCCACCATTCTTTAAGGAACATAGCTTTTCTACATTCCTTTGCATCTTCCATAGAAAAAAGTCCTCTAGCAAAGTGAAAGTCAACAAGTTGCAAATTGATTTTTGTTCTTTCTGCAAGGTTACTAACTAATCTTTGCATGCATATATGCAACTCCTCTTTCACCTTAGGATCATCATTTCTAAAATTTGGTTCATAGTGCAATTGGGGGTTTAAGTAATAGGCGGCTGCATGCAAAGGCCTATGAAGTTGATTATCCACATCTAATCAATGATTTTCCAAACAGATTTATAGTAATAAAAATAAAGTACAAATTATGTTATATTAGAAAAATAGTTATACAAATAAATAAGTAAAAAATAAGTAATTAAATTTAAAATGATAAAAGTTTAGAAAGGTTACCTTTTCTTAATATTATGAAAGTTGCTTTTAATCTTCTCTTTTGCAGAATCCATCTCCACATATATGAATCCCATTGCGGGTTTTGTATCTGAATCAACCAATCGAAGGACCACCATAAGAGGAGCAACAATTTTTAAGCATGTACTTACATTCTTCCAAAATCGACTATCTAATACCACATTTAAACCTTTCTCCCTTCTTGTGATGTTCCAAACTTGCTTGTTTGCCACTCTTCATAGCTAAACATGTTTATCAATGATGAAGACAAGCTAGAGTCAAGTAAGCTATGGCAAATCTAGTCACTCTTGGCCTTATCAAGTCCCTTCCCCTTGTGAACTTTTTCAAAATGCTAATTAGCTGTGTTCTACCATAAATGTAGGTAGTGATCTTTTTTCCTTTTTTTATGGTTACTTCATGGACCATCAAATGCTTTTCAAGATCTTCAATGATTAAATCAATATAGTGAGCAACACATGGAGTCCAATATAAACGCTCTCTTTTTTGCATCAATAAGTTTCCAGCTGCCTTGAAATATGTAGCATTGTCAATGACTACCTGCACCACATTCTCTTTTCCAACAAATTTTACATGATATAACATTTTAAATACCTTATCAGCAATTTTTGAAATGTCAGAGGTATCTAATGAATAGAGAAACACCGTTCCTTTAGGACTGTTCACCAAAAAATTATAAATGGAACACCTTTTTTTATCTGTCTACCCATTAGACATAATTGTGCAACCTGTCCTTTTCCACTCATCCTTGTTCTCTTCAAGGACTACATCTGTTTTCTCCATTGCTTGTTTCAAAAGTTTCTCTCTAATATCATGATATGATGGAGGTTTATAGCCAACACCATATCTTGCAATCATGTCATGCATTTTTATAAAAGCTAGATTCTTAATCACATTGAATGAAATGACAGTTGTGTAAAACAATTCAGCAACTTGAGCATCAACTTTTTAGTTATCACCTTTTTTGTATAGTTGATTCAGAGTAGCTTGGACACCCTCACTAGTAGATTTATTTTTAAAGATATTCTTGCTGATACTAAAGCTCTGCCCACTCTCATCATCATCATCAATCTGTTCAAGATTAGTCAATCTTCTTTCTTTGGCTGAGGCATCCTTAGCATCATAGAGAACTTTCATCATTAAAGCCTTAGTTTCTTTTGGAACTGAAACACAAGGTTTAGAATCATATCTTGTTCCAGCACGATGATGTTTAAATATGAAAATGCCTCCATTAAAGATCTTTGAGCACTAGTTACATTTTAATTTTTTTTCCATTTCCTAAATCTCAGTCCCATACTTCAATCCAATATTTGTTCTATTCCCCGTAGCATTTTTACTCGTAAGTGGAAGAGGGGCTGACGTACCACTAGCAGAATTTGAGCCACTCCCAAACATCATAAAACTTTAGCAAAAAATTACAATTTCAAAATAACCTTGATTAAAGCATTCACGATTCAAGATTAGAACCTTGATTACAATTTAAAATTTGTAGCTATTGTCCACTCATTAAAAAAAAAACCTTTTAATTAGAAGCAATCACCTCACCACATGATTCACGAACAGTGGAGGACTTTCCACTGCGTCTGCAACACCAACGCTGATGCAAAGAGGGGCGACTGTGGGCAGGGACGGCGCAAGGGCGAGCGGCGAGGGCGTGCGATGCAAGCGACGACATTGATGATTGCTCGATGCGTGCGATGCGATGGCGTTCGACGCGAGGCGAGAGGACAACGACAGCGGTGGCGGCGATGAACAATGAGAAGAGAAGAAAACCTTAAATTGAAAACGCTAGTCCAAATGCGGTTAAGTTGCTCCATATCTTATGAAAACTTAACCCTAAACGACCCAAAACGACTACTGTGTGAGTCGTTATGAATTTGTTTTCCAACTCGCTCACTCGGTTTTGAACTCGCGAGTTTGACCGAGTCAACTGGGTTTGCATCCGAGGTCTACCGAGCCTACTACAAAAATGAGTTTGCTTCCGAGTCAACTTGGTAAAGGGGAGTAGACTCTCAAACTGGAACGAGTTAGCGAGTTCACTCGTGAGTTTGATAACCATGATAATGAATATTAATGTTATATATGCATTATTAGGAACATTTGTATTTATTCTCTTATCATATCTTCATATAATGTGGAATTGTTTGAAGTTGTTAATTTGTCTTTATATAAATCTCGACTACAGTGAATTTTTCCATGATGATGATCAAGAAGGGGGTGAAGTGTTTGAAATGAATTAGATCTTGTTTTCACTTTTTAGGCTTTAGATTGATGGATTGGATTAATTTTTGTATTAGGTAACAATATGTTCATATAATTATATTTGGCTAAATTTTCTTATAGATAATTTTGAATAAATAAATCTTGATTGTCAATGTTCAATATATATATATGTATATATACTTGTTGCTATGTCCTTTTTTTTTGGAGATTATAAGTGTCATAGTGTCTCTATCTGTGTCTTGCTTCGCGTCGGGGTATGTATAGGGCCCTTCTTAAAAAACTTTAAAACATGAATTGGTAATTAACGTCACCTATATTAGAAATTGATACAATCCTGTTTAATGAATATTCATTTGGTTGAAATTAAATTTCTAATGCACTTCAATCGTCTTGATGTTTGTTGATATGATGGGAATGCAATTTATGGAATTAAAATAGTAAATAAGGGCTATAAATATGAATGTTGGAGTAGCCTCTCTGTTTTTCTAATTATCATGTGAACTCCTTATGCATAACTATATTTTATGTACATAAGTCTTTTGAGAAGTTAGGTCAGGTGGCAGTTGCTGAGCTATATTCTTTTGGACAGGTAGCAGCTGTTGTCTTTACTGAAGATTTGAAAAAATTGTATGTGACAATGAAAGAAGGTTTTCCATTGGAATTTGTCGTAAGTTACTTCAAAATTGTTACTGGTGATGAGAAATCCCAAATCTCTCTGGAAGGTTCTCCAGCTGGTGTTCCTTCATGGACATGCGACTGATTAACATAGCTCTTATTTGGTAGGTTGATATCCCTCTCGATCCTCATCTGTTTGAGATTATTACAAGTTCTGGAGCTGAAGTAGATCTCCTTCAGAAGCGACAGATCCATTATTTCATGAAGGTTGTGATTGCATTAGTACCTGGAATACTGATTCTCTGGTTTATAAGGGAGTCTGCGATGCTTCTACTCATCACTTCCAAGAGGTTTCTTTACAAGAAGTATAATCAACTCATTGATATGGCTCGAGCAGAAAATTTCATTATGGTAAACTTTTGATCTCCTATATTCTGTGGGAAATAGACCACAAAACTAAAATTACAGCATAAGGGTTATTTTTCCATAAAATGACAAGAATGCATATTCTGTTAAGTCATTGAATTATTCTTGTAAATAATATCACTATATGACAATTTTTAGGTGAAAAGGAATTCCATTTTAAAAGAAAAAGCTATGTAAACTTAACCTTATTCCACTTTTTTTATGGATTGATAGTTAAAAGTTCAGTATTCTTTGGTTTTGGAGGAGAGAGACACATGTTTCACTTCAAATTACAGACAGTAATGTAATAATGCTTTCCTCCCGACATGTTGAAGGCTTATTATGTACAAATTGAATCCAGTATCTGCGTTAAATTTTGTAATTGATTTACCTTGCTTTTTTTTCTACTGGATTTTATTACTGTCATGTTCCTGTAATTTCAGCCAGTTGGAGATGTTGGTGAAACAAAGTCAATGTACAAGGAAGTTGTGTTGGGGGGTGACGTTTGGGATCTTCTTGATGAGTTAATGATCTATATGGGAAATCCTATGCAGTTTTACGAAAGGGATGTGAAGTTTGTTCGGGTAAAACATTTGATATTTTCAAAGCCAGTAATCCTCCTCAGTGCTATATATGTTTTAAGTGAGATGAAATGAGGCAAGTTGTTTGACGAGAGCACATTGCAGGGTGTTCTACTTTCTGGACCTCCAGGAACAGGAAAAACATTGTTTGCCAGGACACTTGCAAAGGAAAGTGGATTACCTTTTGTATTTGCTTCAGGTGCTGAGTTCACTGATAGTGAAAGAAGTGGTACATCTAGGATAAATGAGATGTTTTCCATTGCTAGGAGAAATGTAAGCAACTAAACCTTGGCTACTTCTAATATCAAATATGAGTTAAAATGGCAATCATTGTCTGATTTAAAGTTTTGTTGGTTGCACTTGGCTCGATATTGTCATTCAAGGTGACTGATCCACTTTTACAATTCATCAGTTAAATAGAAATCAGATGTTGTTGCTAGTAGCTTTGCTGCAAATTTTTGGTTACCTTTTTGTAACAAGAAAAGAATAATATGCTTTTTTTTTATGCTCTTTAACTATCATATTCAGAACTATTTGTCCTGAATTCGGTCCACTTGATCCTTGTGGCTGCTGATAAAAAAAGCATAATCCTTGTGGCTGAGATTCGTCTTGTTGAGTACTGAAAACATCCTTGTGTTTGTACTGTAACTGTATGCTTCATAAATAGGAAAATGAGAATCCTTATAATTGAGAAAGTGTGTAGGATTTAAGAATTTTTAAATTGTAACATCTATGAGTAATTTATTATAAATTCACGATGGGTGAGCTTATTTCTCTAAACCAATTTCAATTTCTTCGACTCAAAAGGGCAGTTTTTTTTCTTCATGGTATGTTGCTTCAATTCCATTACATCTGCTGGGGTGCTTTAACATGTAGAAAACCATGTTCTGGTGACCTTCAACTGCCGAAACCTCTTCTGCTGACCCAAATCCTATAGTTGTGGTTACTGCCTGGCTTATTTGTGGCCTATGGTGCTGTTATAGCTGGGCTCCCCTCTCAAATTGTACATGATGGTAGGCAGAAAGTCTGTCATGACATCACCATTTAGCAGCATATTGTTACAGTTCTTGGTTTTTGTGTATTTGTTATGGTTTCCTTTCCTGATTTGAGTATTCCTTATACTCCATCTTTTTGTACTGTTTGGAATTCATTAATAAAAATAGATACCTGTTGGAAAATACGTTTATAATGAGATAAATTTTGCAGGGTTTTAATCTCTGAAAGTGAATGGTGATTTGAGGTCACAAATGCTCATCTTTTATCCTGCAGGCACCTTGTTTCGTATTTGTAGATGAAATAGATGCTATTGCTGGAAGACATGCTAGGAAGGATCCTCGTAGAAGGGCAACTTTTGAAGCTCTTATTTCACAGCTCGATGGGGAGTAAGTTATCACTTTATAAATGGGAGGTTGTGACTTTTGAAAATTTACATTTTCTAAATCGGAATCTAAAATTAGCTTGAGTTAATATTATGCCTTAGACATATAAAAGCATTATATCAAGGTTTTTTTTATCATTATTTTGCCTTGAACAATTAACCTGAGTTAGTATATCCATGCTTATAGCCTAGTTTGATTTCATATAGCTTAATTTTTTATATTTTTATAATTGTTATTATTATATATATATAACATTCAACTGCTTTTTGCCTGTGAAGATATCTGCTATATCATAGCGGATTTCAGCTTTCTGTGATCTGCTATTGACAACATTGTATATATGCTCTAGCTTTTGAGGTATTGTTAAATATGATATTAGTGTATGTAATTATGGAAATATTTTGTAGAAATCAGGATTGGTATATTCTTTGTATCCTTAGTTACCCACTACCTTGATTATAAATAAAGATCAGATCGTACACACTCGTTTATACACTTTTTATAATACTTTATGTACTTACTGCTATAAAAGTCAGGTCTGTGTTGAAGAACTATCTATTTTCTGCCAACTATTAATATTCCCATTTATTTGTGGCCTTAATTTAATTTCTGGTTCTTTTGTTTTTACATTTTGTATTTATCTCAAATATTAAGATTTTTTTTTCAGAGATATAATTTTTTTATCCTTGTTGGTGATTTCTATTTTCATTTATTTATGAAATTAGGAAGGAGAAAACTGGTGTTGACCGTGTATCTCTCAGACAAGCTATCATATTCATTTGTGCTACAAATAGGCCAGATGAATTAGATATTGAGTTTGTTCGTTCTGGACGTATTGATCGTCGTCTGTACATTGGTTTGCCTGATGCAAAGCAGAGAATCCAAATTTTTGGTGTGCACAGTTCTGGAAAGCAACTCGCAGAGGATGTGAATTTTGAAGAGGTATATGGTTTACTTCAGGAATATGTAATTTAAGTAAATAAACATAGGCTAATGATTGAAAGAGCTACTGGATGGTAAAATAGACTTTGATAATTATGATATGAGAAAGATAAGAACGTGGCATTTTGAAAAACAGGCCACTGTGTAGTACACACTGTAGAATAAGCAGATTAGTCTCTTATAGATTAAAATATTCACTGCTTAAATTACGAGTCATTTCTTGGCCAGATTCATTTTTTAATGAAATTTCAAGATGATCAAAACAGATTCTGCTTCAATAGTATCTTCCTAGCAATTGGCATAATGTTGGATTGCATTTTTATCATGTTTACGTCTTCCTGTTCATTTTCTATTTCTGTGTTAGAATGTGAGACTTGATCTTCTTTGTGCTAACTGTAGTTGCTGTCTCTGCAACTCAACAGCTTGTGTTCCGTACTGTTGGTTTCTCTGGTGCAGATATAAGAAACCTTGTTAACGAAGCAGCAATAATGTCGGTATGTACTGAACTTTGAATATCAGTTTTGGCTTTGCATACCTAGTTCTCTTGGTACCTCTTAATATGATTTTTAATATAATAAACTAAATATTATAGTATTAAAAATATAAAAACTATTTAAAGCGTCGAATATAATATAGAAAACTAAATAAGGCATAATATATGTATAATAAGTTAAAATAATCGTAATAATAATAAATATCATTCAAGATCCCACATACATTAACTAGAGATACAACCAACTATGTTTTTGGATTTTTCTCACTTGTATGCTTAACTTGCCTGTTGGAGTCCAAATCACACTTGAATGCCAACAATAGCCTTTTCCACGTTGTAAGTTTGCCCTCTAGCAAAAGCATTTCTTATCCACAATCTTGAGTTCTTAATGGTGACCCTTACTTACACAGCTATTCATCTTAACCAGGAACAAAGGGAGGGGGTGACATGGGATTGCCGAGGTCACCCTGATTTTAGTCCCCTGTAAAATTTGTATGAAAAAAATAGTTAATGGACACGTAAAAATAGAAAAGAATATGTTGGTCCCCCTTACCACAATTGTCAGGCTCTACCATTAACCTCAATGAGACACAATGTTTGACTTTAGATACAAAGGATCTACAGACCTAGGACTCACCATCAACTTAATATTTTGAACTGATCACCAATGATCGGTTCCAATACTACTTGTTGAGAGATTTTCACCGATAAGTCACAAGCCAATCCAATTAGAGAACTTAACATCACACTCAATCCAACCAAAACCTTTGTCTAGAGATACGATCAAGTTATAGAAAGTAAGTTGGAGAGAACATTTACCTTACAAATCAGTTTTGCATGATTGAGATAGACCTAACCCAAATTCTAAGTCCTGGAATGATAGATATCTACTGCCCAAATTAAGGTGTGTTTATAATTAAGAAAAACAATTAGAATCATGATTTGCTCTTTGGAATCAGAATTATCAATAAGTTGGGGAAAAAGATCTAAACACACTCAAAAAGAAAGATGGACAAGGGAAAGAGAACAAGACATTCAAATGCTGAATCTGAAATATTATTTCTCATATACAACATATACTATCTTACATACAACATCTATTTATAGTGCACATTAAAGCAGTTAACAGCACACTAACTACCTAACTTACAGATAACACTATCTGAACTAATTGAATTGGTAAGTAGAATATTTATTTATTTATTTATTTATTTTACTTTTAGTGTTAGCATTAATAGAATAGATCATTTCCTGATATTTAGGCCTAGATTAGTGTACATATTAGCCTCCCCTTCCTACTTATAATTCCTCACTATCCATTTCTGATCAGGGAGTTGAAATCTTTTTGTCGAGTAATGTATTTACTGCTAATCTAGATATCAATATTATAAATGGTTGTCATGTTCTATTTGTGTGATTTGAGATCGTTATGTAACATTTTCTATATCTTTTATGTATTTTTGGTTATGATAACATTTATTCTTGTTCATCTAGTAGTGTGCTATAGGAAAACGTGAAGTGTTTTAGTCATATGGAGTTGTTGGTTGCAGGTGAGGAAAGGGCATTCCAAAATTTTCCAGCAAGATATTATTGATGTATTGGATAAACAACTGCTTGAGGGTATGGGTGTCCTTCTGACAGAGGAAGAGCAACAAAAATGTGAACAAAGGGTATGCCTATCTTACTGTGGATCTGACATAGTAGACCATTTTGTATTGAACTTGTTTCTGTACTATAGGTATCTTTGGAAAAGAAGAGATTGCTTGCTGTTCATGAAGCTGGGCATGTGGTGCTAGCTCACTTATTTCCTAGGTTTGATTGGCATGCATTTTCACAGCTCCTGCCTGGGGGCAAGGTACGGGCATCATGTAATTGCAATATGCTATCTGATGATATTTGATTATTACTATTATTATTTTGTCTTTAAATGGAATTAATATTCCAATTAAGTAGGAAACTGCAATATCTGTATTCTATCCTCGAGAAGATATGGTAGACCAAGGTTATACAACATTTGGTTACATGATGATGCAAATGGTAGTGGCTCATGGTGGTCGATGTGCTGAACGTATTGTATTTGGTGATGATATAACTGATGGAGGAAGCGATGATCTTGAAAAGATAACAAAGGTAATTAACATATCATTTCGGTATGTATGTTTACTGCCTCAAGCAATTGATAAAGACTGCATATATAAGATGATTACAGTGTGACTTTGTGCTAAAAATATGATAGATTCTTTTTTTAGGAAGAGTAAAAAAGAATAAAGGTACCTATAACATATTCTTAGAAAGTGGATTTTAGGCGTAATTCAATCTCACAATAACTAACTTGAAAGGTAAGGTTTGCCCCCTCTTATATACAATAATTTGGTCATATAACTTGGTGAGGTGTGAAACCGTGGTGGGCTGGGTGGAGTTTATCATCATTCCCAGAAAGGTTATAGTTTATTTTGCCCTACTTTACAAAAGTGCTGTCTCTACTGATGTATCTTGGAATCTGTATTTTATTGGGTATGGCATCTCTACCTTGACACCTCTACCCTTGTCTGTTGGAGTTTGGTGTCATCCAGTGATCTTGTTCCTCTTCAGCCAAACAAATCCTTTTGTCAGTGCCACTACCTACTCAGGTGTATCTCTGCTCCAACATCCTTGTACTGGCTCCGGAATGAAGAGATAGTAGAGACCATGCCTGACTCTTCCACAACACCGTCTCCTTTAATGGATCGGACCTTTAGACTTTTCTTTTTGTAATTTTGTGCAGCTTCATTTCATTGAATAAACTTTTAAACTGTTTGGAATTATCGACAGTTTGGGTCTGTCTAAAGGACGTGCATTGGTTTTGTTGAAATTAGTTTCAGAGGCTGTGGTCTTCTGAAGAAGTTTAGTTTTTGTGGCACTATACAGCCTGCATTTCTGTAGTGTTTTATGGTTGGAGAGGAGTGCTACATTTAATTTGGTGTAGGGTTATTGTATTTGCTAGCCTTTGGAATTCTGCCCATGGGCTTTGTAGCAGTATTTTTCTGTCAGACATGCAGGAAGATTGATCTGCTATCCTCTTGTTTTACTATTGTTTTCTTTTTCTACAAAAAATAAATGTTCACATCCAATGAACCAACTCAATCCTAACTAATTCATGCTCATTTCGAAGTAGTTAATGAACTAAAGCAAGTTTATTTGTATTGCAACCATATCAGCATTTCGTGATACTTATTTTCAGTGGAAGGTGCGGATTTGCTGTGTTTTTGTGTTCATATTAAATCTTAATATTTTTATTGAATTGAATTATTACATCTTCATGGTGTGTATGCTTATGTGGCCATACAAATATTTGGTTTTAATTATGTTGCTTATCAGTGAAATTTGTTTCCAGATCGCTAGGGAGATGGTTATCAGCCCTCAAAATAAAAAGTTGGGATTAATTGGTTTAACAAAAAGTGTTGGTTTAATTGATCGACCAGACAGCCCAGATGGAGAGTTGATAAGATATAGAGTATAGTCCTTCTTTGAAGCTGCAAATATATGTAGGGTTTACCTTTCTCTGTAATGTGATAGTGACTATCTTTTTTCCTTCATTTGTTTTTAGTGGGACGACCCTAGTGTAGTTCCTGCTGATATGACACTAGAGGTGTCCGAGCTTTTTACAAGGGAGCTGACTAGGGTAATTCTGCTTTGCTCTCGCTCCATCCTTATTTTATGGAATTTGAAAGGAAGTTTATGCTTATCTAAACTCTTCACTGTAGAATCTATTAAAGGCTTGTGCTTTATGAACTGGTGTTTCATGTCAAACAAATGTGGCAAAAGTGATGACAATATGAATATTGCATTTTTTGTATACATGGTGAAGAGAGAGCTAGTCGTGATGGGCTTTTTGGTTTTCACACTAAATAATCAAGAGGGAAATAAATATTATAAAATTGGTTAAAATTTTAAATGCTTTCTATAATTACTTTCTGTGAATATACAATGACTTTTGTCATTTAATTGATATATTGTGACAGTACATTGAAGAAACTGAAGAACTTGCAATGGACGCTTTAAGGAATAATAGGCACATCCTGGACTTGATTGCAAAGGAACTACTGGAGAGGTCAAGAGTAACTGGATTGGTATGTTATGCTCCTATTTCTTCTGTCATTTTCGTTTTACTTTTTTTATTGGAGAGGGTAGTGGTTAAAGGATAATTAACTTGTTTTATCTTTGATATTTTACGGTGTTGTATAATGTATTTACATGAAAAATATCTCTATTTCCTCTCATGCTTGTAATTGTTCCATAGTTCCTGTGAGGATGGTTTTATATCTCACTCTTCCTCCCCACAAGAGCCGTTTGGGCTTAAAGTGTGGTTTATGCACCTATTATACCCTGTGGGTAAATTGAAATTAGATATGTGGAATGGAAATGGACCGGCTGTTTTAATCACAGGGTGGATATGAAAAGTCCCAAGTTTAAGGTGTTATTTTAGGAGAAACAAGAGAGGTATCATACTTGATCAAAACAAGGAGAGTTGGGAGAAAGTATAAATAGGTGGTTGATCGGAGAGCGAGGTAGGCAGGAATTTGGGGATTGGGAGAGAATTGGGCGCTCTCTAATTTGCCTTGTTATCTTTCTTTTTTTCTGCTATTGCTAATTCTATTTTCAGTTCAGAATCTCGTTGATTTTGGCTGGAAACTTGTTATTAATACAACTGGAATTGGTTGTTCTCTCATACTTCCATGGTTCTTATCAATTGGTATTCTGAGCATTTGATTATGGCAACTAATGGCCTCTACACACATCACTGTGGAGTCTTAAGTTGAAGGATTGGAGCACAGAAACCAAGAGTTGAGAGGATAGTCAATCGTAGTTGAATGACATTAAGTAGTTGCTGAAAGAGAGAGGAAGAACATGTGAGATTTCATCTCAAAGCCAATTGACATCAAGTGAAATTGTCCAACGGATATATAAGTCACATTCCAAGACTTGAAGCAAGCAATGTGGACTTCTCAATGCCCTCTCCGTAGATGTCTATCTAACCAAGCGAGCCTATCAGAATAGATAATTACCAAGATGAGTTGTAGGCTTTGATATCATGTCAAATTTAATCTTAAAGCCAATTGGCATTAGCGAAGTTGCACAACAAATATTTATTGAGCAAATGAATAGTGGAGATTTAATATCCTCTAATAATAAAAATATTTTATGCAAATAAATAAGAATGGCCCTAATAATTCATATATAATGTAGATATTCCTAAATATATAGGATCTGCTGCTTATTTCTATGATTGTAGACTACTTTTTTTATGCCATTATGATCCACAGGACAGGGGAAGAGACTCATAAGGAACATCTTAGGTTGGTGCTACAAATCCTTGAAGAATATTCATTGCTTGCTAATAAGAAGTGCAATTTTGGCCAAAGGCAACTAGAAATTTTGGGTCATTTGATATCAAAGAAAGTTGTCAGGCAAGACCCAAACAAAATAAGAGACATGATAACGTGGCCCATTCTGAGTGATATGAAGAGACTGAGGGGATTGCTGGGGTTAACCAGCTACTAAGAAAATTTGTGAAGAATCATCGCAGGAAGATTGATTAGCCTCCTGCTCAACAGTTGAAGAAGAATAGTTTTAATTGAGGAAACATTGTTAAAGAGGATTCTGAGCATCTCAAAAGGGAAATGACAACTGTTTTGGTATTAGCAGTCCCAAACTTTGAGAAAGTATTTACTATGGAATCTGATGCATCAAGAAAAGGCATATCTGCTATTCTTTCCAAGAAGGGCATCCCATAACTTACAAGTAAAACCTTAAGCGGGAGAGCTCAAAGTAAATCAGTTTATGAATGAGTTGATGGCAATTGTACTACCTATCCATGAATCGAGGCACTATCTTTAGGGGAGGATTTTCGTAGTACGCAGACTTGAAAAGCTTGAGGTTTTTGATAGTTTAGAGGCTCATGACAGAAGAGCAACAAAAATTGGTTTCTAAGTTGGTTGGATTTGATTTCGAAATTAAATATAAGTCTGGGACGGACAATGGAGCTGTTGATGCTCTCTTGAGGAACCTGCAATCATGGTTGTCAAAATCACGATCCAGCCCGCAAAATCTACAATATTCTTCCCCTTCCTTGATCTCCGATTACCTGAAAGTTGCTATTCTGGTGAATAGAGTCGGATCAGCGATGTAAATCGCAAATTGATTCGGAACGGAGTCTCACGATGCGACACAGTCCCACTTATCGCAACACAATTTCACAGGAGACGGCGCTTGCGGGGCCTCTGGTGCCTCTCGTGGTCACGCATCTTAGGCCTCTCGTGGTCGCACCTCCCATTTCTCGCCTTGCTCTCAAGGTTGTGCCTGGTGGCGGCAATAGTGCCTCTCGAGGTTGCAACTCCTCTCTATTCTCTACTCTATTTTAGGGTTTTTATTGGATTGGGATTTGTAACTCGAAAGCCCAATTACTTAAGCCCATTATGTCCTTTTCCCTTTGTATCCAACTTGTGTTTAAATGCTTAAGTGAAAAAATTGTGTGAAAACTAACTATGTATTCCATACACAAGCCTCTCTCTATTACGGGAACAAGTTGCTCAATCCTATGTAACTAGAATGTGATGATTACCCTAATTATCCCTAATTATGTAGTCTTTTAACTAAGATATAATAATTTGGTTTGTGTATATAATTTTTTTATAAAATTGGTAGGAATTTACGATATGTATTACGATCTCCCGATTTACTATTCATAATTGTTTTTTCGATTTGGAGTAAGATCTTGATTTTGACTACCATGCTTAGCTTTGTCCCATGTTTACTTTCAGGATTAGGAGGAATTTGAATGAGATAATTCAAGACTTATTGCAGCAACTGGGCTGTCATCTTGGGGGTTCTGCTTGCTAGGAGGGACACTATAGTACATAGGCAGAATGGTAATTCTGCAAAGATTTCATTAATACTTTGCAGAATTTCATGATTTAGTACTAGGTGGTCATGATGGGGTTTGGAATGTATAAGAGGATTTTGGGGTTGTTCTTTTGGGAAGGAATGAAAGGACAGATCAAAAAGTATGTATATGGGTGTAAAATTTGCCAAAAAAAAGTGTTAGAGATCCTATATCGATAAGAATAAGGCCGAATTATAATATATAAGTAGAGTGCAATCCTTACTTTATATGAGGTTGAATTAGGTATAAACCCACTTACTAAGATAATATTAGAGTCATTTAGTGTCTATCCTAGTCAAGTTCATTCGACCTGTTGTGTCACTACTATTGGGCTTCTGTTAGACCCCACCCACACATTTATAATCTCGTGCTTGAGATGTTCATTCCTCGGCTTGAGGATGTGTATTACATTGTAGATTCCATATTGACTAGGAATAAGGTTGATTTATAATATATGACTGAGATGTAATCCTTATCTTATAAGTTAGTTTTATGAAGTTGAATTAAGCATAAATTTACTTATTAAGAGAAACTAATATCAAACCTCGACTTCAGCTGGATTGTTGCAACCGCTTTCAATACTGACTCAGATTTGGTCAGACATCTCAGATGGATTTTTCATTGGAGGGTTTCCCAAGGCTTTTGGAGTAGACACCACTAAATTCTCGTATTTTATGGTTGTTGCTAGCACTTTTACTGCTAAAGAAGTTTCTGAAATATTTATCCGAGACATGGTTACACTTCATGGGTTTCCATCTTCAATTGTGTCAGACAAAACAATGTATTTTTTAGCACTTTCTGGGTGCAATTAAGGAGCAGTTTCCCACTATCCACCTTGAGGACAAGGTGGGTCTTGACGGGGGAGTATTGATAAGACCCCTAAGCTTTAGGTCCATTAGGAGACAGAAGGGAAGTATTACACTTGATCAGAGTAGGGAGAGAAACGGGGCCCTAATTAACTGCTCACTTGGCAGTAGTGGCATTCGGCATGTACAAGTTGTTAGAGAGAGAAAGTATAAACAGGTGGTTATAGGGAGAGGGGAGGTAGGTGGGAGTTATCTGGGACTTGGGAGAGAATTGGGCACTCTATAATTTCCCCTGTTATCATTTCCTTTTTTCTGTTATTGCTAATTTTATTCCAAGTTCTGAATCTCATCGATTCAGTTTGGAACTCGGTTGTTAATACAATTTTCCTGGTTGTTCTATCATACTTCCTGTTTCTTGTCAGGATGCAATCAAACTTTGATCACTTGGTCCTGAGTTTCCTATTCAAAGCCTATTCTTATTCTCTGCTACTTCTGGCCTGATATATAATTGATTTTCCTTTTTCTACTGTCATGTAAGTTTTTTTTTTTTTTTTGTTTCTCTTTTATATATCTTCTATTTTATGTATCCGTAGGAGGTTGAAGAAAAATTGAAGGAATATTCTCCAGTAATGTTTGAGGACTTTGTGAAGCCATTCCAAATAGACCCAAATGAGGTACTTTCTTCCCTATTCCCTATAGCTTAGTGTGGTTGAAGTGTGATTGGATATCCTTGAACAATGTTGTATATTGTTGCAATAGCATGCAGACGGTGATATTGCAGCATAATTGCAGGACTCTAGTCATTTATTATAATTATTGTTATTGTTATTGTTATTTTACAAAAGGAATTTATTGTTCTCAGAGGTCGAAAGGTGATTGCTTATATGGTTAATTATTCTCATTACTTCCTTTTTCTGTTAATTTTAGCTGCCACAATTTACTTTATATTTTTGCATTGGTTTTCTCGCAGCAGTCGTATAATTTTAATAAAGTATAATATTATGTTAAAAATTGAACTTAAGGCATAATTCAACTCCACTAAATTGATTTGTAATGTGAGAACTCTCCAAACTTTATATGATCTATTTAAGCTATATCCCTAGCTTATTTGAAACTATACACCACCGTTGAGGCTGAATAAAATGCAACTTAGGTAGTTCCTAAAGAGGCTGCGACTAAAGCTGGTTTGGGATGAGTGCAATTAAGACTACTTGCCGACAAGCAAATTGTGAAACACTGTACAATATCTTGGCTTATTCTTGCTCATTAGTATTATTTTGGGAGCATATATGATTTTTTGGTAGGAATTCTCACCAAAAGTTAAGTTAGAGAGTGTTAGATATCACACATCGATCAAAGATAAAGTGAAACTATAGAATATAAATGGATACAATTCTTATTTTATATGACGATTTTGTAAGGTTGAGTTAGGTTTAAAGTTCATTTTGTAAATGGTATCAGAGTCTATCTTAACAGAAGTTTGGTAAGTCTATTATGCCGCCTACTATTGGGCTGCTATCTATTCCTACGTTCGAGATGTCCAATTTTCGGTATAAGGAGTGTGTTGAAGATCCTAATTAATTAGAGATAAAGCCAAATTATATTATATAAGTGGGTACAAACCTTATCTTACAATCTGTTTTTGTGGGATTGAGTTAAACTTGAAGTTCACTTTGTGAGAGATGAATAACAAGATATAAACACCCAGGAAGAGGAGAAAACACTATTACGTTTCAGATTGGAAATGGGGATGGAGAGAGTTAAGGTCTCAACTTCAAGTAGATGGGAGGTTAGAGAATGATCTTTAGAACTGTATGATATTTGGTCTTTGTTTGGTCTAACGTTCTTACTATGTCAAAGGCAGTTTCCTGATAGGCTCACTGTTAATTACCTTGCCTACATTAACAGTGGGCCTGACTTGGGCTTTTAAAGACTTTGAAACCCTGTTTAGTTTGATAAGTTCTTTGGGCTACAAAGTGCTTTTAGGTCTAATAGGTTAGTCTATTTGAGTAAACTATAAACATTGTGATAAATATCATTATGTACGCCTATATTATGTGTACTATTGTTCAATTAAAATGCTTAAGCCTATTATTAACTTACACATAAGTTCAGACCCATTAACCTATTTGAGATAGGTGTTTTGGCCCATTTAAGAAGCTTTATTTCAAAGTTTTTAAATAGGTTTACGAATCAAACTTTAAAAAATGATCTATTTTAAGCGAAAGGGACTTATAATCAAGCCCTGTAACGCTTAGCCCATCCTAGCCTATTACCGCCTATAATTTAATGGTTTCCATTTCTGGATCATTTCCTATAATGTTTTCCCCTGCTGTTGCGCTGCTTTTCACTTTCCTCCAAACAATGCAATAATTATAATTTTATGGATGCAGGAGGGACCATTACCGCATAATGATCGACTACGGTATCACTTACCCGACTTATATCCTGCTCCTCTTCATAGATGTTGACACCTTCAGATATTCCTGTTACAGCCTCAGTTGCAACAGTTCTAATTGGGGACAGAGAAATGAGTTTGATGTGGCAACTTCTTTATAGAAAGTCAACCCCATGCGTACTCATTGATTGGACAAGAAGGGAATGAGGAAGAACACAGTGAAGCTGTTAATTAAAGTTCAATTACTCATTTTGCTCTTCCATCGGCCGGTGATACATCTCATTTGATGAATTCTTTATGACGGTAGTAAGCCTTGGGGACATGTCCACAAAAATTAGTTAGGGGAAGGGGTAGATTCGCTGTGTCACACTACTGAAATTCTTTTTTCAGTTTTCGGGGTTGTACAAAATTTTATGTATGGTGAGGATTAAGTTTTTAGCTCTCAAAATTTGATGCTGAATTTTGTACGCTTGTGAGTATGATGTAATATCTAAGCTTGGACAGGATATAACTCTTCACAAAAATAAATAAATAAATTGTTCTGATGATTAGTAGTAAGATTGTAGTTTTCAATTCTAACTGTTCGTAGCATTATTTGTTTTCTGATCAGAATTTATGTAAGAATCTCACCAAATATTAAAGTATAAGATATTGATCTTGTTTCCTTGTTATTGTATCTCTTTATTATATAAATAAGAATATTCATGTTCTAATGATCTTCTGAGATGTTTTCTTATTTTCTCGTTGTTCTTTAGGATTGTTATTGTATTTTCCTATTTTATCATGACTTGTTTCTTAATTAGTTTGATTATAATTGTTAATAGGATTAATTACAAAATAGGTCATGCTCTTCAGGTACTATGTCAATATGTCAATATAAACTGGGATGAAATATAATGAATTCTATTTGTTGTATTCAAATATAAGTATTCTTATTTATAAAGAAGAAAAGATAAATAATAGTATAATCAATATTATTTGATAAAATATTTCCTTATAACATAATTAAATTATATTTCTATTATTCTTCTTAAGACAAGCTTGTTACAAATATTGTTAACAAAATACCTTGAGAATATTGGTGAATATGTTATTTAGGTTGTCGACGATGACAAAGCAAATAATGATAAAGCTAATAAATATATTTGGAATTCACTTTCCCTTTGTTAATAATGATAATCAATCTTTAAGAGGCATTGTCATTTCAAATCATATATTTAACAATAACGCCAGTGAACAAAAACAACAATTGCTTCCTGCATGTACCCCATCAATTTCGAAAATGTTAGGAATGCCCATGGTATATTTATTTGAAATGCAGAACTTCATTAAAAAATGTAATCCAGAAGAGGATTTTTCTATGGTTGAAAATTTACTTTGTGAAAATGTTGTTTTGGAAAAGATAATTTATTTTCTAAAAATTCTATTTTAGAAGTCAAATTATTAATCTAGAAACCATATTAATAATTGGAATTTTCATCTTCAGAATGAATAATTTGACTTCCCTCCCGTATAGGATTTTTAGAATGTATATTTTTTTCTTCCAGAATTAGTATTTGATTTCTTGGTTAAGATTAAGCTATAAGCATCAAAACTTCCATGCACCAAGTTTATGGGTTTACTGTTGCTTAAATGATACACCGACTCTTCTGGAAATTTCAATCTTGGATTCTCAAAATTGGAAAATGTTATGTTGATAAAAATAACCAAATATTTAGTTATACTGAACTGTTTAATTTATTTATACACACTAGACCATCTAACCTATTTGTAATACTAGATCACTTAGTTTGTTTATATACGTGATATCATTTAGGTTATTTGTGTATACGAGATGGTCTAGTCTACAATATAAAAAATAATAGTCTTTTAAAATATATTTGGAAACATACTAGACCATTTAGTATAAGCAAACATACTAGAAGGCCTAGTCTAAACAAATACACTAAATGGAATAGTCTACATAAACATACTAGATGATTTAGTTTAAACAAGTACTAAGAAGATTTACTGTAAAGAAGCATACTAAACCATCAAATGTAAACAAACACAATAAACAGTCTAATGTGTTCACAGTATATTAGAAAGAAAAATATCTTTTATCCAATAGACAAAGTGTGTTGCAGCGAAACAAATTAAAATATATTCATAATATATTAAAAAGAAAAACATCTTTTATCCAATAGATAAAGTGTGTTGTAGTGAAACAAATTATAATATAATTTAGATAAAAAAAAATATTCATGTACTCGAATGTATAACATGGTTTATATAAGTTTTACTAAGTAAATTTTTCTAATTCCAAAGATAACCAAATAAAAATATAAAAAATGTAAACTCATTTTAATTAAGCCTATTAGACAATATTGAAATGACTAAAGTAGTATGGATAATGATAGACTATAATAAAATTTTTTGTATTAATAACTAAATTAAATTTTTTCTTTAAGTTGAATAGTTGGATAATAATAAAGATTTTTATAAAAAAGTTGGTATAACACATACACACTCATGCACACTTACATGTACATATCTTATACACGCACTTACATCCACATGCACACCTACACATAGAAAGGGAGAGAGAGAAAGAGATCTATGTATATAAAAATAGACTAGTTAGATAAAATATGGTCTTCATACTAGATAACATTTGTTTTAGTTATACTTTATACTTATGGTCTTACAATGTTTAAATTGTGATATCTTGTTGTTTGTTTACTTTCATCTATTACATATCAATGTACATTTGTTGTTAGCGGAGCTATTCAGTATCTTTGTTTCTTCTAATAAATGTAGACTAATAAAAAGTGCTCTAAAAGATATAAACAACCAAATTGATAGTTTTATTATATATAAATAGCACACGATATTTTATTTGACATGATAAAATAATTTTGTCTAATACAATATGATAAAAGTTGGAGTCATAAATTGTGTTTCTACTATATTTATTGAGACTTTGGGTTGCAACTCTTTGACCCCAGGGCGATGAAGGTTAGTCCTAGATAAGCTGAGCTATTCTCTAGAGTCCTTTCATTGTTTTGTTTACTAGATAAGTAGGGACACCATCCATTCAATGTGTCCTACTATGGTCTTCAAAAGAGTAGATTGAGACATCATCCATTAAAGGATAAAAAATCTCAATTTGATTGTTCAATTATAATTAATAGATCAGATACAAAGAAACATAAAAGTGAGATATATATATATATATATGAAATCAATATTACATTGATTTTTATTAAAAATCAGTTGACAAAATTTCAAGAAGAAATCTCCACAGGTTCTTAAATCATAATACAATCATTTCAAATCATTTATAGTATCCATTTCCCATGTCATTCAAATAACTTGGGTACTTAGGAAAATATATTCAATAAATAAAGTCCCTAATCATTATATAATTCTTATTATCTTTATTTACACTATATAGCGACATTGTGAATGATATTAATAACAATAAAGATGACAATAAAAAATGACTAGTCAGGATAGATGAGAATGTGTCAATATCCAACCCCAACACCAACATCTCAACTCATCTCAATCTTCAAGGAATCAAATGTATATCAAAATGATACAACATGATCATGAGACCTTTTCACATAAGGGAAATCTTACCAGAAATCAATGAGAATATTATCAATGAAATTTTGTAGTAAAGTCTTATAAAATCATCAGTATCGCATAAGTATGATTTCATAAATCCATCCAGCTTAATGAGATTGGTAAATCTGATGGAAAAATTAGTGTAAAATCAGTAATGTATTTCAATAAATCTATTAAGAAATAATTTATGAATTGTGAAGCTTTAAGGTTACTCATAACACAAAACACAATGCAATACGTATGTCCACCCATTCAGCTTTATTTATAGCATTGTTTGTAATAAGATATTTATCTATACTTATATTTATCTTTTAAAAAAGATATTCCTTATCCTTATTATTAAATATGTTTCATCATGATAAAGATTTCAATGACCTTTGTAATAGGAAAAACTTAATCATAATAATTTGCCTAACAGTCTCCGCACTCCATTCATCGAATACTCTGCTCCAGCTTGCATCCTTTATGGCCTCTAGGATAAATGTAAAGATTATTAACAATTCACTTAATTCATTAGTAGAGAAATCACATAAATTATTCAATACCTGGACTATATATAAGCTTTCACTTAATAATCTCTTCCTCTTAAGCATATAATATAATTGAATCTTAAATTCTAACATCTAATCGAAGTATTGTCTAGTGATTTAATAGAATCATCTAGAGTAGAAATTTGAATCCTTTACCTAAGTTACTAATAATTATTCCTATGAACCATAACATCACATCATCTGTCCTTTATAACATCAATTTTTATATAGATCATTATCTAAAACCATATCCTAGGATCATAGATTTGACCAACCCTCTTCTTATAGACTAATAATCCTTCTTTGCTTTTGACATCATCTACTAGGGTATATCTCAATATAGGACTATGATCTTTTGTCTGATTCCATATTGTATTTTCTTTTTCTAAGATTTGACTTTTAAATCTTTAAATCTTTTCTTATAGATTTTATATTAAGAGTTTTTTCTTAATAATCCTATTATCAAATGATATTATTTAACAGTATTATTAGATGAGAAAAAAATTTATAATATTTATATTTAAATATACTATATCGTCATACTAAAGCTTTTAGGATGTTACAACAACCGTCGTGACCAAACAAACACGCACGCAACCCATTCAAATACATCAATAGAGGTCACCATAACAATACTCCATAAAAGTGGTGCCTTTCTTTCCACTATTAAAAAAACAAAATGCCCCCATAAAAGTGGCACCTTTCTTTCAACTATAGAAGGAAAAAAAAAAAAGAAAACAAATCCCCCATAAAAATTTGTACCTTACTTACAAGCATATATAAGGTTTTGAAATTTCCGATGACTCTAATGTCTACCAACAAATAGTCAAACAGCCACCACAATACATCACTACCAATCCTAGGACTGATGCAACCGGCACCGACACACCATGCCACAATGTCAACTAAGCAACATCAAAACAACCCTCTTCAAACACCACCACAAACACCACCACCAGAGTGAAAATGGCCAACAAAAATCCTGCTAGTAAGTATGCACATTCAATATAAAACAAAAGAAAGAACAAAAAACTGACTAGATAGAGAGCATAATAGTGCAATAATACCGACCTTCGTCCATTTTGATCACAAAGAACATGAGAAACTCGCTTATACTTACAACAATCAAAATAAGTCTTTGCCTGAAGGTAAAAACATCATCTACAAGCTTATCTTCCTCCATCACAAGTGTGGCAACGTACACAACACCCTGCAATTCACGACATGAAAAGTGGTTTTTACCAACCACAAAATTCAGTCACAAACCGAAATAGCAACCAAACACAAGTAGCACTGAAAACCCTAGTCAGAAACCCTAGTTACATGAGTCACCCCAGTCCTAGGAAACCAATTTAACAACCAAAAGTTCATGGGAATTTCGATCGCTAAGGTAAATGAAAATAGTGACAACATATGAAACTAAATTAAAGGGAAGATAGACAAGTTTATAAAAATGAATCTAAAAAGAAAGTCTCTAACTCATCTCAAAAGCATCCTTATTTATAGCTAACAACAAAGTATTCTAACTACCAACATTAAAATAGAAAAATAGATTAACTAGCTAAAATAAGTCTTGTAACATATTCCATTTCATTCTACTGTATTTGTTAGGAATTTAGATTAACACAATGAAAAGGGACTGAAGGCTTACTATAGAAGAAAATTAAATAGAGACAATTTAAGTTGTTAGGCTGGGAGCGGTATGGTTGTTAAGTTTGTTAGTGAGTGTTGTATGCAGGTTGGTCTATATAAAGACAAATCATTAGTTGTAGAGGCACTTTGGATTTGTTGTATTGTGATAGGCTTTGATCCTGTGTGAAAGGAATTTTATTCCTTTGTGAGTGCTGTGTAACGTTTTGATAATGAGATGAATAAAAGTGCATTCCAATGATTGTTTGTGTGATTTGTGAGTGTTGCTCTGTGGGTGTCAAGTGCGGTGGCCTAACAGTACTCCATTTGAAATTGGATATTCAAACAAAGGCCTAGTTCTTGACAACCAGGCCTGCTGAAAATTTGAAAGTTCATAGAATATATATTAACTCTCATGATCAAATAATTTTTTCTTCACTGTTTGAAACAACAATCTGATTATGTTTTGCAACAGGGAAAGGGAGAAGACAAGCAAAGAAATGGATATGTATTCTATAATGTACATGATGCTCTACATCCTTGCAAGAGAGAGAATGTTTCCATCAAGTTGTCTGCAACAATTCTCTGATATCGTACCCTTGAAGCTATATATACAAACAGCAGAAGAAGCATTCTTAATATTGAATGAAAGTTGACGGTAAAAAATAACAGAATTTGCAAACATGGAGTTATGATAAATACCTGCAGAAAAGTAAGAAATAATATCACTCCTGAATTCCAAAAGGCATGGATAGTTATTGGAGTGAGAAGGTTGTGAGTTTGAGCATATGAAAACCCCAAAATAGTCCCTAAGTATGTCACAAATTTCGGTTATTTTCTTCACGGTAAGTGGAGGAACAATAGCATCTTTTAAGAGAAAGTATACGTTTCTATTTTCATTTCTTTTTCTACAAATAACTACATAAATGTATTCAATCTATTTTATATACTTAAATATTTGTGTAGGAAATTATGAAATCAACAGAAAATGTAAATAAAAAAAAGTGACATTTTTTAAATTTTTTGTGAAAATGGAACCTGAAAACAAACAACTTCTGAAATAAAAAGACCATTTTTTTTTTCAAATGAAATTATTGTATATTCAATGTCTACCTAACCATTATAATAGAAAACTTCATTGTTTCCATTTCTGAAGATCAACTTGTCATGTATTTACACTACACCTAGAACAAACAACTGTGGAAATTCTCCAGGAGTGAGATGTGCAAGGGCAAACACAGTGGCGCTAATTATAACAGCAACTGGAGTAGGAACCCTACAGTGAAATTGGTTAATGAGAAAAATTGCACCAGTAACAATCAATTCACAAAACATACTTCAACAATTGAGTTGACGCATCCATGATGCATCTCATTAAGCTAAATCTACAAATTTTGCATACAAGTATATTCATTTATATAGATAAATTTTCACAAAGAAAGCATAAAAAAACTTCAAGCTTTGATTTTACCTAACATTGCTAATCCAAATAACTCAGACCAACACACTACTAGTTTCACACATAAAAAATAGAATAAAAACCAAAATATGACCTTATCATGATATTGTTCTTAGAAAATGTTCAGAATCCTTGAGTAATCATTTTTCCTCAAGCTCACTAATCACTCATACACAAAGCAATAAATTTCCTCAATTGAAGATCCAAAGAAGAATGTATAGCATATTTTAAACATATATTAAAATACTGATTATATTGGGTGTAGCTATCTTCTTTTTTATATATTTATTAACAGGGCTTTGACCTCTTCAGGCTATCTAGGTAAGAACTAAGAAGATCCACAGAGTAAAACTGAATCAAACTTTAGTACACAGTAATGAAATGATGAAACTATCAGTCAGTTTCAAAACCTTTTCTTCTTAAATGTCATATTACTGCTTCTTGCTTGTTAATTATCCCTCTTTCACTGTCTATCTCTGGAGCTAGCAGTCTCACATTAGGAACCTCCGTATTCTCTTATGTAAACAGTATTTTGAAAAGCTCAAGTTTGTATATAAACGAGTAGTGCATTAGTTGGAGTTTTATGAACGACGATATGGACCTTAAAAATATCTAAGACCAACCCTCCCCAGTCCTCCTTTTGTATGTGTGTGTGTGTGTATAATCTCTTAAAGGTAAAATTCCATATATTAAAGTTCACCAAGTTTATTGAAGAGCTACCCCCTAAATTATGAGTCCAAATGCACCAATATGGTGAGTAACTTAACTGGAAGGGAAAATAGCTACTAGCTAGTATAATGCAAACTCACTATACATTCTAATCAACTTTTCATTTTTTTTTCAAGGATAAGCTAACTACAGCGTAGCTGAAGCTGCACTTGTTGAAGCCTTCTCTGGTCAATTATCTTGCCATTGTATAGCTAATTCAAAAAGGAAAAAGTCCCACTTTCAAGGCAAGCTGTAGTTTCTTTAACATGAGTTATTATGATATAAGGAAATGAAAGAACGGTAAAATCAAAAAGGGGAAAAAACTTGATCAACAAATCAACAGGTCTCAAATAGAAAGGAAAAATATATGAAGGCAACCAATTCCACTTAGTTAGAGAAGTCATAAGAAATCCTCTAAATATGGTCTCCTCAAGGAGTGGAGCAAGAACGCCTGTGATGCCCACCAAGCAGGCAGTACTACAATGAAAATAAACACAATCAGTCACTTGATTGAGAATCTGGTATACAGAACCTAGATGGAAACTTTGACAAATTCCTTTCATTGATAGAAGTCCACAACCACAATTGTCACCACAATGTTGTGGTTTTAGATACCTCTGCAACTACAATTTGGCTGCATAAGCCTCATTTTACTGCAACTTTCTGCAATTTCGGTAATCAAAGCATAACTGAAGCCGCAACTTCAATTTTAAATAAGGAAACGGAATATCTTATATTACCTTAGATTTGAAGATCCAATTAATGGAAGCAAGCGAACAAGAGCGTCAGTCTGAAAAGCAGTTTATAGAAGCATATAAGAGATAGCCACATGGTTTCAAGTCCAGAAAAAAAATTAAACAGTTATAAAAGCCAAACTTTAAAAGAACAAATTAATACTCCTATCAAGACAGATTAATTTGCTAAGGTACACGAGGAAGAGATAGCTAATCTGATCCACCTATAGTTAGCTATCCATGATGGCAAGTCGGCAACATACTATAAACTGCTGTGATGTAAGTCTAAGATCAGTGGTCCAATACTAATGCTATTGGAAAATCAGTGACCCTAAATTTCCTCCTCCCATGCTACAAAGAAAATAGTTTAACATATATAAAGAAACTAATAATTACATCTGCATCTGCCAGTAAAATTTGAAAAATAAAGCATAAACCTCTCTTTGTGGGGTTTCTCCACTGAAGAAAGATACAGCAACTCCGGTCAATGCAATGGCAATTATGGCACTAAGAAGTCCAGCTCCAGCCCACAAAAGCCAACCCTTTTGAAGATTGAAAGGTTCCCTCAAATCTGTAACAAGTGAATGGAAAGAGCATCAGTGCGTTACATGTTCTAATTCTTCCAAATAGAAGCCAACTGCAAACTAAACATCGGATTAAAATGAGATTTGAACCAGAATGAAGCAGCATAAAGAGATACAGAATGTTCATAAAGGGACAAACTAGTTTGTATTGGTCGCAGTGAATAAACAGCTCCAGATGTATTAAAATAACAATCAAGCTTGTATTGAAATCTGCTGAAGTTACCTTGACATTATTTTGAGCTCTAGATTGGTTGCACTTATAGGCACTATACTCAGCCTCACACAAATATTGCTCACATTAGAAACCATTTTGTTTATATCCTAGATATGACTGAAAGGTTCTTAAATGATGATACCATATTTGAAGAAGTCTTCAGGAAGTGGCTGGAAAGTGTTGGCAACACTATATATGATTCCAAGTACAACAGCAGTTGTTATGCCGCCAAGACAAATAATAGGAGAAAATAAGAAAGTAATCCATAACTTTACATACTTCGCCTTTAACACCAGAAAAAAAATTGGAACAATTATTAGGTACAGAAGGTAGAAAGGCCAAAGGTGTTGTTTCATTGTTTTATTGTTTATAGATTGATTTAGTTGACACCATACTAAAGTTTAAAGCTGTTGGAAATAACAACAACAATAATAATAACAATAATAGTTAATGCACTTGAGAAACAGTATGTTCACATATCACATGATAAAATGCATTTAGTATTAATGTCAGAGTTGCACTCTACTAATATTTCCTAGAATTTGAGCTTGAGACCAAAGTCAATCTATAAAATCAGCTTACAAGATAAGGATTATCTGAGCTTTACATACTATATTTAAGTTACACTTTAGTGGACGAGAAAATAAACCACTCTTTAGTTGCAATTAAGGCAACCCCCAAAGAGGCACAACTAAGGCAGGCTAAGGGTAACCGCAATTAAGGTGGCCTCCAAACACTCCCCCTCACATAGGGTTGCTAAAGTTTGGCAAATGCAAGTGGTCCAATAATGGATATAGAATAGGCTTTGATACATCATAGAATTTGGGCTTAGGACCTAATTCAACCCCACAAAATCAACTTGCAAGGTGAGGGTTGACCTAGTTTCTCACAAAAGGTTCTCATGGAGGAGGTGGGAATCTAACTTTCCCAATTCAAAATAAAAATCTTTAATGAAAAAATTACCATATTACTCATTAATCCATTCTCTGGTATGAAGAAATTTCCCTCCTACTAAACGTCCCCTTAGTCTATCAAGAACCTATATATGTAGATTATATGCAGAACCTTCTCTCCCTTTTTAAATCTCCCCCTCTAAAATTCAATAAATACAAACGTTACAAAGTAAGCATTCAAACATTTCACAAGGATCCAAGTTTTGAGCTAAAAGTAATCAAAGGATGAAAACCTAACAACCTAATGCGTATCACTCACTTCCAGGAGCATCGTGTGATCTTGCTAAATAGAATGTAGCTTCACATCTTCTTAGCAAATAAATGACTCATCCAAAATAAGTCAGAAGCAAAAAAGTGGAAGTAGTTCAAAAATTTACCAACCAACTTCAAGAATTACGAAGGTAAGAGAGTCCAAAGGAATAGCATACCCCTGATCTAACAAAAGTATCTCTGCCTTGACATCTAAACTTACCACATCAGGTTTGATCCCAAGATATGGGAGAGCAATTGCTTCAGTCAAACCTGTCAGCACAAAACTGCCTGGGAATAAATTAATGGCCCAACAACACACACCACAAACAATAACATAGAAATAAATTATAACATGTAAACCAATTGAAAGTATAGGTAAGAAGTCCACAGATGACATCTTCTCAGTAGATTTACATTATTTCAAGTTTGATACGAAATCGTAACAGCTATTCAAACACACCCCAATCCACAAGCAAGAGAGGTCAATGAAACTGTTTGCCATTCCCAAGGCACCTCCCATCGCCTCATAATAGGCCATTCCAATCCCGATTCCTGAAAAACAGACAAATAAAAAGAACAATACAAGTAATTTAGACAATTTTTATAAAGAATTTGATTAGAATGTACTGATAACACAAAAGTTGCTTACATTATCAATCAACAATAGTAAACTGTCATGCATGGTAAGATTACTGACCTATGTAATAATTACTAAAATTTACATTTGAGAGATTCATAATTGATCGACAGTGCAAAAATCTTCATAAACAATGTGTGAAACTAAATTATTTTATATATTATTGTAAACAAAACAAAAAGATAAAGACCTATTACTCATAGGTGTCTTGAAACGCACTCACATTCAATCATGCAAAGGGAATCATATCATCATAGTAAATGTATATTTAGTATTGAATAAACTGGAAAACCAATCACCCCATAATAATAAAAAAAAAAAGTCTTCATTTTTTTAGCTGGTTACAAATCGCATAGAAAGTCATAAACACCTTTTACTCATCATGCGCGGAAGTTAAAACGCATCAAACAACAATTCCCACGAAAATTTATAAACTGAAATTCCGCGAAAGTAATTGCATAGGAAAAAAAAAAATGGAAAACAGAAAAAGGGTAAGAAAGCAGAGTGCCTTGTCTCGAGCGTTGAAGAAGCTAACCGAAAAAAGGGCCCTTTTAGAACCCAAATTCAAGTGGTGCAGGAAAAAGGGGTTTCTGTGGAGAAATGCGTGGCTTTGTTTTGAGATGGTTTTGAAAACTAATGTTGTGGGAAGCAAAGAGGGTGGAAGGTGATGGTGAAAACAGTGAAGAAGCAATGAACATTGAATTCGAAAGCATTATGTGAAGTGGAGATTTTGGAAGTTGGATTCGCAAAAGAAGAACTTTGAATGCCAATCCTTTGGATGATTTGCCCACGAGCAGAGCAGAAGACACAGGAGCGGATAAGGCTCCTCACTACACTTCCAGTTTCATTACTTTAACTGCTACAAAAATTTTGGATGATCTAATCATCATTTAATAAAGTTTCCATAATATCAATACTATTGTGTTTGTATTTGATGATTTACTATTATTTTATTATATTCATTTTTTATTAAAATAAAAAGAAAAAAAGTTAAAATAAATAAATATAAAAATAATAAATGTTTTAAATTTGTTTTAAAATATGTTTTTAATTGTATTATGAGATCAGATTATTCTTTGTATCTTAATCTATGGTTTTAGGAAGCTTTACTTACAATAAAATAATTTGATACAGTGTATTTTATTTAGATATATATATTTGCATAAACTTTTGAAATTGAGATTGGATTGGTATGTTGCTATAACTAAATATAAAAACATTTTAAAATAATTTTGTTGCACACAATTTTGATTTGATTTGTTTCTAAATCTGAAAAATACAAGATTTTATAACATACTGTGCTTTAATATTTAAATTTGTTTATAATGGAAATTATTATAAAATATTTAAACATGATTACCTCTTTCAAATTAAAGACATCTTGTGTTGTTTAAATTGTTTCTATATGTAGATAAAGTCACTTCTAATACAAAATCAAGAATAAAAGTTGTTCTTTCAATACTAGTTTCATATGGTTAAGATTTTTCCCTTTCAAACATCCAATAGCTAGTTTTTACAAAATTATATATGGAGGAACAATTTAAAGTTGAAGAAAACAAGAAGTAAAAAGAGAAATACATCATATAATACAATACATTGAAGAATTTACTAAATATTTGAGTGTTTATTATGAATTTATTATTGAGAACATTTAGATTTTTGGGCTGTGAGAAAATTATGTAGTTTTTTACCATTGTAAAGTAAACCCTAGTGATCTTTCATTGTTCTCTATTTTGAGTGTTTCTTTTAATCTTGAGTGGTCTTGATCTAAGAGGAAGATTGTGACTGGTATAACTTGAAGAAGTTTGTGTATTCGGATAACCTAGAGAGGTTTGTGTACTCGTTGTAACCTGGAAAAGTTTGTTTGTTTACTCGTAACCTAGGGATGTTTGTGTACTCGTTGTAACTTGTAGAGATTTATACTTGTTGTAATCGTCCAATGAATAGTGGAACCTCTTGAACGGTTTGTTCAAGAGAGAACTAGACGTAGCCTAAGATATTAGGGTAAACTAATATAAATTTGTTTTATTTGTGCTTATACTTACCTTAGACGATCTTACTTGATGGTTTTGTTTGCAAAAAATTGAGTTCAAACTCCATTCAACTCCTTCTAGAGCTAATTGTTCCTACATTGATTAAAGACTGACTTTTTGTCTTTTAAATTCAATTAAATTTTGAAATTGCATGAGCATTCTGTATTTAGACATAATTGCATATTCCTTCAGCAATCTTGATTCAACATGTCCTCTTCAAACACTTCTCAAAAAAGGAATCCAAATGAACCAAATCAAATAGGAGAAGATCTTCACTTATTGACAAACCCTCAACCCCACTCTAGTTTCTCCACCTACTTTTCATGGTTCAAGGGTTTGACAGTTTGAAACTTTTTTTTTTCTGGGAATGAAGAAAATATGGACAATTTATGCAAGAGATGAGCATATAACAAATCAATATACTTAAAGTTTTGAACTATCTATGGTTGCAACATCAAAAGTTTTAACCTTTTTGGAGTTGACTGGTCACATTTACTTTAATAGTGTGAAGGTATTTTTCACCAACCTAACCTTTGAAGGTTCTATTTTGAGGTCTCAAGTTAAAGGTGTTGATCTTGAAATAACTCTTGAAATATGGAAAGAAATTTATAGAGTCAAGTAGTGCAAGTAAGTAAAGGTAATATCGAGCCCTAAGACTTTTCAACAAATTTTAATATTTTAAAATTTGTTGGAAGAAATCTTTTGCTTCAATCAAAGGTTTTCATGTTAAAGAACTTAGGCTAGAAGAAAGATTGTTAGCCTTCATTGTTGTTTGGCATATTACAACTAAGGGAGTAATTATGCCATGTTAAATGAAGAGGATTTAATTTTAATGTATTACATGTGTATCACAATTAAGGTGAATTGGATTATGTCATCAAGGATCACATGCTAAAGTCCAAAAGGTTATCAAATTCCATGTTTCCCTAAACTATTTTGAATTCTAAGTTTTTGATTACTTTAGAGTAAATCTCGAGGAGAAGCATTTAAGATTATTAAAGGCACACATGATAATGTGACACTTCATGAGATGGGTTTTACCAAAGTGGATGATCATTGAGTGAGCAAAGATGATGAGGATGATTTTACTGCACCAACAAATGAAAATGTTGATGAAGCTGGTCCCAAGAACAATAAAGTTGGTCAAGACACTTGTATTGTTGTTAATGCATTGATTTCTTACATCCATCGGTTGATCCTATTGATATCTTTTGAGAAGTTGTTATTGACAAGGATAAACACTATGACAATTGACCAAAGATAATCACTATGAGTTATGTGCTACAAGATTCAAATTCTTGGATTATCAAATAGAAATGGTTCAAGATCAGATTTATAAACTCAAGTTTGTTAGGTATAATTGGGCTTTGATTTAATCATGTGTTGTTGTTTTTCATGTTTCTTTAGATTATATGATTTGTAATATTTAACTGCATTTGATTTCTATCATATTTGAAGTAGTCATGAGGATAGAAATAATATTGACTGTGTTTAATTGTTTGCTTTATCTCTTTAACCTGATTTCATTATACATTTTAACTAATAGATGTGTTATGTTATATATATTGACACTATTGTTTATTGTTTCTATATTTCTCTATTTTTTTTCTGTATTTTTATATTTTTTCTCCTGTGTATTGGTGCAAGTTATTTCAGTGCAAGTTCTTTCATTCAAACACACACTCAATTAGATTGTTGAAGTTGTTGGTGTTGCAATATTTGATGAATCTATATTTAAAAACTCTTGAAGATTGAAAAGTTAGTTTTATAGAATGCGTATTGTGTGTGTGTTTTTTTTATTTATATAACTTTTCTCTTGATGATAATTTTTAATTAATTAAGAGATAATTTAATTCATTAAAATGTTTTATATAAGAAGTACTAAATGATTGCAATTAATATTTTAATCAATTATATTGTGATTACATGATATTATTTAAAATCATAAATATTTTTGGAAAAATATTTTAATATGTTAAAATGAGTTTTGAACATATTAAAATTTATTTTTTTTAGAATGATTTTTATTATTATATTCTAACATATTAAAATAGTTATTTAATCTATTCTTTTCATTAATAAGTGGAATAAGTATATTAAAACATAATTTTAATCTATTAAAATTGATAAGATAAATTCTATATAACTCTTATTTTCAATTTTTTTTTTCAATACGTTTACAAGTTAGAGATTTTAAAATACCTTCGCATATAAGAGAGTTATTATTTTGAGTCTAAAAATATTTTTTTGAAGCTTTTTCTCTATCAATATTTTTGATTAAGATTTGTAGTGTTTAATTTTGATGAGATAGGGTTTTTAAGTACAGTTATGTAATAGTGTTAGATGAGTAGATGAATTTAAAAGTAGTGTTCTTAGCATATTAAACTTTCGTTTCATTTAGTGTGAGTTGGACGTTTTTTAGTTCAACAATTAGATATAGAGTGAACTAATATAGAAAAATAATATGTTACACCTTTTCTCTTAATCTCTAAACTTGAATTAATCTTGATTTTCAATTAATTAATTTTGTAAGAGAATCATTCTATTTTTTCAAAAGTTTAAAAAAAACTTGATAGTTCAATTTATCCTTCTCTAACTCAATCTCTTCTTCCAACATTATCCAAACAAATTAATTAATATTAATTGAAAAATTAATGTGTTTTTATTATTAATAAATTTATAAATTTGTTTGTTTTATTGACTTGTTTTTCCTAATTTAAATTTGTGATTTTTTTATAATCTTAATA
>Ga0123340_1000131_pt1 | contig 34841 bp, 14 predicted proteins | sample SirMexnodulemix_FD_89961 | JGI IMG/M metagenome (GOLD analysis project Ga0123340, IMG submission 89961) | Root nodule microbial communities of legume samples collected from Mexico - Siratro Mexico nodule mix | ecosystem: Host-associated > Plants > Roots > Nodule | place: Mexico: Nepantla...
AAAATATACTGATTTTCATATATTAACCAAATATTTAATATATTTTAAAATATTAAAATTATTATACTTCGAATGTCCTGTAAAAGAAAAAAAAAATCCAATATGTAATTTTCTAATCAACACCTTATATTCCCATTTTCATGTTTGACTCCTATTGTTTATTACATCAATTTGAATACTGTTTGTTTCTGTCTTTTATCATCGGATCCTTCTTGGAGATATGAAAACATTCTATCACACCCTACCTGAGGACGATTCCCTAAAAAAGGTTAGTATTATATATAAAAAAAATGAATTTTACTCAATTAAAAATTAAATATCTTTTTAAGATAGGTTTTAATTGCAACCATTTTTTAAATTATAAACTTAAATAAATCGATAAAGGGTGTGGAGACAGAATCTAAAAACACTTGCCACAAATTGAACTTATATATTTGTAGCAAATTATATTATATATTTATAACAACTTATATTGTAGTTGTTCTGGGTTTTTAGATAATAATTTTTAAATTGGATAATTTGCTATTTTTAACTTTTGAATAATACAATATTTTTATTTCCTATTTTTATTTATGACTTTTTATCTTTTTAATGACCTGTGGCCCAGCTTTGTCAGAAATTCCTACTACTTCCGACACACTCGAGGCACATGGAATAATAACATTTGTCAACAGACAATATATTAAATAATTTTATATAAGTATTTGCATTTTTTTATATTATGAGTATAGCGGGAAATAATTACTCCATCTTACTTCCCAACTAATTTATATGTCGTTTTTCAAGTATGTATATCAATCCACTTTACCAATTATTTTTAAGATTAATTTTTATACAGTTATTAAGAGAAAAGTAATTTATATTTAAAGAGTATCACTTTTAATTTTTAAATTATTTTTTTATCCTTTTACTCTTTCTTGTTTTACTTGTTCTCTTTGTCATAAATTTAATTAAATAATTTTTTAACAAAACTTTTAAAAATTATATAAGGGTTTGATTGTTTTTCAGTAAAAACATAAATTAATTAAATTTTTACCATGACAATAATTAAATTCAACACTAAATTATATTAAAAGTGAATTTAGTATAAAAATGTATGAAGTGAGAAACAACTTTTAATGATTATTAGAGTGTTTTGAAAGACACAAAAATAACACTCATGTATAATATTTACTTAAACAAGAAAAGAGATATTGTACTTTTTTTTATGTGATTCTATTTATAAGATTGTGTGATTCAAAATTCCATGTGAAAAAGATTTGGTTCTAGAGTCAAGTATTTTCTTAAAAATAGAAAAAATATTAAAAAAATAAAATTACTGCTCTTTAAATGCAAATTATTGTCTCAAATAATAAATTTATGAAAACTAATTTTGAAAAATAACTTTTAAGAATTGTTAAAAGTGTGACCATACATTAAAAAAATCGAATTATAAAAGATAATTTTTTTTATGTCAACAAAAATTAATTATTAGATAAATTATTTTTTAAAATTATTTGAAAATAAAGTTTTTAAATTATTTATAATATTCGCATAGATAGATTAATTTGAATTTGTGTTTTTTTTTTCTTCCAAAACTAATTTCTCACAAATTTATCCAAAAAGATAAACGAAATTTCACTTTAGTTCACCGTTAGTAGGTAGTCTTAAACTGTCGAAAAGAACATCGGTTTCTGTGAAAAAAAAAAAGGGGGTCTGAACACAAAAAAATGAAAGTAGGGAGAAAACGCAGAAATAAGTAAAAGACTAAATGTGCGTCAGCGATGAGGGGCTCTGACCAATGAGCTGACATTGGCAACAATTACAACCGAGATAGTTGGTGAAGAAACCGGCAACTGTTTTGAGTTTTGTAACATTAAAAGACTCTCTTCTCTCTTTTAATTCACTCTCTCAAACTTCACAACCTTATCAAATCACTCACTGTTTCAGCTACCTCTGCATCACTTGGCACTCTCCATCTTCCTCCTTGCATGTGTGCTTAAGAATCACCCTTTTTTCCTGATCTTTTTTTTGTCTTTCTAGATGCAAAATCTTTTCTTTCCTGTTCCTTTTTTTTTTTTTTTTTTCTCTTTGTGTATTTTTTATTTCCCTTTTCCCTTCCCCCCTTTTCTCTGCCTTTTTTTTTTTCTTTCTTGTTTTAAATTCTTTTTTTTCCTTTTTCTTTTTTTTTTTTTTTTCCTTTGAAGGTGAATTCTAAATTCCAATTCTCCACTCTCACTGTGGCAAACTTGTGAAAGCTTTTTCTTTTTATTCTTCTGGATTCTAGTTGTTTTTTTCCCCTTGTGGGTGAATTTCTGAATATGATAGTTTTGTCTTGGTGTGTGATGTCTGAGATTGGACTGAAATCACTGTATGCACCATTCCAAAGGGCATTTATTTGGATGTTTTGATTTGTTACTGTATGGATTGGTGATACTTTCTCCGATTTCTCATTTGCATGTTTCGATATTGTGGGTAATCAGTGTCTGCATCCCTGTTGCTTTCTGAATTCTGGGCGCATATCATTTGCATGTTTATCAATAGATATAGAATCCTTTTAGATATTAATTTCATATCAGATACTACTTAGATCACGCTAATTACCAATTTCTTGCAGTGGTTCTAGTAATCCGGTGCTGCTAGAAGATGGGAACTAGTCAGTGGCACATTGAACGAAGAGCTAGCTTTGGCAGCGAATCCACCTTAGTAAGAGAGCCAGGAAATGTACCTGAAACTGGGTCCCTCTCTATAGTTGTGCTTGGTGCTTCCGGTGATCTTGCTAAGAAGAAGACATTTCCTGCACTTTTCCACTTATACCGGCAGGTAAAGCTGAATCTTGGTGGATCATGCTGATTAGTGTTTGATAACTGTTGTTCAAGTGAGGAATATTGAGTGCTGATGATCATGGAACTGATATTGGAGTAAGGGACACATTGCAGAATGTGTTTCAGAATACTGAGACTCTTTTTTTTGTGTGAAAAGATTCTATTCACTTGACATTAAAATTAAATGCTTCCTGGAATATTTTATAAGATTGTTCCCTTAAAGAACTGTTGCCAACGTTTAGCGTCTATATTTGCAGGGATTCTTACCACCTGACGAAGTTCATATTTTTGGCTATGCAAGGACAAAAATATCTGATGATGACTTGAGAGACCGGTTGCGGGGGTGAGACTTTGTCAAAATAAAGTCTGCTAATCTTTTTCTAGAGATTCTGTAAAGAGTAAATAAACTTTATAGATATCACTTACAGCCTGCTACTCCAGAACTGTTGATGTTGGTTTGAAGCAACTGGATTGGGTTTGCAATTGCAGTTCTGTTCTTTCCTTTAAATTGCGTAAATAGTTAATGCAGCATACTTGATGGATCTATATTTTCTTTTAGCCAAAGAATTTATTGTGAAGTTTTTTCTGTGAACAACATGTCATGAATTTTTGTTATCTGCTTCATTCACCAAGTTGTTTTACTGTATGCTTCATCCTATTCTATTAGTTCATGTATTCTCTTGATACATGTTTAAGCTATTTCTAATCCTAGCAAATATATTTGATGTGCAGCTATCTTGTTCCTGACAAAGGTGCGTCCCCCCAACAGTTGGAGGATTTAGAGAAGTTTTTAAGTCTGGTTAGTACTTGGTGCTTGAACAATTTTACCAATATTCTGTAGGTCTCACTACATAACACTTTTTTGGTTGGTTAAAAATGACTGTTCTATGTCTCCCTGTTTCTTCTTTTTAGATCAAATATGTAAGTGGCTCTTATGATTCTGAGGATGGCTTTCGCCTGTTGGATAAAGAGATTTCAGAGCATGAATATTTGAAAAACAGTGTAGAGGGATTATCTCGGAGGCTTTTCTATCTTGCTCTTCCTCCTTCAGTATATCCATCTGTTTGCAAGATGATCAAGAATTGTTGCATGAATAAATGTAAGATGCTATCATATAATGTATCATTTTGATAATTACCTTTCTGATTGCAAATGACTACTAGCTTTTTATTGAGGGAGGGTCGGGGATAGATAGGAACAATTATCCATAGTTCCACAACTGTTGGGACTAATGCTTGGTCAAACATTAGTCTTCTCCAAACCACAGGATCCACTTTAAGAAGCTCTTATTTTTTTTAACTTTTATTTAAATGAAGGTTACTTGTTTGCTTTCCTGCAAGATCTTTTTCCTGATAATGATGCTAAAATAAAGGCTGTTGCTTATAAATATAGCTCGTTCCAGTGGTTGGTTTAAGATATCGGCTTCACAAGATAGTTATAGGTAGCTGTTTATGCTTATGGTTTTTAGATAAAAGGAAATAATCATGAAATAAACTTGAAATTTCTGTTAGGCTTCAATTCATCTTCAGTCTCATTTCTTAATCAGCACAGACTAAAGCTTATGTGACAAGAACATTTTTCTTTAGTATATTCTTTTACATTTCAATGTTTCTGTTTATTATCCAGAAATCTAATTCTGTTTGTATTGATATGGCTGCATCTGCTTCCTTTTCTTAGCTGATCTTGGTGGATGGACACGTGTTGTTGTTGAGAAACCTTTTGGTAGGGATCTACAATCTGCTGAGGAACTCAGTACTGAGATCGGAAAGTTGTTTGAGGAACCACAGATTTACCGTATTGATCACTACTTGGGAAAGGAACTAGTGCAGAATTTGGTATTTAATGATTATGCAATGGCTTACTTCTTGTTTGTTTCATGAATTTTGTCTGATGATTAATCCATTTTCATTTAACATACACTTACAGTTAGTACTTCGCTTTGCAAATCGGTTTTTCTTGCCTCTTTGGAACCGCGACAACATTGACAATGTGCAGGTGAGAACTTTTAATCGTTAAAGTTACAATTTTGGGTTAAGAGTTACTGAAACTTCCCTTATTCAATTAAAGTTACGAAAGGTATTGTCAAGCTCTTGCAATTCATAGTCTGTGCTATGATATCTATCCACCTTTTTTCATTCTTCATGTTTTACAATACCATCTCAAATATTGGCTTAACTGTCTTTTGCTGCCTTATCTAATTCAACTACTGCATTACCAAAGTTGGTAAGCCACAATTCTAAACTTGAATTGGCTGTTAATTCTGACAGATAGTTTTCAGAGAGGATTTTGGAACTGAAGGCCGTGGTGGATATTTTGACCAGTATGGGTACGTGCGAGGAAATTTGTTTAAGCAAAGTTCTCAGATGATTATTGATTTCCATTTGTTGATTATGAAATGAAATGCTATTGAAAGAAAACAAGTTTCTGCTTGCCAATTTTATTTTCTTTGCTGATATTGAAAATTCTAATTTTGTTCCTAAGTATCTTCCATGATTGAAATATTTTGGTGTATTTTTCAATAATGATTAGATATATTATAATTATTTAATAAAGAAACCAATATCGTCAATTGACTGTGTTTCTATTTTGCAGAATTATTCGAGATATTATTCAAAACCATCTGCTGCAGGTGATGCCCTGATTTCATTATGAAATAATTTCATATACTGCCTTCTGTAATTATTATTGTATTGTGAAGTAGACACTTGTGATGAATAATGAGATACACCAATGATACTTGAATTCACGTCTCTCTGCGGTTGAATTTTTATTAAGGGTGTGCCTGATAGAACTAAATTTTAACATAAAATCTTCAGTCCTACAATGTTGAAATTATGTATTTTATTAGCAGTGATCGAAACTAAAATTGTTAACTATTGAATGTGCACTGAAGGAAACTACTCAAACTAGTAATTCAAAGATTGAACTAAGGAAAGCCTTGTGCTGAATGGGTTTAATTTGCTGAATATCTTAAAACTGTCCTTCAAATTTATTTTTATAATGTACTGAAGAAACACCAAATGCAAAATGCTACGCATTACTTAATCATCAGAAATTTATGAACCAAATATAGTTTGTTCATTATTTTTTCTAACAACGCAGGTTCTTTGCTTGGTTGCTATGGAAAAACCAGTTTCTCTCAAGCCTGAGCACATTCGGGATGAGAAAGTGAAGGTGTGCCTCTTTCCACTCTATTTTCATGGAATTATTACTCCTCATTTATTCCTCCTATCGAATCCCAACGCTAAGTAATCAATATCAGTACCAATTCCTTGCTCTCTTTTTAAATTTAATTTTGCATACTAGCACTGCATCAGAGGGATATTTTAATAACTCGTATCCTGAAACTTTTCATGTTGCATTTTTTGGTTACCTAGTTTTTGAGATAATTCATGGCATGCCTCTACTGATTATAACTCTTTCTGGTTGATATGAAATGTGCAGGTTCTCCAATCAGTGCTCCCTATTAAAGATGAAGAGGTTGTTCTGGGACAATATGAAGGCTATACAGATGACCCAACTGTGCCTAACGAGTCAAACACCCCAACATTTGCTACTGTTATTCTGCGAATTCACAATGAAAGATGGGAAGGTCAGATGAAATTTCAGCATTTCTTTCCAAAAAGAACTAGGATACCGGAGCTTCTCTTAATTTCTTTGATGCTAAATATTTGGAAAATATAAGTTGTTCATATTCATTCTGGCGCCTGAAAGAAATATAATTTTTTTTTTTTTTCTTTTGCATCAGGTGTTCCTTTCATACTAAAAGCAGGGAAGGCCCTAAATTCTAGAAAGGCTGAGATACGGGTTCAATTCAAGGATGTTCCTGGTGATATTTTCAAGTGTATGTCACTATAACTTTTGACAGCTTGGTGTTCTCTCTTTATCATGCTTTTGCTTGTCATGCATCTTTTTTTGGCTGCACGCAAACATCAATCTTGAAAGTGAAAGTGGAGTAAGATATAGTAAAGAATGTCATTCTTTGAAAGATAAGATGACATACACTCTGCTAAAGCAGAGTAGAAATAAATGGAAAGGTTGTGGATTAATGACCTATGTGAGCAAAGGGCTGAGATAAAAAATGCATATGCATAGGAGATTTTCTTGACACTTCCTAAACAAACATTAGAAGGGTAGAGGAAGTGAGGGTGGCTTTTTGTTAGAGTGCTTCATCATTTTCACTTACGTTTTTATTCTTGTTTTTTCTTTGGAGAGTGGTGTAGAGTAGGGATGACAAAACAATCCATTTATTTATCATCTATCCAGTCCACTTACAAGAAAATTCATCTAATCCATCCATTAAAAAATATAAAATAAAAAGGACTAGATCAAATCTATCAATTTATTTTTTATGGATGATTAATGATCCATTCATTATTTTTCAAAATCTAATGGATCCTCCCATCAATACTTAATGAATAAACTCTAATCGAACCAATTTTTTTTTACTAAAATTTTCTTAAATTTAATTTTTGTAAAACACTTTTCAAAAACATATTTTTACAATTTGTTATACATTTTCTTAACATTGTTTTAAAAGCATATATTTAATTTTTTTTAAATATATCATTTTTATTGATGGATTAGATATCCAACCATGAAAAAATTGTTAACGAATGGATTGAGTTTTATGGAATGGATCTTATTTTTAATGAAACTTTTTAATGGATCAAAATAGATTAATAAAATTTTTTATTCAATTCATTAGATCCGAAGTAAAATTTATGGGATCCTTCCAGTTTGCCACCTCAGGGTTACACTCAAATACATACACAACCAACCATCTTCCAACTGATGATGACATTTTCTACATATACAGAGAATAATTTTCTGGGGTTTTCAATAAAATACTGTCTGCATTTGTGGTCTCCTATCATTATAGTTTTTTGTGATGAGTCATGACAATCTAGGAGGATGTATTTAGCATTTTGATGTCTTGTCTATTGTCTTGATTGAAAAGATTATCCCTTGTTTCTTCAGTTTGAAGAAGCTGGCAAACATTTTATATTGTTGAGTATTGTGCACTATTCAAACATATTTCATACTCTAAACTAATCATATTTAAGTGGAAACTGAAAAAACTTAGATGAGTAATTTCATCTCTATGTTCCAAAATTACAAAGATTTTTAATATCAATTTTTGCTCGCATATATTCTTCGTTCATAAAAAATGAGTTTGGTATAACTATAGCTCTTAATTTTAATATTTTAGGTCAAAAGCAGGGGAGAAATGAGTTTGTTATCCGCCTCCAGCCTTCTGAAGCTATTTACATGAAGCTTACGGTGAGGCAGTCCTTCTAATGTCCCATAATGAGATTAATCTGTTTTAATGTTCCAGTTCTCTTGTATATATTATGATCTAAGTAAGAAGGACTTTGCCTTATAGATTAGTGTACTGAATATGTATATTTCACAATACACCTTATTCTAAATCCATTTGCCAAACTATTGAAGAAGTTCACCCATCTACTATGTTTCTGTCAAATAATACTTGAAGAAATACTTCGTGATTAAATGCAATAAATATATTTTTGAACTGTTTGTTTTATCAGTTAACTTATTTTTAAACCGTTCAAAAATAGTCATTCTATATTTTATAGAAATGGGACTTGAGTTTTGCAAATTCCGTGTTGGGTTAGTGGCTTGCTAGTTAAAGCTATCTGCATAAAATACTTAAATTAATTCACTGACTTTAAATAAAGAGTGGACTGACTAGTTCAATACCTTATGATGCAGGTCAAGCAACCAGGACTAGAGATGTCTGCAGTTCAAAGTGAACTTGACTTGTCATATGGACAACGGTATCAAGGGATAACCATTCCAGAGGCTTATGAACGCCTAATTCTTGACACGTATGTTCCTTTTCCTTGTTCATAGTTACAGCCTGTCAATGCTTTCTAGGCTAATACTGATATAGAGTATAAGAGGTCCATTGTAAAATATTCTTATACATAACTTGATATACAGAAGTCCGCCAAACAGTAGTGATAGAACTCAGAAGTGTTAGGACTGCATGCATTGCATTACTTAGAAATAAGTTCTGTTGTCAGAAACAAATAGATTAACATTAAATAACAATGGAAATTGGAATGTTTTTGGCAGAATTAGAGGTGATCAGCAACACTTTGTTCGCAGAGATGAGTTGAAGGTAAGATGATTGCATGTTTGATAGAGTATTGCTGAAGATTCTGCTTCACAAACTTAATGGCTTTATGGTTGTTTCTTATCAGGCATCGTGGGAAATCTTCACCCCACTTTTGCACAGAATTGATGATGGGGAGTTCAAGCCAATCCCTTACAAACCAGGAAGCAGAGGTCCTGCAGAAGCAGATCAGTTACTTGAACAAGCTGGCTATGTTCAAACACATGGCTACATATGGATTCCCCCTACCTTGTAGAGTGACCAAATGTAATAAGATGAGGAAGTTTCAGTTGCTAATGGATACACAATAAGCTTGAGAGGCTTCCCTTTGAAGCACTCCTCATGGATGTGCATCAAGCATTTGAATTTATGTTAAGAGTGTTTGACACAGTTTGTGTAATAGATTTGTCTTTGGATGCAAAATAAATGGTAAATGAAGTCTATTTACTACTAGTATTTGCATCGGCATCAGGCGTTAATTTCGCTCTGACGTGTCCAAGGCACACAGCATCATTATTGTTCTAATTTGTTTACCAAGCAAAAAATTAGCCACTAATCATAAATGTCATGTAATCTTATTCTACAGCATGAAATACTCAGCCCTAGGGATAAAAGACTAACTTTTTGCACATTCCTATTACATTATAATAACAAAAATAATATTTTAGAGAAAGTTATGTATTAAAAATTTCAGATTATACGTTCCAGACATATTTTAGTAAAAATAAATTTCACAATTAATAATACAGAATAATTTTTTAAGTTTTTCAAAATACTCTAAGAAAATTTACCATTGCATGCATAAGGTTTTCTAAACAATTTAAAATTTATTGTAAATTATTTTCTCATAAAGAAAACTATTTAATTTTTCAAATTGCTTTCCAAATTCACTTCCAGAGAGGATAAGTGGCGTTGTAGAGGCATAACTAGGGCCTAAGTATGAAGCCTTGTCTAGCAAATCTTATAGAGTATGTCTTCTCAAGTCGTTGTGGTTAATTCATTTATTCTTAACAATACTAATTATCCTAAACTTTTGGTTTTCAACAAAGAATGCACAAATACACATGAAAACAATAGTCAAGTCCATATAGCAATCATGACATATCAAAATTCTATATCACTTAATGTACACCCATTGTATTAAGCAATTATTTAGTTACTAATTTTGGTTAGTTAAAATATGAGTATTTTTTTTAGTTCTAACAGAAACTTTCTTATTTACCTTTTGCCAATGTTTTAAGCATCAAAGAGACTATATAAAGAACCGTGGGCGTATAACAAACATACATGTATATATAAGAATCAAGTTTAGAAATATACAGTTACGTAGTAGAGACATAAAATACTATATACATTACTAGAAAATTAATATTATTGAATGAGTTTTGCGACGAAGAATAATCTTTTATAATTTGTGATAATTTTTGTGAAGGACATACCATAGAAAATGATTTTAAAGACTATTCTGGGACTATCACTATGATTGATAGAAGCTATTGAAAACTCGTTATTATAACCTGTTATTATAGATCACCTTTAATAATGATTAAAGTGGGAATCGTTAATATAGATTGAAACCGTATAATAACAATTATGTAGTGAATCGTTATTGTAACCATATGAATTCTTTGAAATGACACTGTTTGATGGTAATTATTATTTAAACTACTATTGTTTCTCTATTTTTTTAAATATTTTTTGTTGTACAACTATACCCTAATCCTGCTTCGAATCTGAGTACTAAAATCACAATTGACAAATAACAATTTATAAAAAGATTAGTTTAACACAATTTGGAATCATGAAACTAACTTAAGCATAATCAAAGTCATTCATAATTGAAGTTTATTCAAAGTAATTCATAATTTGGCACAATTCAATGTGATTTAGAACTCAAAATTCATTGTAAACTTATTGTGAATTAATGAATTAATAAAGTGCAAAACCTATTGTAATATTGTAATAATATGTATGTGAAAAAAAAATGTAAAAACTACACCATATAACAAGTTGTTATTAGTCTATATATGATAAATAATTAATTTTCTACTAAATTATTCAAATATAATATCTAGTCCTAATCTAATATAGGTTTTTCTTTTGGACATTGTAGGATTTATCAACTCAAAGAAGACTTTCAAGCAAAACAATATTCAAGGATGTAATATGGAGCTCTTCACCAAAAATCAAAACAAACCAAAACAAGTTAATAAAAGAAAGAACAAATGGAGAAAGGTATGGAAATAATTGCATTAAAGATTCATCACTTAGAAGAAGTTTTGTTAGGATAAGAATGGTAAAAATTAGGAAAATCACTAGAAGGAACAGTTGAATTGTGATTTAATTAATTTTTAATAATTTTTGCTATCATCATTTGATTAATGATTGTAAAAAGGCGATTTTGTTTGTAATATAATCAGACTAAAATTCTTTCATCTGATGTGATGTGAAACACACTTTGCCAACTTCTCTGAATCATTTGTTTTGATATTTTCTATTTATTCTAACTAAATATTAGACTATGATTCTTTCATTTGACCGACAACACCTGATGCAGATCTTACCTAAGGAGGTTTGTTAAGAAGAATGGACTTAAAGAGATATATTTTTCTAAACAATTTTCAATAGTTTCGTCTGATGATGTATAAAACAATTTTCTTAAAGAAAACTTATACAAAAATTATCAGACATATATGTTTAAATATATAGCTTATTTTTAGCTCTTCTAGTCTAGATGGTCACACTAGATGCAAACTTCAACTCAATTAAATCACTTTATTAACATATTCACGTGTTTGCTTCAACAAGTGATTAGAACATAATTCTAGCATCTAACCAACCAATACAAATGTAAAACAAATAATTAGTTTTAAAAACATTTTAGTAAAATCTTTTTAGTATGTATTCACACATTAGCTCTCATTCTTACATTAGTACATATGATGATAACATGAAACATAAATGAGATAAGGGAGAGAGAAAATACACCCAATAATTTATAAAGGTTCATTTGTCACAACATATTACATCCAGTTCTTAACCAACTAGTCAAGTTCAATTAAGCAGACTATTGCTGCAAAGTACATCTTGAGTATTCTTTGGGCTCGTAGGCACTTCGAGCTATCCCCTTGAATATTCTTGACACAAGCCACTCCTGGATTACCTAAGTATTCTTTGGGCTCATAATCACTCTTGGCTAACCCCTTAAGTATTCTGGACACAAACCAATCCTAACTTAATTGTGTATATTCCTGGGTTACCTAAGTATTCTTTAGGCTTGTAGCCACTCTAGCTAACCCCTTAAGTATTCTTGACACAAGTCACTCCTAGATTAAATGAGTATTGTTTACTCAAGCCACTCTTGATTAACACCGAGTATTCTTTCTGAAGTCGTTCCTCGTTAACATAAAGTATTCTTTGCCAAATAGTCACTCCTAATTAAGATTTTAAGATAGGATGTTTCAATGATCTATTGATCATTAGGTCTAATCACTAGGGAGGATTGCATATGATGACAAATATAATGTTTAGATTGTGATTATTTAAAAAAAATAAAATCAAAAGTTGGATTAAGAACATAAGATGACATGTAACTATAGTTTCATAAGTAAATGAAAATAAAGAAATCACTCAAGGATGTTATTTTATACAATTCAAGTCGTGCAATTAAATAGAAGTGTTAAAAGATGCGTCTAAGAGTGTTAGGATGAATGTGAGTCATCTTAACCTTTTTCCTTCCACTTTTTTTTTCAGCGTATGTGCCTTAGATTTTACATTTCATTTTTAGTTCTCAGATTTTTTTTATATTTTTCAAATCAAGAGGCCACATTCTTCTTTTTCTACACTCGATTTTTGTAAACATCTTACACTATAGGAATAAATCCACTCCTAATCAACTAACAAGTGCAGACATTATGTTCAAACAAGTAATTCACTTTAGAAGTTTATCAAAAATGCTAAGATATAGACAATAAATCAAAGACTTAAGGAATTTGTTTTACAATTTTGCTAATGATTAAATAGTAAAAGAGGAATTCAAACATAAGAAAAGTAGACACAAGTTTCAACTATCATGCTTTTGAGCTAAGAAAATCATGTAAAAATTTAGGACTACTTCTATGGAGTTTATGAAAATGTTTAGGACTAAACACACTTGAAAGATTTAGAAAATCAAAGCTAAGTAAATGTAAACGTGTTAGCATCAGGAGTTGCTAGAAGATTTGATGAAGCCAACAAGTTGATGAAGTTCCAGACCTATTGTTCATAAGTGGATTATGTGAAGACTTCATGAAGATTTGTGGAGTTTGGTCTATAACTTAGGTTGTGTGTTGTGTGTGTTTGGTTTGATCTCAAATCAGTTGTGCATCCAATATCATTCAAGAATAAGCTCCAAGAATAAAATCTGATTTAACAAAGTTTTAAGAAATTATTAAAATCAGAACTTGCTCTTAAAACTGTTTTCTGGTAAAGAAAAACAATCAATTGAATGTGTAAAACAATCGATTGAATTTTAAATGACAGTTGTCTATAAAAGGTTGGCACACATTTTGAAACAGACACGAAAACCATTCTAAACATTTTCTGATCAAGAGTTGTGAGTTTTCAAAAGAGAGAAAAGCACCCTTCTTGTCTCATGATCAAGATCATTCAAATTTCATACATCAAGAACTGAATTTTGATTGATTCTGGAGCTTTGAATTGACTGAGACTGATACTTCATTGGTTTGATCATCAGACTAAGCCTTCTATACCCTTTCTTCATTACTTGTGTAATTTGTTGTGTATAGAAGTGTCTGTTTTACTGAGTTCATCGTGATTATTTCTTTGTATTGAATACTGTGGTATTGTGAATTACTTGGTGTTGTAACTTTGTGAGTATAGTGGATTCTGTACGATGGTTAACTTGCTGAAGGGTTTAGTAAGGAGTTTTCTTGGATACACAGTGGAGTCTATTTCATTTTGTGATCTCCTGTAGGGTTCAGTAGATTGTGTACTGCTGGGAGCAGTGTGTTCTTGCAGAGTGCAAGAGTTTGTATTGCTGTAAACCGATCTTTGGATCTTGTTTAGTGAAAATCCTTACTGGTTGAGTAAGGGATTGGACGTAGCCCTTGAGGAAGGGTGAACCAGGATAAATCCTTATGTTCTTGTTCTTTCTTGCTCACTTCTTGAACTGTTCTTGCTGATTTTCTTAATTTTTAGAATCTGATAAAATTATTTAACTGGATTTATTTGATTAACATATTGATAATACTTTGAGCATTCTTGAAATCATCTAATTCATATGTATACAGTTTACTCAACTTATTTCTAAATCTGAATTGTTTTCTGTTTCACTGAGTTTACTGTTAATCAATCTGATTTTCCAGAAAAATTGTTTTTCTTAATAATTATATAACTTCGGTTTTCAAACCTCAAACAAATTTTGTTTTGTTTGATACTAGATTCTTTATACTATAAACTCTTTTCAACACTTATCTGAAATGTTTGTTTGAATTCTTGAAGTGTTTTCAATGACTCTTTTTTCAGAATTTACTGAATTGCTTACTGGTTTTTCAAGAACTAATATATATTTCTAGTTTACTGTTTCTGTGTGATTGTTATTGTTCTTGAATAATTTTGTACCTTTGTTGATTGCTTCTTTATATCCTCTTTAATAATTTCTTTAAAGAATCTTCATTCCTCATATTGTAAAGGTACTTTTGCGAAAATTTTTCAAGAGTTCAATTCACCCCCTATTGAACTTGGCCAAAACTTGTTCTACAAAATTAACTATCAAATTCAAACTAAGCTAAGAAAGCTAGTAAAAGCATGCAATAGAAATCCTAGACATAGTTTCACTTCTAATTCCCATCTCCAACACTTCAAGCTACTGCAATCATCAATACTTTCACTACATCAACTTCAATTCATGATCAAACATCAAATTCTCCAAGAAGAAGCACATTGAAGCATACAATTGAAGTTAAAACTGCATCACCTCCATGCCCGACTCATGATGCCAAATTAATGGAAGCATCCTTAAGGGCAATAGAAGACTTAGAAATTATTCAAAATTTTTACCAAGGCTCTTGAAAAGAATCTTGAAACTATGGTTCCTCTCCAAGGAAGGATCCTTGGAGAATATCTTAGGAGAGCACTCTCACTTTTAAGACTTCAAAATAATAAGAGGAATGCATGAAAGATATTCAATTCGAGTTCAATTTCAAAGTGATTTTGTAAGAGGTAAGGGGCTCTATTTATGCCTATGATGAGTTATTATTTTCCCTTATTTACTTGTCTTTTTGTACCTATTTTAATCAGTGATTCGTGCTTAACTGCCAATTATTTTCTCAATTTTACTGTTTGTGCTTCATTTACCATAAATTCATAATTTTATTTAATTCGAACATTCTGAGCTAATTTTATTATTATTTTAAGGGCAACTTTGGAATTTTATTGGACTTGGAAATTAATTCTGGAATTGAAGAGGAGTTGTCACATTATCAGTTTTTATTTTTAGTATTTATTCATTGGACTAGAATTGAAAGATTTGGGCCCATTAGGTTTAGTGTTCAGGACTGACCTAGATCTAGCCACCTATTAAAGGAGGTGAAGCCAAAGCAGTTATGGACGCTCTGACTCTCGACTTTTGGCAGTCAGTTCGTTCTCTCTCTGGAAAAACTGGTTTTGTATTTATTTTCTCTACAATTTAATTTCGTTTCTGTTTAATTTCATTTTATTTTTGTTTAATTTAGTTTCATTTCTGTTTAATTTAATTTCATTCATGTTTAATTTAATTTTGTTGTTGTTTAATTTCGTTTTGCATTTAATTTTTGTTTGCATTTAATCTCCGTTTGCTTTATTTGAATTTAATGGAAGGCTAATTTATAAGGTTATCCTTTTGATTCAGATTGCAAAGAAGCTTTGAGGTTGCTGTTATGTTATTTTTGCTCTCTCGTCTCTTAACTCTTCATCAATTTATTTCTGTGCTTAATGCTTTTACTGGATCATGCTTAATGTTTCAGTTAATATGAATTTCGTGTCTCTGTTCATGCTTAATGGAGTGAGTCACGGGTTACTGGGATGGAATAAATGATGTATGTGAATTCTTTGCATTAGGAAAACTTGTGTTAATTTTTGCTTAGTTAATTAATTCGGGTTGGAATTAGGTTGAATACGTTGAGCTTGAATTTCTGTATCCTGTGATAAGCGAATTGTAATCTAATCAAGAGGGTAATTTAAATTTCGGTTAAGAAAATCTTGTTTGGTTATTCTTTTATTTTTATTTTATTAAATCTAGTTATTTCACAATAACCCCCCATGCTCTTTGTGTGTTTAATCCTTTGACAGGAACTAGGTCTTGGGAGATGACCTAGGAGTCACTTCCTAGTACTACATTTAATTGTATTTATTTGACCGAATACAACTTCGATTAAATTTGGCGTCGTTGCCGGAGACCATCAATTTCTCTGTTAAGGATAGAGTAGCAAGTGGAACAACTAATTAAGTTGTTACTATAGAGCAACTCTAATTTATGTTGTTGCTTGCTACATCAGTTAATTTTCTATTTGTTAGGATTTGTTGTTTGTTAGGACTTGCTGCATAATTTTTTTTAAATTAAAAAAATTCAAAAATAAATAAATAAATAAAAAAACAAAATTTAAAAAAATAAAAATAAAAAAATAAAATAAAAATTCAAAAAAAAGCATGAAAAAAAAATAAAAATTGTTGAGGCAGATCTATCTGGAAGCATATGAGAACTTTTGTTATTACTAACATTTATCCTTATGGAACAGTTGAAATCAAAAGTGAGTCCAGAAGCAAGAGCTTTAAGGTCAATAGGCACTGACCGAAGCCATTCCTCAGCAATCCCTCTCTCTTGGATACAATCGTGGAAGAGATCTCTCTGCTTGATCCCACTTCTCTTCCATTTTCTGCCATGAGTTAGGGAGTTTTCTTTTCCTTCTCCTTCCTTGCTTTTATTGCATGTGTCTTATCATATTGGTGATTTGATTGTTATGATTTTCTGCTTGCAACACATTGGGACACTATGTAGTATAAGTGTGGGGGGAGACTAGTTTAAATATTGTTTTAGGGTTATGTTTTCTTTACAATTTTGCATGTTTCTTTAATTTTCTGGACAATTTTGCTTGTTTCTCTGGTTTTCTGGACTTTGTATAGGCACTAGACACATACTTCACTCTTGGATATGAGTTGCTTGATACTTTATGGATTGAAATCCTTGTTTTTCTTTGCTAATCAAGTTAATCATGAGGTTTGAGAGGTTAATTTAAATATAACAGATATACCCTGTGTGAGGTTGATTTGAGCCACTCTCTATTTTTTTGTCTGTGTGATATGCCTATTGATTGCTTGCATGATGGCCTTGGCTTGAATCTTTTAGATACAACACGGTTCTCACACATGTTTTGAGATGATTAAGGCATTTTTGTTCTGAATAGCCTCTAGCCAAATAAGCATACCTTACGTTATTTCCTTTGGTTACCCCTGTTGAGCCTACATTCTTTTTTTTTTTTTTGAAGCTTTTTACAAGCCTTAAGTGAAAAACAATGATTACCTTAACCTTGCGGAATTTTGGAGCTTTGGAATTGTTTTGGGAATAAGTTCCTGAATAAGTGTGGAGGTGTGTGTGCTTCATTGGATGATGTTTTTGGCTAATTGGTTTAGGGTTTTTATATTGTTTGTTCATATATATTGTTTCTATTTTCTTCAAAAAAAAATGGAAAAAAAAGAAATAGAAAAAAATTTAAAAAAATGAAAAGAAAAAAAAAAGAAAAGAAAAAACTTGTTGAGGCAAAAGGTAGATAATTGCTTTTAGAGGTTTAGTAGAGATTTTTGGGTTTACTTCTGATGCTTATTTTCGACTTATTCTCCATTGCTACTCTAGTTTTAGCTAGTTATTCCATATTTTATTTCCTACCTTGTCCTTAGCTTCGTTACAACCCTAAAAGACCTTATGATCTTTATGTGTGTGCGCTTTGGGTGTTGATTTTAGAGGCTTGCCAAGTCTAATTGTTGCATGTTTTCGTTAGTGCCTTGAGAGTATATATACAATAACCTAGACACTTGAGAGATACAGTAATACAGTGCACGTTGTGAGATTTTGTTACTTTTGATCACCTCTTTAGCTAATTGATTTTCTTGTTATGCTTTGAATTGCTCAGATGATGTTCATAGATATCTTGCTTCTTTGCCTTTGTGTGTTGGATGTTGTCTATTCCTTTCTTTTCCAGGATTCATTGAGGAGATGTTAAGCTGTCTATTTGTTTGTTTATGTTTTCGTTTCTTTTTGTTGTGTCATTCTCTTTGATGGTTTTGGATTTATTCCTTGCTTTGTATCTTGATTTTGCCCTGGAGTGCAAAAGTCTAAGTGTGAGGGAATTTGATGAGTCATTATTTTCCCTTATTTACTTATCTTTTTGTACCTATTTTAATTAGTGATTTGTGCTTAACTGCCAATTATTTTCTCAATTTTACTATTTTTGCTTCATTTACCAAAAATTAGTAATTTTATTTGATTCGAATTTTCTGAGCTAATTTTATTATTATTTTCAGGGCAGCTTTGGAATTTTATTGGGCTTGGAAATTAATTTTGGAATTGAGGAGGAGTTGTAACATTATCGATTTTTATTTTTAGTTTTTATTCATTGGACTAGAACTGAAAGATTTGGGCCCATTAGGTTTAGTGTTCAGGACTGACCTAGGTCTAGTCGCCTATTAAAGGAGGTGAAGCCAAAGGAGTTATGGACGCTCTAACTCTCGGCAGTTGGCAATCAGTTCGTTCTCTCTCTAGAAAAACTGGTTTTGTATTTATTTTCTCTGCAATTTAATTTTGTTTATGTTTAATTTCATTTTATTTTTGTTTAATTTAGTTTCATTTATGTTTAATTTAATTTCGTTCATGTTTAATTTAATTTTGTTGTTGTTTAATTTCGTTTTGCATTTAATTTTCATTTGCATTTAATCTCTGTTTGCTTTATTTGAATATAATGAAAGGCTAATTTATAAGGTTATTCTTTTGATTCAGATTGCAAAGAAGCTTTGAGGTTGCTGTTATGTTATTTTTGCTCTCTTCGTCTCTTAACTCGTCATCAATTTATTTTTGTTCTTAATGCTTTCACTTGTTCATGCTTAATGTTTCATTTAATATGAATTTTGTGTCTCTGTTCATGCTTAATGGAGTGAGTCACGGGTTACTGGGATGGAATAAATGATGTATTAATTTGTATAAGGAAAATTTGTGTTAATTTTCGCTTAGTTAATTAATTTGGGTTGGAATTAGGGCTGAATACGTTGAGCTTGAATTTTTGTATCCTGTGATAAGCAAATTGCAATCTAATCAAGAGGGTAATTTAAATTTCGGTTAAGAAACTCTAATTCGGTTATTGTTTTATATTTATTTTAATAAATCTAGTTATTTCACAACAAACCCCCCCCCCCCCTCCGTCTCTTTGTGTGTTTAATGCTTTGACAGGAGCTAGGTCCTTGGGAGACGACCTATGCTCTCCATGTGTGTGATAGGCACATTGACGAAAGTCGACTATGGTTTCAAAGCCCAAAATGGGGGCCCAATTAGGGTCCAAAATATAAGGGAAAATCCTACACCTATACAAAGAAAACTACTTCCACAAATTTAGCTACAAGGTTAAGAAAAGAGAATAAAAGTTTTAATATTTTATAGACTTCGCAAGAGCATATTCTTCTTCTTGGACACTTATTCTTTTTCCATACTCTTAACCATGGACCTTACCAGAGGCCCAATATGAACTCTCCCAAATGGTTCTCTACCATTATGTATACATCATAATTTCTTAAAGAGCGTGCTCAAATGTGAAAATAGGAAAAATACAAAAAGGGGGTTAAATTGTGTTTTTTTAAATCTTTTCACAAACGATGTTTAATTTGAAATACTTAGATGATAATTTAGTTCATCAAGTGATAAGATTGTAACTCTTTCATCTAATAGATTTTACCAGATGCAACTCAGTAGCTTAATTGAATCACTTGACTTAAGTATTTTGTAGTTTGTTTTAATAAATCATCAGACAATAGTTGTTGCGTTTAATGGGTTATAACATATGCAATTTAAAGCCTTAACTAAAATGCTTAAATAAAGTTGATTTTAAAAAATTGTATTCACAATAAATTCTCCTTCCTTAGTTAGTATAAATTATAATAATGTATAATGTAAAAGACAATACAGAAGAGATATGATAACATAACATTTTATACTAGTTCCTTTGTCGTAACACACTACATCCAATTTTCCATCAACAAACTAAGCTCCACTAGGTAGACTAATCTTGCAAAGGACACTTCGAGTTTTCTTTTGACTCGTAACTACTCCTGACTAACCCCTTGAGTATTCTTTCAGGTCATAGTCACTCCTAGTTGACCCTGTTATAAAGTATTCTTTCCCAAGTTACTCTTGGTTCGACAAAGTATTCTTTACCAAGTCACTTTTGGCTAAACAAGTATTCTTTACTAAGTCACTCTTGGCTAAATGAGTATTATTTATCAAGTCACTCCTGACTAAATGAGTATTCTTTGGGCACCTAACCACTCTTGGCTACTCCTTTAAGTATTCTTTACCAAGCTACTCATAGCTAAGGTAGGAAGGTTAAGTGTTTGCATGATCATCATATCTTAGAGTCTGTTTATTAGGAGTGTTTTCATCGAACAATGGATACTAAGTTTAAATGTTCTCTTCGAGTGTATATAATTGACTTAGCTTTCTAAGGAGGGATTGCATCTTTCATAAAATACAAGACTTAAGCGTTTTCTCCTAGTTAGGTAGATAAATACTCATAGTTCTCCATCAAGCTTTTTTGAGTTAGAAAATCCAGAGAGTGTTTTGACATGGTTCAACCTCTTTGCTTATATTTCTTCTTCTTGATAAGATTATTTATATTGGCGTTGTAAGAAGTTATCCATTATAGAAAACCATTTCTAGCCATTGAGTAGCTTTAATTTTTCATGCATATCCTTCTACATTTGACGAACTTGAATGTGGACGTTGCATTAAATGCACACCATGCAACTTTAAATGTGCTCATTCTTTACACAACAACCTTAATCATTGGAAGTACTCATCTGCTTAGGTACCATAGCCTTTTGCAACATCTCATGATAAAAGTTCACACTGTACAATGGCAAATAGTTAAGCAAGAGTTGAAATGCTCTTTGTGTTAGAAGGTTGGTGAGAAAATTAGCTTTAACTCGTGTTCTAAGAGATCTTGATGTTGAATTGTACTTGATCTTGTCAAATCCTCTTTGGTTAGACAGAGGCAACAAACATTTCCTACAATATAGAATAAGCGTACACACACATACATGAAAACGCACATGCACATGCACACACACACACACATGTTGTATCATCTGACAGGAAAAACACCTGCATCTTACGTGATAGGCGAAGCTTCTCTTGCAAGGCCTTGGTCCAACTTTCATCATCTAATGTTTTATTGACACTTTTAGGCTAAACTTCTGAAATCATTATTATTTGATCTATACCTTAGACCTTGTAGAAACTCCTTCCTTGGGATATCATATGATAGTATCAGTAGGTCTGTTTTCAGCAAATTCTAATTCCTTTTAGTAGTTCCCTTTCTTCTATTGTTGCACCCTCTAATCGATTGGTCAGACCGTTTGATGTCTTTGTTTGACTTTTTCTGGTGCTGGTAGGTTTTCCTAGAGTTCTTCTAAATCAATAGATTCATCTAGCTCTCGTAATTTCTTATTAGGCTTAAAGTCATTGAATCTGACATGGATAGCCTCTTCAACAACAAATGTTCTAGAGTTATAGACTTTACAAGACTTAAACGTTTCAGAGTAACCAAGCCAAAATCCTTCTTCATTCCTAAAACCAAATTTTCCTAAGTTTTCATTTGTGTTCTAAATAAAACATTGAATCCCAAGAGGATGAAAATAAGATATGTTGGGTTTCGTATTCTTCAATAGTTATATGGGGTCTTTTTCAGTAAGGGTGCAAAGTAAATTCTATTTTATATATAACAAGATTTATTAATAGCCTCTACCAAAAAATGTTTAGGAGTGGAGTTAGAATTCAACATTGTTGAATCCATTTCTTATAAAAGACAACTTTTTTTCTCTCAACAACAAGCATTTTGTTGTGGTATCTTGGGATTGAAAAAATTATGATTTATCCCAAAATTTTCACAAAGGTCTTAAAAGTTTCCTTTTTTAAATTAACACCCATGATCACTTCCGACAGCTATAATTGACCAACCTTTCTCATTTAGAACTTGTTTTATGAATTTACAAAAAAACTCTAAAAGATTTGTCCTTGTTGATAAAGAATGTAACTCATACCTATCTAGTATAATTATCAATAATGACTAAACCATACATTTTGCCACTTATAAATTCAGTTTTTATTGGTCCAAAAAGGTCCAAATGTATCAACTCAAGAAGTCTTTTAGTAGAAATATGATTTTGCTTTAAAATATGTTTTAACTTCCTTACCTTCAACGCGTGATTGACAAAAAAGATTGTTTTTGAATGACATGAATGTCAATCCTCTCACGAGATTGTCTATTTGCAGTTTTGAGAATTACCTCAAACTAACATGCCTACACTTTCTATGTTAAATCCAATGATCTTCTCATAATGCAAGATAGTTTCTAAGTTAACAAATCACTTATATCAATTTTGTAAAGATTGCCTTGTATGTTGGCAATAAACATTCTGGTTTCATCTTTATTGTTGACTATATACATTGGTCCTTGTTAAACACAACACAACAACCACTTCACACAATTGACTTATGCCTAGTATGTTGTGTTTCAAACCGTCTACTAGGAAAACATCATTATAGGAAAAAAAAGTTTTAGACTTACTTGACCACCACTAATGACTCTCCCATGTTGGTCTCTCCAAATATGACTTTCCCTCCTTTCTTCAATTGAAGGTTTTGGAATATATGTTTTTGTATCATCATGTGTCATGACCAAACACTATCTAAGTACCATGATAGGGATCTTGCTTGAATTAAGCACATTTGTAAGAGGAATATTTTTTTGTTTTAGGTATCATACTTGTTTGGATTATTTATGATTTTTGTCCTCATACCTTAGTCTTGATTTGTCATGAGATTTTCTTGAACTTTTTTTTATCAAAAGATCAGATATTTTTCACTTATATTGGAAATTTAATAGAATCTTCCTAAGAGCAATATTTTCTTTTATCAACCTCTCTGACATTTGGTTTGTTTCCATGAGTCTCTTACCTAGACTCTCTTATAACATAAACAATTCCTTTTTCACCTTTTCTAAATTTGTGTCTTGAATTTAAAGGTTCTCTTTTTTATCCTTGTTTTCTTCATACAAATCCTTATTGGCTTTTAGGAGTTGTGCATTTTTAGCAGAAATATCATCAGATGTTGCATGCTCTTTTTTCATTAATTCAATTTATTTACAAGCATGCTCTTAATTTCTTTTCATATCTTGATAGACATTGATAATTCTAGCATTAATAGATATGACTACTTGATATGCTCATCTAGCGTAGTGTATGTTAAAGAAATCTACCTCTTCACCAGACTCTTTTAATGCAACATTGCAAATGATGATTGTCATAAAACCAATGTGTGTTTAGAATTTGAGCTAGAAGAATCTAGATCTTCCCAAATAAACATGAGACTCTTCTTTTGAAATTTCTTCTTCTTTTTATTCTCATTTTCTTTATTTTCGAGACCTAGACATTCTGACTTATAATGTTCAGGCATTTTTTTACGCTTATAATGGATGAGTTTCTCTTTATGGCCTTTGTCTTTGTATCTTATACAATTATACTTTCCATGTTTTTTTTTTGTTAGTGAGGAAGGAAAGCTCATCATTGTTCATATCTGAATCGTCTCATGTATCATATATTGCTTGATAGACTTTAGCAAGTGTTGCTTTCTTCCCTTTAGTGAATTCATTAAAGAAAATTTATTCACTTAGACTGTTTTGGCATCACCCTGCAAGACCATTTCATGGATAATAAAGATTCCCACTAATTCTTTCAAGGGCATTGCTTCCAGGTCTTTAGACGCTCTCAATGAAGTCTCTTGTGTTCCCTGCTAGTAGCTTACCAGTGGCATCAAGTAGAGAAGAAATCCCAGTCTCAATTATTTCTAGTAGATCAATACTACAGTACTTAAGAAAGACATCTAGAATTTCCACAATTCAAACCATTGAACAAGGTTGGACGATTAACAATTTGACCTCCAGTATCCATAGACTTTACCAACACCGTTCCTCTTCTCCTATTAAGAACTAACCACAAAGGTTGGATCTATACCAACTGTACAAACAGTTGCCTTCAATAGTGGGATTGAATGAAGCCTTAAACTCTTTTCGCGTCGAATAAAAATAAACTGTTTAATGAATTCGTCTAACAGATAGTCAAGTAGAATAGTCTTAGCAGACTATCTATCAAGTACACAAACATATTAATATTGGTTCATCCCAAACTCGATGCTACATCTAGTTCTTCCTTAAGCAATTGCTTAAGAAGTTTCACTAATCAAACACTTGGTTGAAACAAGTTAACAAACCTTTCTAGGTTACATGAGTTAACAAACAATAACCTTGTGATTTTGACTAAATGTATAAATCAACAAAGCATGAATCATGATGTAGTTGCATCTGACAAGAGCTGAAGGAAAAAAATAGACCATACAAGTGAAAGTAGGTTTAACAAATGATGGAGACTCTACAAACTTTTTACTTCATTTGATGGGTGATAAGTGCACACAAATGTTAAGCTAATGTAAACATAAATTCTCATATCTTAAGTTTGTATTGTAACGAATGTTTTCACCATTTGTCGCCAAGATGGTTCATGCATAAGACAAGTCAACATCAAGATCTCTTAAAGTTTGAGCTAAAGTTACATTGCTTTCCAACTATTCTAACACAAGGGCATTTATCCCTTGCCTAGCTATCTATCTAGTACAATGTTAACTTTATGTTAGAAAATAATGAATGACTTGTCTAAACCAAGAAGGAGGTTGAGTTGGTTTTAATTTTTTTCACAAAAATTTCCCTCTCTTAAAGTCTTTTAAAAGCTCTTTTCAATTTGAATATTGAATGTTATCATATTGGAAACATGATTGATATAAGATTGGATACATCAACACAAAACAACCACTAGAATGCTCCAACAAAAATAATAAAAATGCCAAGAAAGATGTTACCAACTAATCACAATTGAAGCAACACAAGGAAATTTCAGCACAACACAACCTTTTTTTATCTTGAAACTTTTAAAGCTTTTTTAAGTATTTGAGACGGCTAAGATTAATTGCTTAGAATTTGCTTCTACAAATTGTAATTCATTTATAAAAAGACTAAGAGAATAGAAAACGTTGATTAAAAATTAGTATTAACATATTTAATCAATTATTCAATGTATTAATTGATTATTCTTAGTTAAAGTTTGAAAAACAATCATAACAAATTTTGTTTTAATCGATTATAACATGTGTTAATCAATTATTTCCACTTGCTAATAAATGAATAAAACATATTTAATCGATTATGAAAGATGTTAATCGATTACATCTTGACACAATGGTTTCCCAACTCTCTTATTTGATCGATTAAAAGGAGATTATTGATTATCCTGTTTTGAACCTCATCAAGAATAATTTAATCCATTACTAAAAATATAATAGATTGACAAGGCCATACAACCTTTGAATAACTTTTTTCTCGTTTCAAAACTCATTTTTTACTTAATTAATTTTAATATGGTTGTGTTTGTGCATACCTTGTGTGAAGGACTCTACAACATACAATGACAGCTAAACTCTTTAAAACATCTTTAGCATGTTAATCTTCGATCATTATCAACAAACCATCCTCACATAAGGCTTGAGTGATAGAAGCATCCCCGACAACAGCGAAAGACTCAAAAGAAAATTCTAACTTTTCCCAAGTTCTCTGTGTTGCTTAAATGTCTGATGTGATACATGTATTTTATTTAGATTATTGTTGGCATGCAAGCTAGGGTTAGGTGTCTCCTCCATGTCCTTGGTGGCACATGACACTCTCCCAATGGAGAGGACCCTCTCCACTCATGGCTTTCCACTTGTCATACTCTTATTTGAGAGTTTTTTAGAAACTTAAAAGACAAGTTAGGGTTAGGACTAGGGTTAGGGTTAGTCATCTTTTAGCCTATAAGTAAAGGTGTTTTCTACATGTAAAAATAACTTTTTGATGAGAATAATGAATTGTTGTCCAAATTTCTTCAACACTTCAAACTTGCTGGTTCTCTCTAGATTAGTCTTTGTCAAGACATTTTTCTAGACTCTCTCCTAAGTGTTGGCCTAACCTCACTTTAGGAATTCTACCAAATTACATCTCCAATTAATAAATGTGTAATGTCCATTGATTAAACATGCTTCCTCTATAATCATATTCATCCATGAACAAAATCAAACATAGAAAATTAAAGAAGAAGAAGAAGCATATAAAGTTGACGCAACTCAACTTCCATCAAGAGGGTTAATATTTTGGCTTCTTCATGGATTTGCTTAAATGCATCTAACAATTGATTATAGTTCTCAACATTCATTGACATTCTAAAACTTACAATGTTGGTTGATGATTCATATCCAGCCATCAGACACATATTTGCTTCCTCATTCTCCCATGAAGAGCAGCTAGACGATGTATCATCATTGTCTTGACAAGCAATATAAGTTCTTCTTGTTGTTCCTCCTCCATCATTTTTCTTGTCAACTTGTTTCTCCTTGTTTGAGAGGTTTGGACATTTTATCTTTGTGTCCTTATTTTTCACATCAAAAACACATAAAGTTAGAGCAACCAAATTCAAATTTTTTGTTAATATACCTTTTAACTAGTTGACTCTTGTCCTTTTCCTTTCCTTTCGAGAAATTTACTAAACTCTTTTCGTTAACAAGTTCAAAGTCTCTTTGTTAGTGCATTCACTTGAATAATCTCCACTATTTTCTTCCTTCTAAATAGATGTTCCAAGAGCAATCCCTTTTTATTTTCTCTCTACATTCTCTTACTCATTCAATTTGTTCATCTCAAGCTCATGTTCTCTAAGCTTCCCAAACAAAGTGGTAGTTATTAGTATAGTGAGATCATTGGACTCTAAAATTGCAGTGACCTTGGGATGTTAACTCTTATCAAGGCATTTAAGTATCTTTATATTGAGTTCCTCTTTATCAAACACTTTTTCCTGACCAATTAAACGGTTCACTATATATGTGAATCTTTTTTGTACATCAATAATAGTTTCACCCTTTTACATTTTGAAGAGTTCATACTCTTGCATTAACGCATGTTTCTTAGCCATTTTCGCATCGTATATGTAACTTGTAGAATTTTCCACATTTCTTTAGCCAGGAACAATGAGAAATCCTGAAAAAATCATGAAGATTTAAAATAGATATTATAATATTTTTGTACATGCAATCATGTTGATTTTTTTTTCTATATCAATCCATTCAAACCATGGTTTTTCAACAAATTCATTATTTACAACATGCTTAGGAACATAAGGTCGATTTCTTATAACATCCTAAATACCATAGTTAATTGACTCAATGAAAATCTTCATTCTTATTTTCCAAAACTGATAATTCAATCCACCAAACATTGGTGGCCTATTGATTGAGACTCCCTCGACAATTGGAAATTTGTTCTTAACTATTAGGATAGAAATTTGAAAAAATATCAAGAACTAGCTCTAAAACCAATTGAAAAGAATATTGGCTCGATTCAAGGGGGGCAGGGTGAATTGAACTTTAAATTTTTTTTGACAAACATAGAAACTAAGAATGACTATTTTCTACCAAAACAATTAACTGTAATATTAGACGATCACAGAACACAAAGAATTTTGTTTATATTCAAACAATAGAAAAAAATTGATTAGATATCAATTTTAGTCAGTCACTATTTCTGTTTATCAAAACTACAAGAAAACAATCGATTAAGTCCAAGATGCAGTTAGATTTTAGTTCAATTCAAATAGTATTTTTAACAACTCTAAAACTTGGTAATTAGATGAAGGTCAGTCAGAATTGCAAACACATGTTTATATTGGTTAACTCTTTTCCAAGAGCTACATCCAATTTTTTTTTTGCCACACCAATATAAATTCCACTAAAAACAAATGCTAAGAATGAAAACAACATTGTGCAACACCCCACCACACCTCTATAACTAGAAACTCTATCTAGTTACAGAGAAACACAACCAAAACAACAAAAGAAATTACATAAACAATATATTCAAAAATCAAATGAAACTACAGGTTCAAGAGAGATAAATAAGCTACTTGTATAGAAAAAATGATTAAAACTTTCTAGACGTAGCTAATGATCCATGAAAACTCCTGGAAATTCTCCAAGATTAACTTTCTTGATCTCATAAATTTTAAAGTGCTAAGAGAATTATTCTCTTTCAGAAATGAATTTCAAAAATTGATCTTCCAAAAGTATATACAGACAATTATTTCCAAAATTTGTATACTATCTATTTCAATTGATTAATACTTCAACTGAGACACACATGCACACACACACACACCCACACCCACACCCACACACACACATACACACCCCACCCACACACACCCCGTCCGCACACACCCATACACAAACACACCCACTAAAGAAGAAGTTTTCATAATCTTTAACTTGAGTTGGACTCATCAAATATCAACTAGATACAACTACATTACACATACACATACTAAAGAAGAAGTTTTCATAATCTTCAACTTGAGTTGGATTCATCAAATATCAACTAGTTATAACTGCATTAACACTACATTAACGAAAGAAAGAGAGATTTTGCAAACTAAACTAAAGGATCATTTTTTTTTGTAGACCGTTTGTCAGCCAAAAAATTTGTTTGATTGCTTGTGATTACATGATATATTACGAAAATTGAAAAAAAATTTAAAATACAATTCAACCCTTCCTTATTTTTTTAACCTATTTTTCGCAACAATTATGAACATGGTGAAGTAGACATTGAATGCCAACAAATGTTTGAAGAAGTGTACTGTAATTTTCATTATTAAACGAAGTACTGGAATTGACACTGCTTACCTAAAATTTTTGTCCAGCCATGAGACACAAATTTGCTTCAATTTTTTTCCTTTGAAGAGTTGCTTGAAGATGTATCATTATCCTCCCAAACTATGTACGGTCTTCTAGTCTTTCCAGCTCTATTGCTCTTTTTCCTTGTTTGCTAAGCTTGGACAATCCACCTTGATGTGACCCTGTTTACCACATTCAAAACAGGTAAATTTTGTAGAACTTGAATAAGATTTCTTACTATGCCTTTTGCTTTGTTGGTTCTTCACTAATAAGAACCAAGAGCTAAAGTTTAACCAATCTCAAGCACCTACACAAATAAATAATCCAAAGGATACTTTGCAAATTCCAAGTGGACTAATCACCAGGTCAAGGGCCCAAAACTGAAAGAGGCTTTGATTGGGCTGGTTCAAGACATTTTGACTGCGCAAACAAAGTCTAAGATTGAATTGAAGCGTGATCACATTCTTAATTTGATATGGGTTGATGAAGGAATTAAATGAAGGAGATTTAGGCTCTATTGAAGAGAAGGGCCCATAGAAAATGCATCACCAGATTTAATTTAACTGTAAATGGGCTATTTTGGGCTTAGGTTAAAATCTAAAGAGTCACCCATTATTTTGTGGACGAATTTTAAATCTTTTATTTTGATATATTTTGATTAATTTTCCATAGTGCTTAGAGTAGTCATGCTTAGTAAATTGTGTTTTAATTTTTCCCATTTTATGTAATTAATTAGTCATCTATAAGTGTGCCAAAAAGTTGTTGTTGCATTAAATTTGGAGGCTTCTAGGCTAATGAAGAGTTAGGTTAGCTTTTAGAAGCTAACAAAAGTCTATTTAAGTCAGAAAACACATGTAAACAACAACTTTGAATTTGAAATACGAAATTGATTCTGAAAATTTCAGAAGTGAGAGTTTCTCTCTTGAGTTCTTCATTGGACTTGCAACTTATCAAGGGCTGATCATCGTTGCGGCATTTTTCCTACTTTAGGGTCTTTGTTGCGTTTCTTTTTCGCAAGACAAGGGTTTTGAGTAGATCATCCTAAATTTGAATACATAGGGATCTTGGGTAATTCAAATACTCTTTGTTGTGGGTTTTGGGGATTATTCCTAACCGGGTTCACATCATTCACTCTGCCTTTCATCTTGATGAATTTCTGAAATGTCTTTGTTAACAAATTCAGGTTCTCTGTGTCACTGTATTCAATACAACTCTTCTCACTATTATCTTCATCAACATCAATAAGCTCATCAAAAGATTTTTCAATAGTCACACCATTCACAACAGTCATAGGAATAAATGGACAAGCATTCTAAATCCCACGATCAATTGATTCAATAAAGATCTTCATTCTTACTTTTCAAAATTGGTAACTCACAACACTTAACATAGATGGCCTATTTATTGAGACTCCCTCCACAAAGGGTAACTTGTTCTCAACCATGGATCAAAACTTGAGAAAAATATAAGTCCTAGATCTTGATACCAATTGAAAAGAGTTTTAGGCTGAGTTCAACAGAGTGGTGAATTAAACTTTCAAAGATTTTTGCAAAAATAGTGGAAAGAAATAATAGAAAGAATGTAAGTCTTTTATTAAAACAATTAATAGTTGGAAATTTTAATGCATAACACAAAATCAATTAATTAAATCACAAAATCAATCAATTAAAATGCATTCGCAACACTGTACAAAATAGAATCAATCAATTGAAATGTAAAAATAATTAACTAAAAAGGTTACTCATTACTGCATAAAACATAATCAATCAAATTAAATACATAAACAATTTATTAAATTGTCTTGCAAATCAATACAACACAGAATCAATCAATTAAAATACTAAAACAGTTAATTGAAATAACTTACAAATCAATACACATAGAATCAATCACTTGAATCATGAAAATAATCAATTGACTAAAGTATGTCAGAGTTATTGCCAATCACTGCAATCAATTAATATGAAAAATATTGAATGTGAAATTTTGAAATTCTTTACCAAGAAATTGAATCAAGGAAGCAGTTGATTAAAAGACTTGATTAGAAAAGTCAATCTTTAAACTGAAATCATTTAATCACTTGAAACAATTAATTAAATTTGTCACAGATTGTCAAAGACAGAATACAATCAATTAAACACACACTCAACCAATTGCATATTTCCTAAGAAATATAGCAACAGTAAGTGCAATTGATTAAATATGAAAAACAATTAATTGATTTTTCAAGAATCGAAGTTAGAGAAAGATTAAATCAATATGTTTTCAAAATATATAGTGTGATACAGAGGTGAGTTAACTTGATTTCTTAAAACTTTTATGAACCATAGAACAATGCAGAATACAGAAGATAAAGTTGCACTGTAGGAAAAATCAACTAATTAAAATGCCAAAACAATCAATTGATGTTTTGACAACAATAAAGGAAATTGTACAGATTCAAAATGCAATTCAAGGATTAAGAGAGAGCAAAAAACACCAAGAATTATACTGGTCCACTTTTCCTCAAGGGTTACATCTAGTCTTTTTGCCAACAAGTAAGAAATTCACTCAAGAACTACCAAGTTCAAACAATACAATTACAATAAACTCTTGCACCCTCCTAGAACAACACCTATGCACCCTATAGGGCTTCAACACATAGTGTAGAACCCTATTGCACCCCTACAAGTGTAATTCCTAAACAATTGTAGAAAAACAATTAACAAATACAATGAATTATGAAAACCAAAACATATACTACAAATTCACATCAACCCGTGGATGAAAAATGAATGCAGAAGCTTCCCTTGTGATGCAGCCAGAGCACGAAGACTTTCACCAATGATGAGCTCTAAAGATTCACAATCTTGATCTTCTTGAATTAACCCACATCAAAGCCAATAGATTTCTCAAAGTATTATCTATTGTTACTTAAAGGTGCGCTCAAAATTTTTCACTTTCTGTCTTGTATTAAGTGGGAAAAACAATATCTGTTTTATACAGCAAAACAATTTTAAAACATAATAACTGTCATGATTCAATCATTGAAAATAGAAATCAATCGATCGATTTTCTATCAGTAGCATTTTTCAGCAAATTGATTTTCGAAAACAATTAGTTTTAAGTACTTTGTAAATGAGATTTTTGAAAAAGATAAAGTCCAACTTAATCCCATTTTTATATGTTTAGTATTAATGGATCTTTAAAGCTCATTCCAATGGTTTAAGGTGCATGTTTTGGTTTGAATCACACTTACTCACGCACACACACACACACACTCTAAGACTAGACCAACTCCAAGTGATCTTCATTATTGGTCCAAGTTGACTTTATCAAATACCAGAGTAGCAGTAGTGCTAACATAACTATCAATTATTAGTCAAATATCACAATTGTGTATAAGTAATGCCAATGACCTATATGATGAGAATTGGATCTAAGGGATGTGTGTTAAGAATATCAAAGGATTTAGTATTTGATGAAGTCAAGCAATTGGACAAAGGCAAAGCAAAACATGGAAGTTGAAGTTGAATACTTAGGCCTTGTCTTAGTAGGTGTTAGTGAGTGTGATTGAAGGTAAGGTAAACATATGCAAAGCTTAGAAGAAACTCCTTGGCACAATTAAAACATACTTAAAAACAAGTAACAAAACTAAGTAAAAACTTTTGAGAAAAATCAGTTTTGAAAATTCAGTTTTCAGCAGAAAATAAACCAATTCATTTTCATGAAATTAACTTATTCAAGCTCTGCAACATAACTATTAATTGTTTTTCTGAAAAAACAATTTGGGTATTTTTTTGTTTTAAATACCTAGACTTTTAAGAGCGATTAACGAACGATATAGAGAAGAGTATTACGAACAAGATTGACAAGAATTTTGTGAGAAACAAAAAATGCTTGGGTTTTCAAAGGTTAAAGAAGTGTTCTTGAAGAATCAAACGTCTTGAATTTGTATTGTGCCATTGGTATTCTTTGAGGACTTGCACTGGATCTCCTTCACTGAAAATTAGGGAGTTTCTATAACTCAATTCTTGAACCTATGTGATTCAAGTGTTGTGATTTTGGTTTGTATAATTGTAATATATGTTTTAATTAGGTATTGGTGATGCTATAGGGTTTAGCATTGTTGTATTCTGAATATTTTGATTGTAATTGTGTACAATTGAGTGTTGTTAGTGGAATTTTTCTTGCTAGGGTTGCAAGAAAGATTGGATGTAGCCCTTAAGGAAGGGTGAACTAGTATAATTGCTTGTGTGTTCTTCTCTTACTCTTCTCTCTGCATTTGATTTTGCAATGTGCCATTTAAATCAACTCGGCATCACTATATTCGCTTGTTTGAGCCTCTGTGAATCTGTGCTTGACAAAATTGTTACAAGTTAAAAGTTCAAATGATTTTATAAAAGTCTCTCAAATATGGAAAACTGGTTTAGTTGAGGTGCTCATTTCAATTTTGGTTTTTCAGAGTCTTTTTCATCTGTTTTTTTTTATCAATAACACTGTTTCATTTTGGATTTTCGAAGATTTATTCTTGCGCTTACATAGCTTTGTAGTTTCGAATATCTGGATATTTTCTTTTCCTAGCTTACACTTGATTCGTTCTGCAAAGCTTTAAACTATCTTGCTGCATAATTAGATATTGATTCCTTTAATTGAATAGATTAGATTCATCTTGACTTTGATATTGTGACTGCATCTGGTTTTATTAACATTGGAATATAAGTACTTTTCTGCATAATCGCATAATGGTTCTTGGTTGGTATATATAGAGGTTATCTTTCGTTTGATCTTGCTATTGATTCTTGTTTCTTTGCATATATGATTCTTGTTTCTTTTCATTTGAAGTGTTTGTTGTTATTAATTTATGCATTGTATAAAACCTTGAATAACCTAATTGTAGTATTGTTCATTGCCTTCTATGTGAGTGCCTAGTTTGGCATTTGATTTGCTTTTATTCTTAAATTGAATCTTATATTTGCGCATTCTGGTTATTTGTATTGAACATTATCAAATCCTTTCAGTGTGTGTTGGTTCTGGAGTGTCTGTTCTATATCATCGTGTGAAAATCTGATTTTCTCAATTTTGTTAGAAAATAAACTGATTTATTTGCATTAAAATTAATTCATTTTCTGCACTGCACCTTGAGTAATTGATTTTGGAGATTCTTGAAAACTCTTATTTTGTTCAAAATTTCTTTGCTTTCTAAAATAAAAAATTTTGTTCAAAAATTTTGTAAAGTTCAATTTACCCCTCTCTTGAACTCATTCTAAAAGTATTTTTACTGAAAACTAAATAAAATCTATGAATGATTAGATCATGTTGTAAAGAAGAATTAGATGTGAGAATTAACAAATTTTCCAACCTATAAAAGGCTTAACAGAGTGGAGTGCTATAGAAAACAAAGCAAAATGATAATGGAAAAATTGATAGTTTTAAAGTATGGTTTGTTACAAAAGGATATAAATAAACACTAAAATAGATTATTTTAAGATATTTTATCCTATTGAAAAATTAACCACAATTTATAAGGTGATTATGTTTTACTAAAAATAATTAAATAATATATGAAATAGATCATAACGATATTTTGAAAGGGGAAAATGTCAAGTAACTTGTAAAATATGTAGTCAAATGAAAAGAAAACAAAGTATACAAATTAACAAACATGGATAAAATCTTATAACTTAAATTGCACTGAGTAAAAATCTTCTTTTCACGGAATGTTCTACACATTTTAATATATAATTTAACAAGATATGAAAAATGATTGTCCATAAAAAATAAATTATTATTATTATTATTATTATATATTATACTAAAAATC
>Ga0123340_1000140_pt1 | contig 34321 bp, 21 predicted proteins | sample SirMexnodulemix_FD_89961 | JGI IMG/M metagenome (GOLD analysis project Ga0123340, IMG submission 89961) | Root nodule microbial communities of legume samples collected from Mexico - Siratro Mexico nodule mix | ecosystem: Host-associated > Plants > Roots > Nodule | place: Mexico: Nepantla...
CCCCATCTTTCCCCCAATCCTTGTAATAAAAAGAATTGTACAAAAAACAAAAAAAAAAAAATGAAAAAATAGGAAAAGAGAAGAAAAAAGTATTAAGGAAATCATTTAACTGGAAAAAAAAAAAAAAAAACAAAGAGATTAGTATGATATGTTCTAGAAGCAGAACATGCACAGTTGACCAAGTGACATGAAACAATGAACTCACCCATCCAGCTCTTGTATGAGCAGGACCATGAAGGGCCTTTGAAGTGTACTCTCTGAAATACTCAGGAATAGAAAAGCCTAAGAAAAGGGCTACACCAGTAATGAAAAGGTTCCTCATTGAGTTCATGTTAGTGAATTGCAAGAATGATAGCCCCACAGAAGCTGCAAAAGTAAAAATTGTCATAAAAGGAGAGAGGGAAGAAAAAAAACAAATGCTTAAAGTAAAGCATAGGTGAAGTGGTGATACTCACCCACAAGGCCAAACAGAACACAGTATACAGCTGCAAAAAGGGGGAAGGGTATTGATGCAAATAAAGCTCCAAATTTTCCTGAACAAGAAATATGTTAATTGTGCACTGTAAGTGAAAGTTAATATAGTTAGGATAAATATAGTCCATAGTTTGCCACTCACCTAACATTGAGAAGAATATCATAAAGCCAGCTGAGATTTGAATGACCCTTCGACTCCCAACACGAGTGCTTCCTAGTAGCCCCACATTCTCTCTGTCAAGGATGGTCTCCAATGAGAATCAATTCGTGGCACATGAAACTGAAAACTATGAAAAAAAAATTAAGAGTGGCACTAACACAGAAACTGTTGAACCAGTAAGTGTTCCAAAAAGGCCATTCAGCAATATTCCAATTCCCTGCCAACCAATACCACGGCTCAGAACATGAGCTGGTGGTGGTGTTGCACTTGCCAGTCGTGATGCAGCTTTGTATGCCCCAGTTGACTGCCACAATTTCGAATTTCAATAAGGACCATCTTTAGTAACAAAAATGATATTAAAAACTCTTTGTTATTAGTTGAAATTTATTGAAAATTAGTTGTGAGTTTCACTTTTTATCTCTTTACACTCATGATTTTATAACTCTGAATAATTGTTAACCAATGATACATAATGTGTTAGTAGAAGAATGTCAGAAACTGTGTAGCTAGTACTTTTCTTTCAATAGTTAGGCATTATTGACCTCAATTAAGGAGACTAAAACAGCAGCCATCATTCCAAAAGCATGACCAGCATCAAATGTTGGAGCACCCCACTGAAGAGGGTATGGGACCTTCATCCTGTGGCAACATGTTCAAGAGTCAACGGCAACAGCTTAAGAGTGCAGCATGCACCTAAAGTATGATTAAAAACTCAACTATTTTAGGAGATGTTTTTGGTACCAACCATGGAGCAGAAGAAATGAGGTTGGCCCGGTCTGTTCTGCAGTTATGTTGGGTTAAGTCAGGACGGTGTTTGTATGCTCCACTTGCTGTTAAGAGATGTGCATATGCCCATATCACTGTGGTTGATATTAGCAGAGCAAATCGCTCTAGTATTGGTAGCTGTCTAGTATGAAAATTTTTCAAGTACTGTAAAACAGAAAAAGTGGTGTAACATTGTCATAAATTATTGTATTAACAATAGAGAAAAATCAGCCAACATTGGACATGCACAATAAAGACCCTTATGTGGCCCTCACCACATAATTATCATGTAAGATTTCAAATTCAAAGTCACGAGTAAAGAATGTGTCTGTTAAAAGCACTTCATTTCAGAGTGAAGCACTAAATGCTCACTTAAGATATTTGAAATATTCATTAATTTAATCAGCTTACTCCACATAAATTTGAATTTGATTGATACCTGAGAAAAGGCTACAAACAGAAGTAACATGGGAATTCCAATTTCAACGCAATGACCAACCTGAAAAAATTCCAAAAACAATGGTAAAGTAAGAGCCAAGGAGAGATGGATTAAATTTTTGAACTTAGATCACAGATAAATTGTATCATTAGCACGTAGGTTATTGTTATACCACAGGGAAGCCTCGGTCAAATAACCCAAAACCAACCAATGCAATCACTGGAACCATTCCAAGTGGGCTGAAAAACCTGTTAAATAAAGTAAGAAAAATATAAGTATTTCATGTGTGGGATAGAGAATGTGAAGGTCTTATCTTAGAAAGTGAATACTCAACCCAATAGAACCAAATTTTAATGTGAAGATTGTCCGATTTATATATGATATGTTCACACAATTTCTAATCGATGTGAGACTTGAGCTTTTCCTAATAGTAAGAATATCTATATATATGCATTTCAGTGATAAGAGCTTACCTAGAACAAATGCCCCACAATTGACTAAAACCCAAGATAATTTGTATGCTTGATGCCACTATCATTGCCCCTTGCACTGCTCTCATGGTGCTAAGAAATCTCTGCAGATAAATAAAAGGCATCAAATTTAATCTCTTGAAATAAATTTCAATGCTTAAACTCACATTCTATTCAACAGGCGACAATTACTTTTGGCCTAATGAAAATGTTACCTTACCATATATTTTGTTTAGAAGGATTACACGTAATCTTACATTACAGTGAATGGAACTCTCGAGAAGCAAAATTGTTTGTGCAGAACTTATAGTATAATTGACTTATAATTGAAATGTGGTAACCAAATATTAGAGAAATGTACAAACCAAATGTGGGTCCTCTATCGTTGTCAATGAGGAATCGTGAATTATCGATATAATGGGGACCATAAATGCATAAGACCCTCCTATCACAGTTGGCAACCGAGTTCCAAAGAGTGTCTGCAGAAGTGTATTAATTCCTTCAACAAAAAGCAGGGTCTGCACCACCCTCAATTTATCATCCTGAATCATTATATCAATGTTTGAAATATCAATATCAATTCTCCATATAGGACAATGCAAATTAAAACTAAGATCACTTTCAGGATCAACAATTTTCTTCTCTCTGGGACCCACCAGCTCATTTCAGCATATGATTACAATATGCCAAAACAAAATATATAAAACAAAACAAAGAAACAATGTAAAGGCAAAAACAAAAAGTTCCTCCGATCCTCTCCGTAGAGATTTGGCAACATCAAAGGACCTCACATACATAAAATAATATTAAGAACAATGAAGAAACAAAGCAAAAGGTGTTGAAGTTGGGAATGACTTACATCAGTTCCACCCATCAAAGGCACAAGAAATGAAGGAATCATGACTGCAGTTCCTAAGGCCAAAATGTAATGCTGGAAACCCAAAACTATTGTCTCCACTGTTAACAGTTGAAAACAGACACATCACTCTCATGGCACACACAAAAAAATTCGATCTTTGAATGAAGCTGAAAATGCAGATGAGGAAGGATGAGACTAAGGTGAGCATACCCCATGAAGGGTTTGAGTCTATGCAGTACTCTAAGCCTTGAAGTTGGTCCATTGGTGGGTGGCTTATCTCCTCTGCCTTTGGAGCTGCCATGATTCCTTTGCAACTCTATTTTTGCCTCCAGACCTCAATGCTTATGAAAGAGAACCTTGAAAGAATGAGGGTAAGAAAGGTAGATAGAAAGTTAGAGTCTTTGGTCTATAGTGTTCACTGGGAGGGAGATTTAGTCAATGTATGAAGTTGAAAAAGAGAAAAGAAGGGCCAATAGAATGATGGGTTTTAGACAAAGAAAGAAAGAGAGAGTTAGAGAGTGGGTGAGAACAATACAGAGTTAAAGAGACAACAATAGTAAGAAAATGGTGTGAGAACAGAACAGAACACAGCTGAGGAAGAGAAATTGCACTGTGTAGAGTAGCTGTTCAACACAACATCAATCTTTGTCATGTTTTTTCTATTTGCTTTTGATTTATTATTTATACAAGGTAAAGGTGTGGTGGTGCCGTTAACTTTTCCTTATCCCCAAAGTGGCCCTTGAGGAACTTCCAAAATCCTGAATTAAAAATGTTACCGTTGCCTTTCAGTTCAGATTAATTTTTAACTCAGATTCTGCATAACTGAGTTTATCCTGAGATAATAATAATTAAAAATTAAGGCAAGGTGAAAAAGGGACATTAAGCACACAGAAGAAGGATACTGCTTAAATATTTACCACAAACATGCTGTTATGAAGATATTATCAGTGTATTTTGTGTCAAAATGATCATTGTCTCTTTCTTTTACTGAACACAATCTTTAAGGTGGCCCATTTATTTAATCTTTTACTAAGAGAGATACATGCAAAGTCTTCCACCCATATACTTTTTAAAGTAAAGGAATATATACAATTTAATTAAATAAATTAAGTATACAGTGTTTTAGCAAGAGTGGAAACAGATAAGAAATAGATAATTTTTCTAAGTTGTCTAATTTGATAAAAAAAAATAACTTATTTTTATATTATGTATTATATCCACAATCGATGACACAACAAGAATAATAGGTTTTGTGGTTTTAAAGAATTAAAATTAAATTTTAGTTAATTGATTATTTAGTTTGAATAGTTAATTATACAATTAAGAGTTTAAATATAAAATGAATATTTTTTTCATTTATAAGACTACTTTGTCATATATTCTAATTAGATAGTTATTTGGTGGAATCCGAAAACAAAATGTAGATCTGAACATCACTTCAGTTGGATCGGATTTAGGTTGAACCTGATCAATCCAGTAAACTAGATTTAATATTTTAAATTGAATGGAATATTTAGATTTAGTTTATATTAGATTTTTTAAATAATTTTATTTTAATTTTATATAAATATAATATAATGAACCTTTAATAAAAAATTATTTTACAATTATGTTTTAATAGATTATAACTTAATACAATTTACTACTATATTTTAAAGAATATCATATCAAAAAAATTTGAAATTTAAAATTTATCTATAAATTTGTTAATATTAAAATATAACTTTCAAATCACATCAGATATTCACAATATTATAATTTCTTTTATGAACTCAACAGTTATTAATTTAATTCAATTTTACTTATTTCATATGGGGCACTCACTCAACTCAAATCAATCCCAAATTTTATTTGAATTTATCCAGCTATCATCATGAGTTTTTTTTTTTTTTTAAACAAACAAATTTAATGCCATGCCTTGTCTCTATAGGGATAACAAACAGTAAAATTTAGTGTTAATTTACGTTACCAATAGATTGTTCATGATATAAACGTAACACACCTTTCTTATCATTATCCATAGTTGACTTTTTTTTAAATTATAAGATTTTCTAAGTCATGTTTCTTAGCTAATAAGATTTATTTATATTTTTTTGTAAACGTACATTTACTACTTGTTTTCTTTCATTTAAATTTAAAATAAATGATTTTATGAAAAGTAGGGAAAAATAAAATGATTTTAATAAAAAAAATCTTTTACAAAATCTGATTACTTTTAAAATCTGAAATAAAATCCTGGAAACTAAAAGAAGTCATTTAAAAAAACAAGTTTTTAGTGGACCTATACTATTATATTTAGTGCATAACTCAATAAACAAATTATTAACTTTAAATTACATTGACATTTCAGCCAGTTTTTTCAAATCATTTGTTTTGAAGGCATTGCATTGTCACTATATTTTACATTACACATTTTTTTAGGTTTTAAAAATATTATATTTGCACTTCTTTATTAAGAGACCAATGTAATGAAGAAAAAAAGCAAATGTAATTTAAGAATAATTTAGGAAATTTTATTACAATTTACTCTAGCTTTTATTTTTACTTTGAGTGGAGTATTAATACTACTTTCTTCAATGTCCAATAATAATAATAAAAAATATGATAAATAAAAAAGTTATCTTAGACCTCCCAATTTTATTTCAAAAATATTTTCTCCTAAATTATCTTTAATTGAAACCTGATATTAAAAAGAGTTACTAAAGTAATTGGGAGATGAATCTATAAATAAAAAGACATGACTTTATGTTTTAGATAAATATATAACAATTTTTCTTTGCATTGAAAAGGAAATTTTCCATCAAAAGGCTCAGTGACTATATGCTAGAAACTCAATTTTAAAACAGAGAAAGTTGTTAAAAATAACATAAAAACTTGTCAATTAATAAATCGGGATATTTTAGTTTATATTTTAATAAATGGGATATTTTTAATCTTTTTGTCAAAATATCATTCCTTTTTAAAAGCAACTAACCAATATTTAGGAACAAAGAAAAGAGATTTAATAAAAGTATTTTAGGAACACTTCTTGCAGTGTGTTACATACTTAGATTTCATATCTTGTCAAACATGTAGCATGCTATTTTATATTATCAACTATCTATAGTTTATTAATTGTAATATTTTTTTTTCATTTATTAGTACACAGTTTAATAAAGAAATCACTTTAAAATTTGTAAACTATTCTTTTAACATATTAAAATTTGACTTAATATCAATTTAACTATTAAAGAAATTACAGTGTTAGATAAGTTTTCTTTTACGAAATTAAAAACGACCATTCTATCATGTTATTACTAGTTAAAATATTTTTTATGCATGTCAGTGGATATACTAAGTAATTGGCTTTACTCGTATGCCAAACACACTCTCTATTAGTAGATAATATTATTTCTCTTCCTCAATTCTAGACATCTTAAAAAAGATCAATGAAGATATAAAATGCTTTTGGTAAGTTTTTTAGAGAATATTCAAAGTGTTTTTTTTTTCTCTTCAATGCAACAGATTTAAAAAAAAAAAAAAATCTGTAATAGACCTCACATTATGCATTCCCATGGTATATGGTGAAAGGGTCTGAAAAAGGTGTAGTAAGTTATCTTTATGGACAAAGAAAGTGAAGAAAGGAAGCACAATTCCTAAGTATATCCTATTAACAACCAAAATGATTAGTTAGTCATAAAAAGAGGAGCCTTAATGGTAGTGAGGAGAAACCAAACTATGTAAGTAGGATTACTTGAAGAGTCTTTTTCTTTTCCTTTTATGTGACTTTCTTTTTTCATTGAATGGGCCTAAAAGCAAGGAAATGATGATTTTGAGGAGTTGATGTGGATGCTGACCAAAGTGGTCTAGAGTTGATAGGCAAATTGAAAGGAAGCAGAAGGGTGTCAGGAAATGTGAATAGAGAGTGAAGGTGCAATTGAAGATGAAGAATATTAGATGTTGATGCCTGGGAACAGAATGGGTGCAATAACTGGGCAATAGGGTAAAAGTAAAAGACCATTTTTGACTTTGAGTTCCCCACAAAAAGAAGTTGAAGAAAATGTGAACATGTTTGATATGGTGTCCCACATGGTTTGATCGCCCTGTGAGAAAGACGCTGCATGCAATGCTTGTACCTCTTTTTACGAGTGAAGAGAGTTTAGGTCAAAAGTTGGAATGAGATGTCGAAGGATAAACTCTCTCCTACTACACATCAAATTCTAGTTAACAATGGCAAATGCAGTAGACTACAATCACATTAAGCATGACATGTATACTGTCAAGTTCAACCAATTGATTTTTTTAATATGATTTTTCAAAATAAGTATTGTAGAAATTAATAATTTTACCATATGTAATATTTTATAATTGGATTATAATATAAAACAATATTTTAGATCATATTTACATACATTATTATTTTTTTATTAAATTGATAAAACAAATAAGCAAAACCAAACGTGTGCAAAGGTTCTCTTCACCTTTATCAAAGAAACATGTATAGAACAAAATATAAAAAAACACTTTTTAATATTAACTAGAATTTGTTGACAATTGTTTATTTTTTATTTATTAAATAGTTCGAAATTTTGATTAAGTTTTAACCAACAATAAAATATGTATTAAAAAATATATGAGCCGTACATATTTACTATTATAGAAAACAAATAGCTGGAAAGCAGAAACAGAGTGCTACTTTTTGAACTGACCATCACTCGAAGAAATAAATTTTCCACAATCCACTGAACCGTATCGTGCTAGATACCTAGCTGGGACCATTCCCTTTTGTCTTCCTATGCTAATCCTCGGTTTCTGTAAAAATGCCTTTTCCTAATTTTTGCCATAAATTCCTGCCGAATTACTGTAAGCACTGATTCTATCCAATAACTACTGTCATTTTTTTTTATTGAATTGAACAGGGCCCAATGCCATTAATTACATGTTTCTAAGCATTCGAGTTTTGTTCTCAGAAACAACACACATATTAGTAGCACTACATAGTATTTAGTTGAAACCTATTCAAATTCTTAAAACTATGAATCTCCCATCCTATTCAACAAATATTTCTTAGTCTTTAATGAATTTTAAGTAGTACGAAAATGGTGCCTCAGAATATGGTCTTGGCATTTTTCTTATAGTGAGGTCAATAAATTTTAAATGATAAAACAGAACGTGTCGGGCAAAACTGTGTTGAATAGTCTGTTCTTACTTCTCGACACCCTTTATACAATATAACTTATTAGTTAATTTTATATGATGGAAGATAACTTGGTTGTATAATATGTTGCATTTTCACATTGAGAGCCAGCGCAAGCGCTATTTATTTCATATCATTCACATTTACACCCTAAAGGAACGCCATCTACAAATAATCATTTTCTCAAATATTTCAATTTTTTTTTAACGAGCATTCAGTAATCCAAACCAGAAAGATGTACACACGTATATATAGATATACAGATAGATATATAGATATAGATATATAATGTAGAAATTTCATTTTTTTCCCAGAAAAAAGAAGTATTCACAGGAGGAAGTACATCTGGGTAGTAACTTTCATAAGGTATAAGATATGCAGGTCCAATACTGGATATTCACAAAAGGAACCACACTGCTACTATAAGGTAGCTAGTACTGCGAATAAAGAAAATAGACTAATAAAATATGTAAGCACTAACCAAATAATTTAAACATTAATAACGAACCCCCGATCCATCAATCAACGAGATCATGGGATAAGTACTGGAATTGGAAGAATTATTCCAGCTAAAGGCTCAGTTAGAGTAAGAACTTTCTTTTCTAGTTTGAGAATATACCGTATGTGCCTGCTATCATTGCCAAAGTTAATTAAAATACAAGATTGTTTTAGAAAGATCTCAGCAACGGCTTACGTATATGCGATGTTCGTTACAACAGGTCACAATGAATTCACGATCTTCTCTCCAACCTCCTTTCACTAGATCTTTTCTCCTCTGCCTCCCGCCGTTTTTGTTGCCTGATCAACAAAATAAGATTTATCGTATCAAACACAACAATATCAGCTAATTGCCAGTCGTCAGAACGGGGTATTCCATCCATTTCGACTATCAATTTCATGGAAAAAAATCAACCACAACAATTTTTTATCTCTCTAGGTAAAATCAGCTACGTGACAACTAGACTTGATAGGTAAAGAATCAAATAACATTGACCTTAAAAAGAAACATGTTGCTTAAGTATAGATGACAGATTATTCTGGTTACTAATAGATTTTATTTCACATGTTAAGTGGACAAAAGCGAACACCTCAAAAATGTCTGCACAATAAAACGTGTCAAACCAAAAATCAAATCTTAGAAATTGAAAGCATAACCAGAATAAAGATGAACTACAATGTATATGAAAGTTAAAATTGTTTTTTAAACAACTTACGCAAATTGCATGTATCCACCACCAGCATTAGCAGCTGATAAAAGTGCTGCATGAGCCCCAATCGTAGATACAGAATCCTGCCCCGCAGAGGGCAGAGGATTTTTTCTATCACCATCCACCTGTCATTTACAGAAATTTCATAAGCACAACGGAGAATAGCTCGGAAGTCTCTGAAGTGTTGCATGTGTTTAGATGAACTACCTTATCCCATTTTGATTTTTTATTCTGTCTACCATCCCGAGAATCAGCTGTAGGAGGCACCAAAGGCAAACCACTTGCAGTCACAGCAGAAGCACCTATGGCAAAAAAAGTCAAAATATAAAACACTAAGAATAAAGAAGATGTGGAAATCACATCTAGGGAAGAACTTCACAAAAACTGCATAAATAGATTAGGAGGTTTCTGAACCTGCAACAGGCATGCTAATCCTAGGCGCGGTAGCAACAATCCCTGGCTGCGTGCCCCCTTGAATAAATTCAACTTTCTGTGCTTTCTTCTTCTCTTGCTCTTTCCTCTCGCTTTCACGCCTCATATCAGCTTCTGCTTTGTTTTAGTTGACACATGAGCGAAAAGGAGTAGTTAATGGAAAAACGCAATCACATCTACAGCATCACTAACATTAAGTAATCTGTAAAAAGTTGAGACAGGAAAAATACTACAAACAACTAATTACAAATGGATGCCATGAATGGTACTAAACCTTAACATACCAAAATAGTAGCGTAAACTAAACAAGTATTTTGTTCACTTGGTAAAGACCAAAAAACTGACTACAAAGGGTGCAGGAAAAAACCCAAATCAGAGGCATCTTTAAAGTAGCGTAACAAAAGAAATCATGATTTCTCATAATTAACAGTTATTCACAATACTTGGTTTGGTCAAATATACTTCACCACCAAGCATGACATGATTACTCCGACCAAAACAAGCTTTAATAAGTTATCCCTGAAAGTCAGCCTGGACAATAACGTGTCTATGAAACAGAGAAAACACATCTATAGTTAAAAAATTAAAGAAAACTCTATCATTGATATCCAAAAAATATGAAGGACAAAACAACATTCTACAGATGATTTTAAAAAAAAAAAAAAAACTATAACATTGAAATAAAAAAATATATTGGAGGTAATAAAAAGCCAACAATCACCTGCTTCTCAGAAAAAAAAAATGTAGACAAATCTAAATTATACAACAGAGACACTATAGTGGATGGATAATAAAGGAGCAAAGTACACACAAAAACAGCAAAAAGTGACAGAGAGAAGCAGCAGTTATGTACCTATTTCATCATAGAAGTCACTTGAATCATATCCATGAGGGTCAAATACATCTTTACTGAAGCAGGACCCTATTTGATCAATATCCTGGTACCTCACTGCATGCAGTAAGAAGTCAGGGTTTCGATAGTCCTTCCTGTTACGAACTTCTGCATTAAAACTTTTTCCAGCCTTCTTGTACTCCAGGAATTTATTTATTTTTCTCTGTCATAAAATAAAAGTCAAAGACAATGATGTAAAGGGAATGCATTGCAGTGTCTGAAAGCTACTAAACCATCAAAGAGAAAGCTAGAAAATGAAAATATCCTACATCCTATCCACTATCCAGAACATAAAATTTAACTTGATTAATGAATGCAATGCAATGTCTAAAAGCTATAGAAAGGTGGGGCAGGGACATTTTCTTTTTGTTTTTTTTTCTTTTCATACTTCCGTCAAATTGGAAAAATGGAACTTTGATAGAACATTTAATACAAAAATTTCTTTGACGGTGTAATGCATAAATTTTGTATGTCTTGAGGGGTACACCATACTCCCCCCAAAATAAGAATAAGAGTGTAATTTGCACATGAACCAATTAAACCAAGCACTTGCCCCTAGTAGGCAGCCCAGATATCAGCATTCTCAACACTATAGAAGAGGAACCCATATTAAGGTAAGAGGAAACTCGTTTTATTTCAAACAAGACGGTTTCCTTTCTTATAAAGCCCACAAATTTATCTTGCTTTAAAATTGCACCATATGAAATTCTAAACCAAGTCCCTTAATGCTCTGTTTCGTAGAGTAGAGAGAAATAGATTGGATGAAAATAAGTTAGTGGAATGGAAATAGATAAGAAATAAATAAGAAATTAAATGTGAGATTAAAAAGAAATAGACAAGAGATGGAGATAGAGAGATGAGTAGAAAAAGGTGAGAAATAGTACAATAGGTCCCACCATTTTTAAAAATGATTTCTCCTCTCTTCTCAACCCAAACATACTACATTAATTCCATCCTCTCAGCCAAACAGGGTGTAAAAGTAGGAGGAAATGTGGCTAGGTTATTTGCTGACATTTTTCTCCTTAAAGGTACCTAAACATCTTTTTTTAAACAAAATTATTATGATATGAATTATTTTTTAATTAAAACCTTTAATCATCAAATGAATTAATCAGACCAAGCGCACTAATGAATTAATCTGGCTGGTTCAACCAATTTAAATCATGTTGACTAATTATAGAGCTTAGGTTTTGGGCCATCAGATGGTATTTTGCTTTCTACCCAAAAAATAATGAAATCTAAACAACTACACTCTCGTCTTCAAGCTTCAGCACTGTAACTCTGTCTTCATCACCTGAGTTTAGTTCAATTCCAAGTTTCTAACCTTAAGTAAAAGATTTCACTTTCCATCCAATCACAAACAAAAAATTTACTTTAAAAAACCCTAAAATCATGTTTCTCAGGAAAAGTTAACATGCAAGTAAGGGTGTTAAAAATGGGTTGGAACCAGTTAGCCAACATGACTTACCATGGGTTCAGGCCGGATTGGGTTGAAAAAACAGAAGTTTTGCCAATTACGGGTCAAAACGAACCTGACTCATTCAATCTGGGAGTTATACGGGTTCAACACAAGTTGATGGCGAGTTGACCCATTTTTATTTTAAAAAAGAAACACAAATTATAATATACATTATTTGTAAATACCTAATCCTAAAACCAAACCACCCATGCTGATGCCATCTTGTGGCACTATGTGTGAAGAATCTTTGATCCTCGACTCAACGCTCCCAACCTTGTGACATTGAGGTCCTCCTCTAACACTGGAATCCTCCTCCGACATCGGCTTTCCCCGTAATTTGACTCTCGCTTGAAGCTCTGAACCTTGTGAAGCCTCCATGACTAGAGTGTCTAATGTTCAAACTGTTCGCATCTTCCGACACAAGTCACTGTTTGTAGTCTGCTGGAAAACCCCAACTCACTGGTGATCACACTCTTAACCAAGTTTTATTTTTTCCTTCATAGACTGCATTCTCTCTCTCTCACTCTCTCTCTCTATACACACACATATACATTAATTTTGTTATACCATTTCTGCTTGGAGGTGAAACTGACTAATTTAGTTCTACCAGGGTCCTTTGATTCGTGAGATGTTGAAGTTATAGGTAGAATTAAGTTTGGGGATCATGTATTTGTGCTTGTCATGAATTGCTGCAGAAACTAAAGTGATGGAGAATTTATTTGAGTTTGTGGTTGGTGTGCGAGAGAATTGTGTACTGTGAGCAAGAAACATGAGTAAAGAGAAGGGTATTTGAGTTCAAAGTTTGTTGGATGCATATGCTAGTTGTACAGACTATCAACAATGCTAACGTAGCAAAAGTGTGAGCACCACACCACAAACGCTTTTTGAATCAATTGGATGGCAAGTAGTTTCACTTTCTTTTTTTTTTATGTTTGTGCGTTTAAGATGGACATGGGTTGACAGGTTTATCTTACATGCAATGGTTTGTGGAAATAGTCATCAATATGATATTGCCAATATGCTTAATCAAAAAGTAGAGTTTTAATCTTATTTGGTTGCATTCTGATTTTACATCTAGTTTAGGTATGCATGTTTTCCTAGTTCCAAAAGTTGCATCGGCAATGTCTTGGGGTCTATTCTGTTGAGGCTATCTTCTAAGCATATGCTTTGAGTTTTTACCTTTTTCTTTATCTATGTTATTCATAGTTATCTGGTAACAGTAATGTTTAGGTAATTCTCCGGGGCATATATTTGTTTAACGGCACATTTTGTTTTAAATTTCATTGTAAAAGTTGAACGTGACTGCTCTTAATAAGCAATCAAATTTATCTTTTTTTCAAATTAATTGCAATATGGAATCTGAAACTATCCATCAAAGTTTGCAATAGGAAATGCATTAATGGTGATTTTATAAGTAATGAAGAACACATGGAACCACATCCAATTAACAAAGAAGATGATGATGTTCAAAAAGAGAGCAAGAACGCTAAGATTTGTACATGAGGTTTGGAAATATTTTTCCAACATTGTTGTGAAAAATGTCAAACAAAAGGCTAAATGTAATACATGTGGGCAAGAGTAAGTAATTGATGGGTCTAGAATAAGCTCTTCAACATTATTGTGTTATTTGAAAAATGCAACATTAACCCAAAATATCAAGATTTAGGTGGAATGATAACTAACCATATCGAAGAGTTAAGGGATAGTGAACTTGACCACATAGAGAATTTTGAGATCATGAAATTGCTACCATTAAAAATGGTTTGCCATTTATATTTGTTGAAAAATGCATTAAGGAATTGCTTTCGTATTTAAATCCAGATGTAAAGCATGTGAGTAGGAATACAATTGTGTGATATGTGGAAATTTCATCATGAAATTAAGGATAAATTGAAAAATGAAATGCATAAATTTCATAACCAAATTCGTTTGTCATCTGATTGTTGTACTACTTGTAATCAAAGGGGATATATTTGCTTAAGAAAGCATTTTGTTGACAACAACTGAAGATTGAATGGTAAGATTCTTGTTTTGTGTAAAATAAAGTGTCTAAATGCTTGACTAAATGGGGAATTGATAGGAAAATATTTTCCTCTAATGATCGTATGCAACAAATTTTGGGTGAACAATTAAGCTTTCAAAATATCTTGAATCCTATAGCTCAAGAGGGTTTAAAAGTGGCTGAACTTGATTTGTCTATGAATAGAGAAAGCATTAAATATGTGAAAGGGTCAGAGGCAGGAAAAGAGCATTTAAATAATGCGTTGTCCAAGTTAGAGGCATTGACACTAAGGTGGGCTTGAGGTTGGAAGTACCTATTAGATGGAATTCTACTTTTCTCTTGCTTGAAAGTGGTCTTAGATGTTTCACTATTCATGATTGAAATTTCAACTATTGTCTATCAAATGATGAGTGGAAATAGCTGAGAGGATGTGTGTACCTTTTAGACCATTTTATAAAATAAACCAACTTGATTTCAGACGCATGTTATCCAATCTCTAATAAATACTTCATGCAAGTATGGAAAATTGAATGGTTGTCAAGGGAAACAGTCAAGTGATTATCTATTAATGAAAGACATGGCAAAAAGAATGGTGGAAAAGTTTGGAAGGTATTCGAGTGAGTATAGTGTCATTCTTTCATTGTGATGGAAATATTTATCATATAAAAGGGAAGATGTACAATCGTTTTAAAGAATATGAGAGTAAGGTCAAATTCATCAAATGCATCAATGCCCCAACTTGTTCCTCCTATAGAACAAGATTTCAATATAGATGAAAACCAATAGATTGAGCCATATAATGTAAGTTAGTAATTCTTCCTATATATTTGTTATGATTATTGTTGAATCCTAATTAATTATGTTTTAACTATATTGTCAAAGGAATATATCAATTATGTGAGGGAAAATGTTCATGTCACTTGCAACTTGCAAGTCTAAGTTGGATCTTTATTTGATTGAAACACCACTTGAGCCAAAATATTTTTCAAAGTTAGATGTTTTGAGCTATTGGTAGGATCCTCAAGAACGTTATCCAAATCTTTGTAGATTGGCATGTGAGGTGTTGAGCATTTCAATAACAATTGTTGCTAGTGAGTCTTCCATTTAGCATTGTGCCCACATGCTTAAGATCATTCTAGTCTTCCTCCTTACAATGTTCAAGCACCCATTTTAATCCAAAATTGGTTACATGGCTTTGAAAATATTGGTAGCTTATATTACTTTTCATTGCTTTCTTGGTTCTTCACCAATAGTTTGTTTTGTTGTAGATGAAGACAATGACAATGTTCAGAAAGAAGAAATTGTTCTCGAGGACACAATACTTCAAAAATGTATTCTTCGCTAATAATAGTTCTTACTTTAAAGTTGTTCACTAATTTCAATAACCTAGGTTAACACATTGGTTTTTCAAGACTTCTAAAGTAAGTCAACTCACCGAACCCACCAACTCATAGTGGGTTGAGACAGGTTGAACTGACCCATTTTTAACTCAGCCCGTGTGAGCCGGGTTCCCTCACTTTAACACCCCTACATGCAAGAGAACATTTTTTGTGTGTGAACTGACATGCACAAATCACACAATTAACCAAAACTCACTACTCTTGCAAGCAATTAAAGTGATTCTTAGTGAAATTCAGTTTCAATATTAATAACTGCAATCTGAACCAATGGTTGTAGGAAATGTATCAAATTAGATATGAATCTTATGATTCTTGTGATTCTACTAACTATGATGCCCCCACAAAAAACAGAGGATAGGACCAAAGTAAAAGCAGTAAGCAATACATGCTACTTTATCATACATCAAAATGGTATTCAACAATCTGATAGTAATTAAACTAATTTAACAGAACTTACTTGTAGCTCCTCTGAGCATTTAGCTTTTGGTGGGGCAGGAAGAAATTTATCTAATGGATCTACATATCTTTGATCATCTTGATCTCCTTCACCCAATTCTGCATCATCGGATTTGATCACAGCATCATTGTTCAAGTTATCAGATTTCAATGGCTCAGTGAACTGGGGAGTGTTACTAGGTGTCAAAACATGGACTGTTCCTAATGGTGTTCTCTCTGGCAAATCACCTGCAATAACATGTTCCATTAGGAACTAGGATGCAAAAGAAATGCATCTACTACAACAATAGTAATGTAATTGAATAAATAAAGCAATAGCATCTTCAGAAAATTGAGTATAAGCATGCTATTATTCTCAATTGTATTTACACAGCCATTCCAAAGCAAAACAAGTAGTGAAACCTAATCACCCATGCAATCTTTTTTATCAACCTCATTCACGAAAAAACAAGGAAGGACCAAGGTATATGTAATATTTCAAAAGACGAAAAAATTTTAAAACAACCAAACCTTAATCAGATCCATAAGTGCCAAGGAGGAAAAAAAATGTTGCAAATATGCATGAACCATTGTTTTTAAACTCAGATATCAGCACAACTCAGCCAGCCAAAAAAATTTTACAGCAGGATAGCAGGATAGCCACTATTATGAAATATTTAAAGCAATTTATAGCAAGGCTATCAAATTGATATTTGAATTGCGAATTGCTGCACTAATTATTTAATTGTAAATCATAATTTTCAGATGGGTTTAGGGTTGTGAGATTCAAAGACAATGAAAAATTAATCAAATAAATTATAAAGATGATGTATAGTGTTTTATGTAAATTTAAACCAGAAAAAGATAAAATAACTTAACTAGAAGGCTTATAAAAGAAATTAGTTCTATATGAGTTTGTAAAAACTTTTACTTTAGAATAATGGAAACAAAGAAATTAAAGAACTAAACAGAGTATATACATTGGATGAGTGAATGATAATGTAATGGAATAATCAAATAAGATAAGATAAAAAAATGATTCAGTTTCTTTTCATTAACAATTTAAGATTATATGGCTTCTCAATTTTTTCAAGAGAATTAATTGATCAAACAAAGTTAAAAGAAATTAACAAATAGTTAAATTTTGCACAAATTCATTCATGTACAATACAATATAGTCATTTAAGATTTGTCCTATGATACAGTTGGTATGAAGCTTAACTATCCATTGTAAGGTTCAAATCGTGAATCATAACATTCTGACGACTCTGGATTATATAATATAATTTATTTTATATACATATAATTAATATAAACTCTAAAAACATGGAGGCACGGAAGGACAACAAAACCTTGGAATGACCTCTAGCAATTTCTCATGCATCAACATATATATCATACAGAACTTCACAGATTAGTTATAATGAATGAATTATTTAGTTATAACCATGATTACCCCAGTAACTTGCGATTCATATTCATTATTCTTAGCCAACCAACCAAACCAAGTCATCTGCTAATGACGAGAACAAAATAAAACTAACGTGCCCTGGAGGCAAAAATGCTTCACGAAGGCATGGGGGAGGGTCATTGTACTTTATTTTGAGAGGGTGTTTCTATATTTGACCCCCTAACCAACAGGTCACAAAGGGCAACTTTGACATGGTGCCAAGACTCAGCTCTCTTGAAAAGAAAAATCTACTAGGGAATGTAGAAGTCAAAAATTTCATTTGGAAGAAACAGCATGACAAAACTACAAAGCAAGGAAATATTGCTGGAAGTCAATTGATCCCTTTTAACATTTAGTATTTGCACAAACATGTGTGGGAAGCTAAAAAATATGATGAGATGATCAAGCAAATTGAACCTTGCTAATCAGTTAGCCAGTATAGTAATAACTCAATGCCGAACAAAAATTAACCTAACCATTGTTGACATGAAGCTGGTCCCCAAACATGACTCGACCGCTACCATATATCTCCCCTTCCTACAATCAGAACCACATTTACAATCCAAAATATCTAGTTTAGGAGAGTGAACACTGTTCAATTAATTGAATAGAGAAGTACCTCAGGCTCAGGTGACATCGCAACTTCATCAGGCCCATAATCCACTATCGTAAGCGCCCCTTTCCGACTAATCCTAGGTTTCTCCGGCGGTGGAGAAACCAAATTGTTATTCTGCGGTGTTGAAGCCCCCGCATCAGCACCCTCCTTACCTGAATCAAGGACAGCTGTTCTATTGGCGGAATCTTCATCCGCTGCAAATCTCACATCTGCAGCGGCATCTTCTTCCATACCTATTCTTGCATCTTCTTCTTCTTCGTCATCGTCGACCTCCATTTCGTCATCTTCCTCGTCGTTATACATGGACAACAAGGCGATTCCCTCTGAGTGCTTCTTCTTGGACGCCATGGAAGCTGGCTAGGGTTTTCTGGGAGGAATCACGGGTAAGGCTTTTTGAAAAGGGTGAATAAGGAAGATGGAGAAGTAAGTGTGAGGAAGTAACAAGTGAAGAAAAATTGTTGGGTTTTGGAGAAATTGAAAACTCCAGAGATGAAATGTTGGAAAATGGGGAATTCTACAAGGTTATTTTCAGATATAACACCTTTCTATTAGGCATAAAAGAAACAGCTTCTTTCAAACAGGGATTGGGTTTTAGAATAAGATGGAGGAAAACTATAATAAAAGCAGCTCTAATAAAAAAAATATTTTATTCTACAAAAGAGAAAAGGAAATATATTCTTAACACTCTCAATAAATGATAGAAAATTAATTTGAGGTACATTTTAATTTTTATGGTCGTGTTTTATCATAAGAAAATATATAAATGGTTTGTTTTATCATAAGCAAATATATAAATGGATTGTTAACGTATATAACGATTATTGAAAAATTTTCTAATTGATTTGAACTTTGTAATGTACAATTTTTAATATATATATATACCATAAAAATGAAAGAGATAATTATCATGAATATCAATATTAAGCACATATTCAATCAGTTAAATTAGGACACATACTTTGGTTAAATAAAAAATAAATACAAAAGTTAGGTACTTTAGGAATTATGTTTATAATATTCAATAATCAATAAATTCAATTTGATTGAATGAATTTTCATAATTACGATAATCAAATACAATTATATAATTCCAAAATTTAAATTTATATGTAAGAAAATAAAATTAAAATAATTAAAATATATTTTTTCTATTTGCAATTTGAAAAAGAATGGAAAAATATGAAATGTAACTGTTAAGTCACAAATTATATTTTTTAATATTTTGAGAATCATATCATTAATCAATATTATATAAGAAGTCAAAATGTTACATTTAATTACAACAAGATAAAAAAATTAATTGGAAGAATATGAACAGTTACATTTAATTTCAAGATAAAAAGATTAATTGGAAGAAAAGGAAAGCCCTGGTATTTATGATAATCACAACATTAAGTAGATAAGAATTCAAATCTTAGTAAGAGAGAAAAATAAAGAAGTTGAAAAGACAAAAGAAAGATGAAAAATAACAATAAAAAATATATTTTAAAAAATCCTATTTTTCTTTATTATTAAAAATATCAGTTATTTATATCAACAAACAATTTATCTTTTAAGATTTAACAAGTTATACGTTTAGAATAAGATATCATAAAAATTAATATTATTAATACTTTATCAATATAAATTATGATTATTGAGTGATATGTTGAGATTTAAAAGATATTTGCTATCTTAATTTGAAGATTATTGATATCTGATTTTAAATTTAAAAACTGACGCAAATTAAATCTAATAAACTCGAGCAAAAATCAATTAAAAATTCTATCAAGCAGCAAAAATCAACTAAAAATTCTATCAAGCAGTTCGAAATTATGGTCATGTTGATGGGTTCAACAATAATCATGAATGTTATAGAACAGTTTTAATTTAACGTTCAATTGATTCATTCAATTGATTCGTATAAAAAAAACATAATATTCCATTAAATTAATTAAGATTACGCTTAATTTCAAATTATTTCATAAAAAGGTCCTTCTACAATGTGGTGAGTACAACTGGAATGATAACACAGAATCATAAACTATTTTATTTCGTATCATCATCTCGCTTTTGAAGAGGCGAAGAATGAAGTATTTAAACATAAAAGTACAAAAAAACATAAACTAGGGACACCTTTATACCTAAATAGTTACAAAGCATTACCCAGATACACAGAACCCTAAATCCAGACCTAAATCAGTATAACAAAGAACAACCTAAGAACAAGACTAAACCAAATCCTAGTATAAGCATGTATGTACGTCAATCTGAAGAAAGTGCTACACAATCAGAGATTCTTCGCACTCGAACCACCCGCTGAAAAAATAAGAGTAGATCGAGCACCAAATCACCCCAACCACCAACAACCTCCATCCAAATTTTCGTTCATTCATAAACCGTTAGGCAAAATCAAGCCGCAACATTTTTCTCAAGTCATTTGTGGCGCAGTTCACCGCCGCCATCTTCTTTTTGATAAAAGCCGGTACCGGAACGGAGTTCGCCGGTGGCGACATCACCAAGAGCGAGTATCCCGCATACAAACCCTCCACTTTCCCCGTTGAAGGTAAAGTCGAACGTATCTCCACGGTCTCCGTCTCGGTGATTACCTCCTTCTCGACGGTTTCCGTCCGAGGTTGTAGATCCGGCGTCGTTTGAGCAAGTACCTCGCCGCGTTTCAGGATTTTGACCTGGCCCATGATTAGCTGGGGCTGAGGCTGGGGTTTCAGAGGCTTGGTTTGTTGGGCCGGGCCGGAGCCGTTTTGTGGGGTTGGATCGGCCCGCTTCTTGCGGCTTCGGGAACTCCGATGAGACTTAGGGTTAGGGTTGGAGTGTTTGGGAAAGTGAGGGGCCATGGTTTGGTAGTGGTTCGGTGAGCTTTTTGCGAGAGGATCCTGCGGGTGAAGAACGGCAACGTCCATATGGAAGAAAAGTTGAAGCACTAGAAGACGAATGAAGGAGGAAGTGAGAAGATAGAAAACAAAGAGGAGAATAGTTGAAAATTCAAAGCATGAAGAAAACGTAGGGTTAAAGGTCTATTTATAGAGGATAGGGCGGCTTTGATATTTGGCTATTACATTGGGCTGTAATTTTATTTCCTTCTATAACGTGTTTGGATTGGGTTGGGGATTTGGAAGGTCAAGAAGATTTATTCAAATAAAATAAAATCGTTTTTAACCTATACCAAACGCATCCGGGGGTTACGTGTAACAAAATAGAAGCGTGTGCCTTTTTTGAAAAACGAGGACAAAATCGGACGGTGAGATTTATCGTGGGACATGATCGACGCGTACGTTTTTTCTATTATTTAATAATGTTTAATTGGAGTTAAAGGTGTGGGACACGTGGCAGAAGATGAGAGGATAAGTCACGATGTAGTGACGGAACGTGAGGTGAGAGAGAATTGAGGTGACAACCGACGTTGGTTACATTGGGCCCCAAGCTACCTTATTGCTATCAATATTCCTATTTGGAATTATCTTTTTAAGAAAATAATTAGGGATTGATAAGAAAATTATCTTTTTAATTGATTAAAGCATATCAACTTTTAGTTAGGGATTGATTTTTTATAAAACTGAACCGAATTTATTCTATTTTATTTATCTTTTTCAATATATTTAATTCTGATTTGAATTTTGATATTTTTAAATAATCACAATGATATTAATTGTTTTATAAATCTAAACCATAATTTATATGTTCAACTTGCTTTATTTACTATAAAATTTAATTAAAATAAAATCTATCTATATATATAATACTTATTCACAAATGTCCGATTCGGTTCTTGAAAACAAAAGGAAATATACTTGATTTTCTAATCTATAATTATTATTGGATTTTATCCCTATCTAATTGCTTTACAGGAGTTAATATTTCGCTAAATCCTTATCTGCAACACCCTTATACATCCTTATCTCTATCTAATATTCAACCCATTTGGTGTATATTTTTTGCATAAAAAATAAATAATTTCTTAAAACTAATGATTTATTTCCCATTTTTTAATGTTTGCTTTAGTTTTCCGTGGTAATAAAAAATAATAATTGATTAAAATTAAGATATATTACTAATGGATTATTGTGAAAAACGATTTTCAAATTACTTTTAGTTACAGTATATATATATAGAGATATATAACCATCAAATTATTTTTTTTCTTGTGTTATATTATAAAATATTTGTATGCATTAATTCGTTTAATTCAAGCATTAGATAAGTCATTTTAAGTTCTGACTATTTAACTCAATTATTTCGAAAAGATAAAAATTGTGATTTTTTTTAAATAAACTACTCTTGTATTTTTTTTGTAGTGAATTATAACTGATATCCTTACATTGTTTGCTTCCAAAAAAATTATTTATTTTCACAATTACATTTGATATACTTTTCCTAGACATCGTTAACTAAGAATGAAAATTGAGTGTATGATGAAACCTACTGCCCTATACTTTTTGCAAACTGCATGTGCAGATTTTCTATTAATTTCATTAATATATTATTATTCATGTAAACACCTAAATGTATTCATATTTTATTGTATCATATTGATTAATTAAATAATTTTTTGAAATTAATAAACACAATGACAATCCATGTCTATTAATCATGTATATTTTTAATTCAACCAGTATATATTAAATATAATAACTAAGTTTAATGCATAAAGTTATTTTATACATAAAATTATAATAGCATTTTAATTTCACTGCAATGATGTGAGTTTGAATCTAGAAACAACATAATATGCGTATATTATGACCAAACTACAAAATTTATTTATCTCCCATCGTTCGAACCATTTATAAATACATTCATTTAATTACAAAAATAAAATAAATTTAAATTATTCATTTATTTTTTAAAATAAATAATGATATATTATTATTTTTCAAAATTCTGTGAATCCTTTTAACGACGGTTAAAGATCAAAATCAACTGAACCAATATTTTTATAATTATGTATTTTCCAAATTTACATTTTGAATATTTTTTCAAAAATATATTCTAATTTATTTTTTTATATAAACATATTTTTTGTAAAAAGATAATTTTATAAATAAAATAAATACTCATTCATAATTTTTTTTAATAAATGAATTAGATTGAATTTTAATTAAATGGATCACATTGAATTGAATTGTCAATAAATTTTTTATTCAAACAATAATAACTCAAAATAAATTGTAGTTGATCCGTTGAATTCGTAACTTAGATAGATAAACATTGCTATATTGAAAAGAAAACGAAAACAACAAAATATAATTATCCGTATCTCTTCTTAGGGAAGAATCTTCGCAAATAACACCAGGATACGTTAGTTTTATTAAATACCGTATAACATACTTAATCATCTTAGCATCAATAAAAAATATTAATGAAAAACTTATTAAAAACGTTGGACAAAAGGTCAATACTGAGTATTTATAATTTTATACCACTAATTCACCTTTCTAAAAGACTTAATAGTTAATAAATTTTCTTCTAACATTCAGAAAAAAATATACCAAACACCTATAATAACTCATTTTACAAAAACGCTTAAAATATATCAATTGTATTTAAGGATGAAAATAATAATTAAAATATTTTAAATAATATATCATTCAACAGTATCTCTATCCACTGTCGTCGTTGGATACTGCTTTCATTGGAGGTACATATTAGGGTTGGTGGTAAGGTGATTTTCGTGAATCCGGTTTCTGAATTCATAAGCTATTTTTAAATTTTGAAAGTTATTTTCAAATTCAAAAATATCTTTTGAATTGCATAATCTGAAATATATTTTATTTTAGACCTAAATACAAAATAAACTTCCAAAATATAAAAGTGGCTTTCAGATTAAAATTTAGGAGGTATAATTCAAAACACATTTTTCTATTATAAATTAGACTAATCCAAAGGTTAAAAATATATTTCAAAATAAGCTAATTCAGAATTATAAATTTACAATTAAAAAAAAATCTGATTTGGAATCCAGTGATTTTATAAATTACTGAACCCAAATATAAGTTGAAGCACGCTACTGTACTTATCTAAGGACATTTAAGTCTTTTTCACAATGATCTTTTTAAAAATATAAGATTTTATGGAGGTGCAGGAAGAAGTAGTCGACCTAGAATTATTCAAATAGCACGCTGAGCCCAAGGCTTACGACTGATTCTTCCTGCACCTCTATGACACCTTCATGACGACTTCCTGCACTTTCATAATTTTTCAAAATTTCCATTTTAAATATAATAAAAAGACCAAAATGTTCTTCATCTATATACAACCCGCAAGCGTAAGACTAAGGTGATAATCACTACACCATAGCAGATTGTTAGTTGTACAACTTGCAAAACAAAATAATTTATAAATACATTGCGGTTTACAAATTTTTTTTAAATGTATTGTGGGTTGTACAATCCGCAATGTAAAAATTTTAAAAAACGCATTGCGGGTTGTAGAACCCACAATGTAAAAAAAATTTACACCATAAGTTATAAATAAAGGATATTTTGGTCTTTTTATTATGTTCAAAATAGAAATTTTAAAAAACTATGGAGGTGCAGGAATAATCACTGAAGGCTTACAATGAAATAGTTTTTCGCAAAGCATAGTTTTTCGCAAAGCAGGCCTTAGTAAGTGGCCCATCTACAAAAACTTCACATTGGTGTCTGGTGAGAAGAAGGGCCCTAAAATATTTTGATTATGTTACTCCTTTCATCTGCATTTATAAACTATGCAAATAAAATATGATAACCCTACATCTATAATAAAATAATTGGTCTTATATTATTGCTTACATTCTTTATTGTATTTAAGGAGTGTTTAAGCATTTATAATAGAATTAATAGATAACAAATACAGTTATTAGGTACTAAAACTATTATATTCAGTGAGTGTTTAAGCATTTCATTAGTCATTAAGAAAATGATCATCATTGAAGCATGAGGTGAGAGTGAAGCATTCCTCGTGCTTTTTGCGTTAGGATATCATGAGGTGTGTCTTATTATTGATTATTAATGTAATTACCTATTTAAAAATGCTTATAGATATTTTTGATTTTGACAAAATGTTTTATAGATCTATTCCTCAGAAAACACGTAATTTTTGTATGAAAAAGGTCGAAAAGTGCCAGGTTGTGATGTTGACAGTTACAGGTACAAAATAATTGTTTAGGTTTGTGAATACATAATTGTGTTAGGATTCATTGTAGCCATCACCGCCATAGTCATTGGGTGGAACGTCTCAATGAAGAGGTTACGATAATTTAAAGCAATAACTAACTAATTATAATGCATCGTTTTCCACTCGCTTAAACACCTCATTTGCTTCCTTTAATTAATCTCTTTCACTTCTTTTCAACACCACAAGTGCCATCTTAATCTCCCGTTAATTAAGCTAATGCCTCCTCTCTCCATATCAATACACATTTTCCTCTTCTCGTAAATACAATTATTTTATTAAACAATGTTTTACTATTTTGCTAACATTCCTTTCAAATAATGTTAATTTTCATTTAAATAACTTTTTTCTAATAAATTTTTAACTACCATGCCTCAAACTCAGTTATTAGGCTTTTATTTTTCTTTCTAGAATACACTTATCACATACTAAAATGTTTTTTTCTTATCCATTATACAATAAAAGTATTTGTTTAAATTATTTTTTAAGATGATAGATTAAAGAGATTTAATATCAACAAATCAAAGCAAATTCATATACAAAATTATGATATAAATTTTAACTTAAAATCTTAAGACTTTGTATTTATGAATCTTTCATTCTTATATATTATTAAATTTTTTTTATTTTTATGTATGAGATATTAATTTGTACTTAGATTCATATTATTCTTAATATCTTTTCGTCCATTATATATATCGATTGTGAATTTAACAATTCCATAAATATACATATTAAACTTCATCATAACACATCTTTTACTCTAAAACATATATTTAAAATCATTAATATGTCACTTAAACAAGTTATTTTTAGATGAGGGACCTATCTTCACTAATTAAAGAAAACTCTTCACTAAAGCATCACTTAAATTATACTTTACTTTATAACTTTTGAAGAGGAAAAATCGATATAAATTTTTTTATCTCTCAAATTTTATATTAAAACGTAATATAGGCACAAAATTAAACCTTTTATAACAACGAATATTTTCAAATATTCAAAAATTAATCCTTTTTTTTTTGTTAAAAGTATTTATAGTTAAATTTGATTCAATTTGTCATTGTACACGAACGTGAATTAAACATAAAACTCAAACGTAATTTAGTATGTTTCAATTTTAATTTAAGATAAAATTTAAATACCAATGTTTAGTTTGGATAACTTTTACCCCCTTGTTTTACCGTACAGTTGTTAAACATTTTTGCTAACTCATTGTAAATTCCTTTTCTTATAAAGATATTTGTTAAACATTTAATAATGAAAATTTATCGAATTGAAGGACAGCTTTTGATTATTTTTTTTTTATAATATTGTCATATCATAATTTTAATTTTCTCTCATATTCGTAAATAAATTACGAAAACTTGTAATTAAAAGTTACAATACAAAATTGCTATAACGTTTTAATGAATATGAACATATTGTAAATCAAATAAAATTAAATAATAAAACAACTTCTAAGAGACAAACTTGTGTATTTTATTCGTTGTTAATTAACCATGAACATATAAGAGTATATTTAAATATAATAAGCGATCTAGTTTGGTTTTACTTTTGGTCGCTGATTTTCAATCAAAGCCAAACTGTTCATCTGAGGAAAAAGTAGATTTGAAAGATATAGAGAAAATTTCATTTAATCGGTTTTTGATTTTTGGACTGGTTTTTCAGTTTTGACATTCCTACCTTTTTATGTTCAAGCACATATATACCATCATCACAATACACATTTATTCTCAATTTCACTAATTAAAACCCAAATTTATATTCAACAACTTGAATATACGAATATTCAATCAATTCAAAATATTATTTAAAACCCTTAAAAGTGTTATATTCTAATTACTTTATAATTACCATTCCTATTAATAACTAAATATTATTACAAGTCAAGTTATCTCTCTTTAAATGGAGGTAGGTAGCTTATTTCGTAACTCAAACCTATAAAATCTCTAAAATATTCATTTATAAAAAACAACACTTTTAATTGTTTAGATCACAATAAATTGGATAAGAGGAAAGGTATCCATTTTGTATCTTTTAATTCTTTAATTCTGTAAAATGCTATTTTTAAATTATTGGTTTAAGATGGTGTTGCTAAAGTTCCCTTTATACCATTATTATTTTGAATGCTCTTTATAAATTTCATACAATAGTAACCTTTCTTATTTTTACCCGTAACATCTTAAAATATCAACGAAAGACACAATAATCTTAACATCAATAAATATTTTTTTATTAGTATTAAACCCTATTGAACGAACTTGTAACACTCCTCCACCTTATCTTTATTGTCAAGACATTCTGAAAGAGTGAAATTATATTATCAAAAAGTAAAACTCCTCCAACCTATTATTTTTCGACGAAAACAGTGATGAGAAAGGGTATCATGCAAGAGATAATTACCACATTTTGCTAAAGATTAAAGTCAATACTGATAGATAATTATTAATTACCTTTTTGTTTTTAGAACAAATTCATTTGCACATGATAACCAAAATATTTCACTTCTAAATACACAAAAGTTAACAAAAAAATCAATAAATTTTTTAAAATTTATATCACTCAATTATGTCACGGTATATTGAGTAAACCACTATTTACCACACCATCAACCTTATCAATATTGTAAAACTAAAAATAATATTATACAAAATCAAATGATTATAATACAAAATGAAATTTTTTAATGAAATTACCGTAATATAACTAAAATAACTATTTTTGAAGAACTATAAACATGTTTAACTGTTTTAAAATAATCACGTCATTCTCAATTAAATTCACACAACAAAATATAAGTAGACTTTTATTTGTTTAGGGTTTATTATCAATGTTATCAAAATCGTCTAACCTATAAAAAAGAAAAAAAATAACATTTTATAAAAGAATTAAAAATAAAAATATAATTAAAAATCGAAAAGAGACAATGGTTACCGTTAGAAAGACTAAAAATATTTTAAACCAACAAATTATAAATTAAGACGAAAAATATATTTGTCTCTCATCATGTTCAGCTAATAAAATATATATTTTTGGATTATTTTAAACTAAAATATCATTTTTACTCCCGTATTTGCCTCATAATGTTTACATTAAATTTTAGTATAGTTTATCAAGGTAAAGTTATAATTTCAAGTAAAAGTAACACTAAAAATATCTAAAACTATATTTTTGTATTCTCTGTATTAAAAGATATTCAAAATGGCAAATTTTTTCACTTACGTATACTCACCTGCCACCGTTGAAATAATATATTTTTTAACTCACCCACCGACCATTACATTAAAACTTGTTTTTTTCTTTTTTCTTTTTCCATCCAATTGTATACAAACGAAGAAATATTTAGTTGTTTTTTTTAACCTAACTCACTTCATATTAATTAAGTTCAGAACGTGATTTTCAAAAACCAAACGTTAAAGATGAAAAAAACGAAATTTATATTAAGCACCTATTAAAATTCAAATATTAAGAACGACTTAAAAGTACCAATTAATACAAAATTAATTATTTTAGCATACACAACAAGATAGCAAATTACTTTTTTAGGCTGTCAGTTTGTCTCAATTAAACTCTTTCCTAAAATCTAATTAAACACATTTTCTATTTTCATGAAAACGAAATGAAAAGATAGATAAATATAACCGGAGTCCAGACGTATAATTTTTTTGTCAACATTTGATGTGTCTAATTTCTTCGATTGTGACATACTAGCTACCTTGGCCTTTCCAATTATCATGCCAAGTTAAAAATAATTTCCATAATAATGGTATTTCGCTTTATTTTGAATTTCGGGGAAATGTATGTAAATAAATTACATAAAATCTTATTTGATTTAGTGTTGTAAAATTAATTTACATATTATAATAAAATATATATGGTGTAATATAATTTTAAATAATCACTATTAATTAAAACATAAATTTTAATTATATTTAACCAGTCAAAGAATACACTCTAAACAAATTATAGCTTAAATAATTGAGTGAATTAATCAGAAAAGTTTTTCAAATTATACCGAATTTTCATTTTTGTCAATTTCTACCCAAACCTTTCATTTATTTTTAAGCCATTACATTGTTACTTTTTTTTAAAAAAAAAAAAGTTGCATATTCACCTTTTTAAATTTTAAAAACATTATATTTAACACTACTAATACTAGTGACAACAAGACATCTATTGTCTCTATATCTCTTTTAAAAAAATAAAATTAAAAAAAATAGTGCATAAAAAGTAATAGGTGGTGTTGTATATTATATATATTATGTCGTTAAAAGATCTAAATAGTTTATACCATGTTGTAAAATTGAATGTGTACATAGTTTATTTTAAACATCTAAACAATTTTTTTTCTAATTTAAAAATGTAATTTAAAATAAAATAAAAATATAAGATATGTAAATAAAAAAAGAAATACCCTTACATTGTTATAAGTGTATTGGTAAGAAAAGTTACTATAAAAATAAAATAAAATTAATAGATATAAAGAAAATTAAAATGATATAGTAATTTACTCTAATGCTCTTTTGATAAAGAAAAATAAATAAATGAAGACAGAAGTTGTTATTCATTATTGATAATTTTATTTATTACTATTACTTTTAATATTTTGTCAGCCAGTATAACAAGAGAGAGGCCAAATAATTTGATTAACGTGCTTAGTTAGCAAAGTTCCAAACCATCCTTTACCTAACAAATCTGACATGTGAAGAGTGTCATTTTTCTATCAACATTCCAATTCAAACCATTCTCATCTGTTTCCACTAACCTTCATTAGTAACAACCTAATTTTTTTTAATTAGTACAACACGAGGTAGCACTTTTCTTTAAAATAGGAAAATGGGAGTCAATCCATACATAATATTTTTTCATTCAACAAAAGTGATAAAATATTTGTTATTTTTATCATGTAAATTTTTTGGCGTAAACGACAAAAAGTTAGTTAATATAATATATGTTGTTAAAACGACATTTATAAATAGAAAAATTGCAGCAAAAAGCAAGTGTCAATTCGGGAGCATGATAATAATAATGAGAGTGTGATAGGGTGGTCTAAATTGAGGCCTGTGTATAAAGAAAAGGAGTTTTTATTTTCCACTCTTTCTTTTTCTAGTATATTCAAGATGAACAAGAATTCCCCAAAATTGACTTTTATAAGTGGAGTGTTATTGCTAATTCTAAGAGGAGGTTAAGAATAATAAAATGGAGGGAGACAAAAGCTTTGTATTTTAATATAAAACTTTTAGCTGCCACTTTACGATTTTCTTTTACTGTTTATTTATAAACGTTCAATGTTTTCAACGTTTGTAGTTATTAATTTAATTTTTTATTTGATAATTAGTGGTCAAATTTTTATAGTATTTAAGGATTGTCTTCTATCACTCCTTTTGTATATGTCATGTATTTTGGTATTGGAGGAACAACTTTATCCTTAATATTGTGGTACAAATGTAATATCTTTGTATTATTGTTCCTTCATTTGTTTGTATGTGGAAACAAATAGTTAACCTTAGAAGACCAAAAAATTGAACCACACTTGGTGAAAAATTGTTGCAACCGAGCACATGAATAAAAGTACTTCTTAACTCCTTATCTTCTCTTTAAAGCATAATTAATTAATGGATTTTTTCAGAGTATTTGTTCCATGAATAAAATGAGACCAAACTAACTCTTATTAAAGTTAATATTTTTTACATGCTTTTAATATGTGTTTTTTGTTTGTGATCCCTCATAGTTTGTCATCGCATATTTGAAATTAATATGTTTTTATATTTTTATGCAGGTATGCCAATAATTACTTTTTAACGAATTTGAAAGTATATTTTTTTTGTTATAGAAAATTCTCTATTTGTTTTTATTATAAAGAAAAATATGTTTAAGCACTATTTGATATGTGAGCTACTTAATGTAGCTTTCAAAAATAATTATTATTTGTGTAACAAGATAACAAAAATGGAATAATTTTTCCAGACTATAGTATTAATATGATGTTATCGGTATTATAAAGTCTTGCATAGGCTCATAAATTCATAAATTATGGTATTGGAAATTGATTACAGTTAAGTAAAATTTATGAATTAGAGTTTATTGTTTTTGAAATGACTAATTATGTAGTTGAAAAATCTCTTAGTAAATTTTTTGAGAAATTATGAAATAAAACAATTGCTTAAAGACAATAAAGTTTGTGTATAAAGTCAATTATGGATTCAATTAATCCCTTTGCCTTGTTTTTTTGGGAAAGATATTATTTTCTTAAACATTAAAAGGAAAGAGACTTAATTATTTAAAAACATCAAGTGATGGTAACTTAATCTTCCTGATTAAATATTCCATGAATAAAGTTCATATATATATGAGAAAAAATTATTTATTAGTTCTAAGAATATTAAAATGACATCAATAAATTTTCAATTATTTTCCTACCACGTGAGAAAGTGTTGATGCATTATAATAAAATTGAGTTTTATTGTTGAGTCTTATGAGAATGTCCAAAAAAAATATAAAATTTTTAATGATATTCATAGTTTTATGGATGGTGTACGACTTACTTACAGCATAAATTACATAAAATTTTCTATAAGAGTGTAAATATAGTCGTTTGCATAAGTTATTCATAAATTTTTTTAAACATTCGCGAATATCAAGTATGAACGGATAAATTAATAAAGAAAATATCAATAGTGATGAAGATTATAAGGGTCTAATGCGATTTTTAAATCACTAATACACACCTATGTTTTCTAGATTCATATACCTTATTACACCAAAATTATTGTGCATTAGGTACAATTAGTATACAAGTTGGTTCATATAATTTACTACATTAACACTGACAAATTACATTCCAAATGAAGCTAATAACATTTTGTTAAATTTTTCCTAACACATTTTTCATAAAAATGTTTTTGCCTTTTGGAATATGGTTGAGAATATTGTATTTGAAGGTTACAAAAAGTCATCATATATAATTTATAGTTTCCATTTTCTAACTAATTCTTATTTATAAACTTTAAATGTCTTTAATGTATTAATTCTACTAAATTTTTATATAGTAGTTAATGGTCAAATTTGTATTTCTCTAAATGTCATCTCCTATCATTCCTATTTTACCATGTGTATTTATATTTAAAGGTGTATCAATCTATGATGCTGTCCACTCTCATAAAAACTTTTTCCATCATGGTATTTCTCCCTACCAGTTTTGCAGCTTCTAAAGTTTTTACAAGTTCTTAGTGCCTCCTAAGGATGTATTTGCACACACATATCATAAACTATGTTTTAATGGTTTTCATCTATTAAATTTCAATAGTGTGGACATTTTTCTTTTCTTTATCATGGACTGGGAGTGATTGTCTTCCAATATTACTTTTTAAATTTATTTATTAAAATAAGTATTAATATGTATAATAAATTAAACTAACTAAAAACCAGTTTAGGATTCAATTCAATAATTGATTTATCTGAATAAAATAATGAATATAATTGTTTGAATTTGAAATTAAATTGATCTCATTAAAAAACAAACTAATATTATTTAAAATTAATTTGATAGACAAAAGTCATGAAACTAAGACTTTTACCATAATTGATATTTTTTCACATTAATAAACTAAACATTTACTAAAGTAAAAGTCAACATATAATAGATTATGACCTTATTTTCAACTTAAAATCTTAAGATTATGTGTTTGTAAGTATTTTTTTTCACAAGCCACTCAGTTTTCTTATTTCCACTCAACATGTGATTTTTCAACTCATTATTAGGTTCCTAAAGTATAGGTTGAGTTTTATAAAAAAATTTATGATTGTTTCCTTCATTTAAATAGACACACTTTTCTTAAACCTAATTGCTATAAGAGTTTTATCATAATGGGATATGTGTGTCTTTATCTGAGTCAGTCACCCTTGACTCTAATTATTGTTTTCTTTTTATTATAACAGAACATACTTGTCTCTGTTTGATTTAATCACTAAGACAAACTATCACCTTTCATAATACTATTAATACTTTGTATGAAGGTTCATAGAAAAGATTCAACAACAACACATTAATACCATTAAAATATATTTGACCACTTTAATGAAGTCTTCTTTATAGGTAGTAAATGTTGAAATTTTCAAAATTACCACTGTGTTGGATTTGCCAATTTATTAATTATATAAACATGATATTGTAATTTGTTTAGAACGAAATTACCATACATTCTTCTAAAATAACAATAATAATTTACACCTTATTTATAATTTTAAGACTATTAAAATTGTCAACTATATCTCACGTGACAATAAAATGTTTCTTATATTCAGTGTTATATGTAAGACTAATATTAAATAATCTCTATAAAAAATTAAGACTTATCCATTAAAATTCATGTGAACTCTCTTATGTTATGGTCATGTATTTTATTTTATTTACAAAGATTAGAATTTTTTTTTATTATCTAATGTTTAAGTTTATATTGTTTAAACCATAAGCAAAGCTACAAATATTTGAATACTCACGTAGTCTCTCTTTCTTTCTCACACACAAATGTATGTTGGATTTAAATTAATAAAGAGATTCAAAACTAGACCTAACTAATAACATTACATCTAATCTAAAATATTGAAATAATGAGTTTATGAATTTGATTTCTTATATAATGTTGGACTTTTTGATTTCTGGCGAGATTTAAATTCACTTACATACAAATATCATTACTATCAAATTTATATTGTTTTAGAAACCACCTTACTCAAACAACTTAATTTCTCCTAATAAAGGTTATAGCTAAAAATTTTCAATTTTTTTTAAAAACATTATCATTAAAAAGTAAAAAGTAAACTTTTTCTAATAAAAATAGAAATTATAAAAAAATACTCTTACTTTTACTAAATCACTTCACAAAATAAATAGTGATAAAAACTCATCATATATTAATTTATAATTATTTTA